>OGYQ01000786.1_pt1 | contig 24725 bp, 23 predicted proteins | sample 1576641 | NCBI WGS metagenome assembly OGYQ01 (sample SAMEA3541476, study PRJEB24748) | human gut metagenome | biome: human gut; feature: human-associated habitat; material: faeces | place: China | collected 2012 | reverse complement strand
CCCGACCTACACCCTTAGCAGGGGCGCCTCTTCAGCCTCTTGAGTATTTCTCCAGCAGAAGTTATTATACTAGAGGAATTTTGTATTGTCAATCTTTTTTTGCTTCTACTTTATGTTTTCATTAATAACCTTTTGAATCCTGCATTTAACCTCGGCTGCAATTTCCGTTGTTTTCATAGTTTGGTACTCTTCATAATAAATAGGTTCCAGGAAATGAACCTGCACGGTAACTGGACTAATCGTGTTTGTATCAAATGGTTTAAAGGAATCAATCAAAGCTACGGGAACGATCGGACATTTTGCTTTTGTTGCTGATTTAAAGCTTCCTCCCTTAAATTCACCGACCTTATTGCCATTTTTTGATCTGGTTCCTTCTGCAAATATTAAGTAGTTTCTTCCTCTTTTTACTTCCTCAGTTACATGCACGATTACCTGCATTGCCTGCCTGACATCTTCCCGGTCAAGCATATAAGCCTTCATACATGCAAACACCTGCTTCAGAAACTGTATGTTGGCAATCTCCTTTTTCGCAACTACAGAAAACGGCCTGGGACACGCTTCAATAATTGCCAGAACATCATAAAGACCCTGGTGATTTGGGAAAAACATAAACCCGTTATCTTTAGGAAGATTCTCCGCACCATGCACGTCGATTTTAACATTACCACCTTTGTTTGCGTGCAAAGTAATAAAACGCAGCATTTTGTATTGCTCTTCTTCGGTATATTTCTCAGTATGCTTTGCATGATAACATAATTTTATCCACATCCAGGGGACTAAAACTATATTTTTTATCACCATTAATAGTATTCTTTTCATTTCTTCTCCTTTATCATTTCATTGGGGACGGGGGGTTTTTGGAAATCCCCCGTCCCCAATGATCATTCTACCATACTTATCCACATTTAATCCACAATGTTTTTCCACTTTCTGAGTAATATTATAAAAATTTATATGGTCTTGAATTGAATTATCCACATTATTGATATAAAATGTTAATAAAATGACGAGAAATATTCAATGGGGACGGGGGATTTCTGAAAATCCCCCGTCCCCAAAAGGAGGCTATCATGACTACTAATATTAATATGGAACAACTTCAAAATGATGCGGTGGAAATTTTCCATCAGGGATTTGCCTGTTCGGAGTCGGTGATCTATGCGATCAAGAAAAATTTTGAGCTGGACATGTCTGATGATGCGATCGCCATGAGCTCTGGTTTCCCGTGGGGGCTTGGCGGCGGCGGATGTATCTGCGGCGCACTGGCTGGTGCGACAATGTGCATCGGATATTTCTTTGGCCGCAAAACACCCGGTGATCCGAAGATCAACCGCTGCTTTGCCATGACGAATGAGCTGCATGACTATTTTAAAGAAACCTGCGGAGGCACCTGCTGCCGTGTCCTGACCAGAGGCATGGAGAAAAATTCTCCGGAGCGCAAGGCTCAATGTACAAAATTTGTTTCTCTAACCGTAAAGAAAACGGCTGAGATCATTCTTCGTGAGCTTGAAAAAGATGAAGAAAAATAGTTTTTTTCATAAAAGAGCTATCATATTGATCCTGCTTGTTGTCCTTCTTGTGATGTCGGCTTTCCTATTTTATCTTTTGATCAAAAAGGATCAATTTGCACCTGGTAAGGATTCTTCTACGGAAGATACTAATACCGGAGACGATTCGGGTGATCAGAAAAGAAGTACTGAGGTTTCAGGAGGAGAAGAGCTTGAAAAAAAGATCCAGGCACAGATTTCTGAAATGTCTCTTGAAGAGAAAATATATCAGCTTTTCTTCGTAACACCGGAAAGTCTGACAGGAGTAGATATGGTCACACAGGCCGGTGATGCAACAAAAACTGCTCTGGAGCAGTATCCAGTGGGCGGGATCATTTATTTTTCACAGAATATAGAGAATGAAGAGCAGATAACCACCATGACCAGCAATTCTCAATCCTATAGCAAGATTCCTTTGTTTATCGGAGTAGATGAAGAGGGTGGCTCACTGGTGGCACGAATCGCAAATAATCCGAATTTTCAAGTGTCAACTTTTCCGGATATGAAGGAGATCGGCGCTTCCGGCGATCCATCCAAAGCTTATGAGGTGGGATCATCTATCGGTTCTTATCTGAAAAAATATGGATTTAACATGGATTTCGCTCCCGATGCGGATGTTCTCATAAATCCGGAAAATACCGCTATTGGCAGCCGTTCCTTTGGCAGTGACCCACAACTTGTCTCCCAAATGGTGGCGGAAGAAGTCAGAGGGCTGGAGGAACAGAATGTCACTGCAGTCTTAAAGCATTTTCCGGGGCATGGAAGCACTGCGGAAGACAGCCACAACGGTGCGGCAGTCGTAAACCGCAGTCTGGATGAGCTTCGCAGCGCCGAATTTCTTCCATTTGAGGCGGGGATCCAGGCAGGTGCGGATGTGATTATGGTGGGACACCTTCAGGTTCCACAGGTTATCCCCGACGACACTCCGGCTTCCTTATCTTCCGTCATGATTACGGATATTCTGCGGAATGAACTGGGATTTGACGGGCTTGTAATCACAGATTCACTCTCCATGGGTGCGGTGACAGAATATTATACGTCTGCAGAAGCAGCGGTGATGTGTATCCAAGCTGGTGGCGACATGCTTTTAATACCAGAGGATTTCCACCAAGCTTACCAGGGTGTACTGGATGCAGTCAATAATCAGACTCTTTCCGAAGAGAGAATCAACGAATCACTGACCAGGATCCTTCGGGTAAAATATAAAAATCTTTCTTAATGAGGAAGCCTGTCTGAAATCGAATTCAGACAGGCTTCCCTTTTTCATATTTCTTTATTCTTCTGTTTCTTCAGTTGCCGGCTCTTCGCCTGCTGTTTCTTCTTCCTCTTCATCGCCTTTTCTGACTTTTGCGATGCTGGCGACTTTATCACCCTCCGGAAGATTAATCAGCTTCACCCCGGATGTGATCCTGCCAAGAAGCGAAATGCCTTCACATTTCATACGGATGATAATTCCTTCCGTATTAATAATCATTATCTCATCATCTTCGTTTATTGCCTTAACGCCAACTACATTTCCAGTCTTTTCCATGATTTTATAGCATTTCACGCCTTTGCCGCCTCTGTTCTGAGCCGTAAATTCACTGATTGAGGTTCGTTTTCCCATTCCCTTTTCAGAAACGATCAACAGGTCGCTTCCCTGAACGGTAAGCTGCATACCGATAACCTCATCACGGTCTGCCAGATTGATTCCACGGACACCCATGGATGTTCTTCCGGTCGCACGTACGTCTTCTTCACTGAACCGGATACACTGGCCGTACTTGGTAGCCAGGATGATCTCCTGCTTTCCGTCTGTAAACTTCACTTCGATCAGCTCATCATCTTCCCTCAGGGTGATGGCTGCCAAACCTGTCTTACGCACATTTGCATAATCCTTCAGAGGTGTTTTCTTGATCAGCCCCCTCTTTGTAGCCATGACAAGGTAGGAATCATCGTCATATTTTTCAATCGGGATGACAGCGCTGATCTTCTCTCCCGGCATTAGCTGCAAGAGATTGATAATGGCTGTTCCTCTGGAGGTACGGCTGGACTCTGGGATCTCATAGCCTTTCAGCCGGTATACACGCCCGGTGCTGGTAAAGAACATAATGAAGTGATGTGTATTGGACATAAACAACTCTTCCACATAATCCTCATCCAGCGTCTGCATACCTTTGATTCCCTTTCCGCCTCTGTTCTGGGCCTTAAAGGTATCGTTAGACATCCGCTTGATGTACCCAAGCTTCGTCATAGTGATCACAACATCCTCTTTCGGGATCAGGTCTTCCATGGATATATCAAATTCATCAAATCCGATAGAAGTTCTTCTTTCATCTCCATATTTATCCCGGATAGCAATGATCTCTTCCTTGATCACGCCAAGCAGAAGCTTCCGGTCTGCCAGGATCGCCTTCAAACGGCTGATCTGCTCCATCAGCTCTTTGTATTCTGCTTCCAGCTTTTCTCTTTCCAGACCGGTCAGAGCGCGCAGACGCATATCTACAATAGCCTGTGCCTGAACATCTGTCAGTTCGAACCGCTCCATCAATTCAGACTTGGCAATCTGCACTGTTCTGGATCCACGGATAATACTGATCACTTCATCGATATGATCCAAAGCAACCAGCAGACCTTCCAGGATATGAGCCCGCTCTTCTGCTTTATTCAGCTCATATTTTGTCCGGCGTGTGATAACTTCTTCCTGATGCTTCAGATAATGATTCAGCATTTCCAGGATATTCATAACCTTGGGCTGATTATTGACAAGAGCCAGCATGATGACTCCGAAGGTATCCTGGAGCTGCGTATGTTTGTATAACTGGTTCAAAAGAACATTCGCATTCACATCCTTGCGAAGCTCAATGACCACTCTCATACCTTCCCGGCTGGACTGATCGCTTAAGTCTGTGATGCCGTCGATCTTTTTATCTCTTACCATCTCAGCGATCTTCTCAATGAGACGCGCTTTGTTGACCATATAAGGAAGCTCCGTCACAATGATACGGCTCTTTCCATTCGGCATGGTTTCAATATCTGTCACCGCGCGCACCCGGATCTTGCCCCGGCCGGTGCGATAAGCCTCTTCAATTCCTCTTGTCCCGAGGATCATGCCTCCTGTCGGAAAATCAGGCCCTTTGATAATGCCTAAAATTTCCTCTATAGTGGTCTCTTCTTTATCCTCCAGCTGGTTATCAATAATTTTGACTACCGCGTTGATTACTTCCGTCAGATTGTGAGGCGGAATATTGGTGGCCATACCAACAGCGATACCAGAAGTACCGTTTACCAGAAGATTTGGAAATCTTGCCGGCAGTACGGACGGCTCTTTCTCTGTCTCATCAAAGTTCGGTACAAAATCTACCGTATCTTTATTGATGTCCGCAATCATCTCCATGGATATCTTGCTAAGCCTTGCCTCTGTATAACGCATGGCCGCAGCTCCGTCTCCATCCACAGAACCAAAGTTTCCATGGCCGTCCACCAACGGATATCTGGTAGACCAGTCCTGAGCCAGGTTAACCAAAGCTCCGTAGATAGAACTGTCACCGTGGGGGTGGTATTTACCCATGGTATCACCGACGATACGCGCACATTTTCTGTGGGGCTTATCCGGTCCGTTATTCAGCTCGATCATAGAGTGGAGAATCCTTCGCTGTACCGGCTTCAGACCGTCTCTGACGTCCGGCAGAGCACGAGACGCGATGACACTCATGGCATAATCGATATAGGAGGTTTCCATCGTCTTTTTCAGGTCCACTTCGTGGACTTTATCAAAAATATTATCTTCCATCATCTATCCTCCTACACATCCAAGTTCTTAACGTATTTTGCATTTTCTTCAATAAACTCACGTCTGGGCTCTACCTTGTCCCCCATCAGTGTGGTAAAGGTAAGATCCAGCTCTGAGGTCGTCTCTTCATCCATAGTGACACGCAGAAGAATACGGTGTTCCGGATCCATGGTCGTCTCCCACAGCTGTTCTGCATCCATCTCTCCAAGACCTTTATATCTCTGGATCTTATTATTGTTATCTCTTCCGACCTCTCTTAGGATCGAATCCAGCTCTTCATCGCTGTATGCATACCAGACCTTCCTGTTTTTCTCCAGCTTATAGAGCGGCGGCTGCGCCAGGTATACATATCCCTCCTTGATAAGATCCGGCATAAAACGGTACAGGAAGGTTAAAAGCAAGGTACTGATGTGTGCGCCGTCCACATCCGCATCGGTCATGATGATGATTTTATGATAACGGAGTTTGGATATATCAAAATCATCATGGATCCCTGTTCCAAATGCTGTGATCATTGCTTTGATCTCTGCATTTCCATAAATTTTATCAAGTCTTGCCTTTTCTACGTTTAATATCTTTCCGCGAAGAGGCAGGATTGCCTGGGTAGCACGGTCTCTGGCCGTTTTTGCAGATCCTCCCGCAGAATCTCCTTCTACGATGTAGATCTCGCAGTTTTCCGGATTCTTATCAGAACAGTCCGCCAGCTTCCCTGGAAGAGACATGCCATCCAGAGCTGATTTTCTTCTGGTCAGATCCCTTGCTTTTCTTGCGGCTTCTCTGGCTCTTTGCGCCATTACAGATTTTTCAATGGTCAGCTTTGCCACTGCCGGATTCTGCTCCAGATATATCTCCAGCTGCTTGCTTACTACACTGTCCACAGCTCCTCTGGCTTCGCTGTTGCCTAACTTCTGCTTGGTCTGTCCCTCAAACTGAGGATCCTCGATCTTGACACTGATGATCGCAGTCAGACCTTCTCTGATATCCTCGCCGCTTAAGTTCGGCTCGCTGTCTCTTAAGAGCTTATTCTTTCTGGCATAATCATTGAATGTTTTTGTCAGCGCATTCCGGAAGCCCACCACATGGGTTCCGCCTTCCGGAGTCGTAATGTTATTAACAAATCCATAGGTATTATCACTGTAAGAATCATTGTGCTGCATGGCAACCTCTACGGCTACTCCGTTGACCAGTCCCTCACAATAAATGATATCTTCGTACAGTGCAGTCTTGCTGCGGTTTAAGTAAGAAACAAATTCTCTGATACCGCCCTCGTAATGGAATGTTTTTTCAATGATTCCATCCTCCGGTCTCTCATCTCTTAATACAATCTTAAGTCCTGCAGTCAGAAAGGCCATTTCGCGGAATCTCTGTTTTAATACGTCAAAATCAAAAACGGTTTCTTCAAAAATTGTGTCATCCGGAAGGAAGGTAACCTTTGTCCCGGTCTTTTCCGCTTCACAATCCCCAACGATTTCCAGTTTATGGATGACTTTTCCACGTTCATATCTCTGTTTATACACTTTTCCTTCGTGGAAGATCTCAACCTCCAGCCAGTTTGAAAGGGCGTTTACAACAGAAGCGCCCACGCCATGGAGGCCTCCGGATACCTTGTATCCTCCTCCGCCGAATTTTCCGCCGGCATGAAGTACCGTAAATACAACTTCCACTGCCGGGAGGCCTGCCTTATGGTTGATCCCAACGGGGATTCCCCGCCCGTTATCCACCACTGTTACGGAATTATCCGGATGGACTGTCACTTCGATACTGTCGCAGAATCCTGCCAGCGCTTCATCCACCGAATTATCCACAATCTCATAGACCAGATGGTGCAGTCCCCTTGCCGAAGTGCTTCCGATATACATACCAGGACGTTTCCGGACTGCCTCCAGACCTTCCAGAATCTGAATCTCGTCCGCCCCATATTCGTGCTGTACCTTTTCTGTACTCATGCTTATCCTCCTAGTTTTCATTTACTACCTGTCCGTTATGAACATGGAATACTTTGTTTATAGAAAATCGATGATTTACAAATTCCTCCACACCTGTACAGGTGATCAGGGTCTGTATATCATGAATACTATCTAATAAATAGTTTTGCCTGTGTTTATCCAGTTCAGACAATACGTCGTCAAGTAATAACACAGGTGTATCATGGATCATCCGCTTGACAAGCTCGATCTCAGATAATTTCAGAGAAAGAGCCGCAGTCCTTTGCTGTCCCTGGGAACCGAATTTGCGGATATCCAGATTGCCGCTTAGAAAACAGATATCATCTCTGTGGGGTCCCACCGACGTACTTTTCAGCTTGATATCCTTTTCCCTGTTTCTCCTGACTGCATCTTCCAATGGCATATCGCCGCTGCTTGGCTCATAGATGACCCGGATTTCTTCCCGCCCTCCAGTCAATTTCTGATGGATAGAAGAAATAATTTCGTTTATCTCTTCCACAAATCTTTTTCTGCGCTCTATGATCCTGCTCCCGTACTGACTAAGCTGCAGATCCCAGATATCCAGAGTATCTGCCGATTCCCTGTTTCCTGAAAATCCGATTTCCTTCAGTAGATGGTTTCTCTGGTTCACCGTGCGGTTATAATTTGCCAAATCGCTCAAATATACCTTGTCAAGCTGTGATAATTCCAGATCAATAAATCTGCGCCTTTCTCCCGGACCGTTTTTGATGATATTCAGATCCTCGGGCGAAAAGAATACAAGATTAACAATACCGAATAGCTCTCCGGCTTTCCGGATCGGGATCTTGTTGATCGCAATCCCCTTGGGACTATTCTTTTTCAGATGCATATCAATCTGATATTCGATCTCGTTTTTTTCCACAATGGTCTCTATATGGGATTCGGTCTGTCCGAATTGGATCATATCTTTATCCCTGGTTCCCCGATGGGATTTTGATGTTCCAGACAGATAAACTGCTTCCAGGATATTTGTTTTCCCCTGCGCATTATCCCCGTAGAAGATATTTGCCGCAGGGTCAAACTGTAGTTTCAGAAATTCATAATTTCGAAAATTTTTGATCTTTAAAGATTTAATCTTCAATTTTAATTTCTTCCCCGTTAAAAGTTACCAAATCGCCGGCATACAGCTTTTTGCCCCGTCTGGATTCAACCTCTCCATTGACCAGGACCTTTCCTTCCTGGATCACTTCTTTTGCCTCGGCTCCTGATTCCACCAGTCCGGCGGCTTTTAAAGCCTGACCAAGCTTGATAAATTCATCTTTTAAAGTTATTTTCATTCCCCAATTACTCCTTTAGACAGCTGCATTAAAGTTTACAGGAAGAATCAGATAAATATAGCTTTCCTCCTCATCCTTGATAAAGCAGGGCGCCTTTGCATTCATCAGATACAGGGTAACCTCTTCATCGTCAATAACCCTTAATGCATCGATCAAAAACTTGGGATTAAAGCCGATCAAGAGATCCTTTCCTTCTTTTGCGATTTCAATTTCATCGTTCATGGAGCCGATCTGAGATTTCATCCTAAGCTCCATCAGCTCATCGCCGATCTGAATGATAATCGGCTTTTTATCTCCTTCTTTGATCAGAAGAGTTGCACGGTCAATACAATTCAGAAGCTCTTTTTTATTGATCTTTACCTTCGTCTCATAATCACTTGACAGCATCTGGTCGATCTTAAAATAGTCTCCCTCGATCAGTCTGGATACTACGACCGTGTTGTCAAATTCAAATACGATGTGGTTGCTGGTATAAGAAATGCTGACCATACTCTCAGCCTCTCCGGAAAGAATCTTGCTGATCTCTATCAGCGTTTTTCCCGGAACGATCAGCTTTTTATCTGCGGCTTCTTCTTTCAGTTCAATCCTTCGGATGGAAATACGGTGTCCATCCAGAGAAACAACTCTTAAAACATTATTCCTGATCTCAAATAATTCTCCGCCCATCATCTTATTGCTCTCAGAATCTGAAATTGAGAAGATGGTCTGGCGGATTACTTCTTTCAGCGTAAACTGAGAGATTTCAATTGAATTTTCCTTCTCGATGACCGGAAGGTATGAAAATTCTTCTCCCGGTTTTCCGGAAATGTCAAATTTTGCCTTTTCACAGGTAATCACTGTCTGCAGGCGGTCGTCTGTTTCAATCGTGATATCACTGTCCGGAAGCTTGCGTACAATTTCAGAAAAGATCCTTGCATCAATAGCAATCATTCCTCTGTCCACGATCTCTCCCTCTATCTCTGTCTGTATCCCCAGTTCCATATCGTTTGCAGTCAACCTTATAATATCCATTGTTGCATCGATCAGGATACATTCCAGGATAGGCATGGTTGTTTTTGAAGGAACTGCCTTGGATACAATGCTGACACCTTTTACCAGATTTGATTTATTACAGATGATTTTCATAATGTGTATAACTCCTTTCGCATGGCGCGTATAGATTTATATATGATTTTATTCCGTATTACTCGTATTAGGGGCTGTGGATAAGTGGAAAACTATGTCCAGCCCTCTGTTTTCAAGTGTTTGCCGTTTTGAAATCTCTGTGGATTTCTCTGGGAATTTTTGTGGATGATGTTGGGAAAACTTTTTCCGGATATGTGGATAAAAATGTTTTCCAAAGTTATCCAGCGTTTTCCCCGGCTTATCCACATAGTTATTCACATTAGGCGGGATTAATTTTCTTCCTTATTATATTAATGGTATTGCTTAAGGTCTCGTCTTCTTTTTCCTCCGCGGCAATCTTTTCAATGCCGTATTTGATCGTAGAATGATCCTTTCCTCCAAGAACGACACCAATAGCCTTCAGGGAGGATTCGGTCATGGTACGGATCAGATACATGGAAATCTGCCGTGGATTTGCAATATCCGCGTTTCGTTTGTTACTCTTTAAGTCAGCCACTGTAATTCCAAAGTGGTCTGCCACAATATCCAGAATTAGTTCCGGGGTTACTTCCCTCTTATTTTCAGAAGAGATAATATCTTTTAATGCTTCTGCAGCAAGAGGAATGTCGATCTCGCCTTCATGGTTCAGTTTGTAAAGCGCGATCAGTTTATTTAAGGAACCTTCCAGTTCTCTGATATTTGTTTTTACATTTTCTGCAATGTACTTCAGTACATCTTTCGGTATATTGTATTTTTCCAGCTGATCCAGTTCGATCTTTTTCTGAAGGATCGCCATACGGGTCTCATAATTTGGTGCAGAGATATCTGCAATCAGTCCCCACTCAAACCGGGTACGGAGCCTTGCCTCCAGAGTCTCGATATCCTTTGGCGGCTTATCACTGGAAATGATGATCTGTTTTCCGGACGTATGTAAGTGGTTAAAGGTATGGAAGAATTCTTCCTGTGTACTTTCTTTTCCAATGATAAACTGGATATCATCGATGAGAAGTACATCATTATTCCTGTATTTGTCCCTGAATTTGGAGATAGCGGATTCATTTCCGGATGTTTTCCCCATTTTCAGAGCTTCGATCAGTTCATTGGTAAATGTCTCGCTGGTTACATAAAGTACCTTTTTCTTTGGATTCTTGTCCAGGATGAAGTGTGCAATGGAATGCATCAGATGGGTCTTTCCAAGACCGACGCCTCCATATAAGAACAGCGGATTATATACTTCTCCAGGAGATTCTGCTACTGCCAGTGAAGCGGCATGTGCAAAATTATTATTTCCGCCGACGACAAAGGTATCAAAGGTGTACTTTGGATTCAGTCCTGCCTTCTCGGCGGCGGATTTGGTTCTTTTCTTTGTCATGGATTCAGAAGGTTTGCTCTGGAGCTCTTCCAGAACATTATCATCTTCCGATATAAAACGGATTTCATATTCTTCGCCTGTGATATCTGCGATACATACTTTTAAAGGAAGAAGATATTTCTTTTCAATATATTCCACACTGGAATTCGTATTCACTAAAATGATCACGGTATCATCGATCACATCATAGACCTTTAAAGGACGGATCCAGGTCGTGAAAGATACATTGGATAAATCGTGCTCTACCTTAAGATGTTCAATGATTTCTTCCCATTTTTCCTGTACAATATTCATGGTAAATAACTCCTAATCTTTACAATATCATAGGTTCAAACATAAAAACCCACTCTTAATTATTCTACATCAAAATACAGATTTAGGCAATGTTTAATCCATGTGGATAACTTTATACACAGAAGAAAAACCAGTTTCAAAGGGAAAATCTATGTAAAATTTTTAATATCCACATGTTATCCACGCGTTTTCCCGGTGTTATCCACATTTTGTGGATAAATAATATTTAGAAAAATCGGCGAAGACCTTGACTTTATAGGCCTTTTTGCATATAATCAAAAATGTGTCTTTATGAAATATAGGGAAAATCCCTTGCAAAATATAAGGAGGTGGATATCTATGAAAATGACATTCCAGCCAAAAAAGAGACAGAGATCTAAGGTTCATGGATTCAGAGCAAGAATGAAGACCGCAGGTGGAAGAAAAGTTCTTGCAGCAAGAAGAGCAAAAGGAAGAAAGAAATTATCAGCGTAGGCCGCATATATGTGGCCTTTTCTTCTCTAAAAATTGGGAGAAATATGAGTAATGAAGTATTCTGAATCCTTGAAGAAGAACAAAGATTTTCAGAAGGTCTACAGTGAAAAAAAGTCGTATGCAAATAAGTATCTTGTTATGTATACGATGAAGAATAACACAGATAAAAACCGATTGGGAATATCAGTAAGTAAAAAAGTTGGAAACAGTATTGTTCGTCACAGATTAACAAGATTGATCAGAGAAAGTTATCGATTACAAGAAGAGAGATTTCAGTGCGGTTATGATATTGTTGTCATAGCAAGAGTCAGTGCGAAAGGAAAAGATTATCATGAGATTGAGAAAGCACTGCTGCACCTGGCTCATCTTCATAAAATCATAGATCAGGGGTAATAAGAAATGAAAAAACTCATGTTGAAATGTATTCGTTTCTATCAGAAGTATTTGTCTTGTATGAAAGGGTATTCTACCTGTATCTACTATCCGACCTGTTCCCAGTATGCGATCGAAGCGATCGAAAAATATGGAGCCATAAAAGGAGGGGCCCTTGCGGCCTGGAGAATCCTCAGGTGCAATCCATTTGCAAAAGGCGGATACGACCCCGTCCCTTAAGAAGTGTGACAATAATATACGGAGGAAATTAAAAAATGATGTTTAGTTTGCTGACTGCGGCAAACTGGCCGATCATAGGTCAGCTTTGCTGGCTCTTAGGTAAAGTTATGAACTTTATCTATGAGATTTTGGATAAAATCCTGCCAAGCGATAATGGACTTGTAGGATTATCAATCATTATATATACAATCCTTGTATATACACTGATGATGCCTCTTACAATTAAGCAGCAAAGATCATCCAAGATGATGGCTGTTATCAATCCGGAAGTCCAGGCAATCCAGAAGAAGTACAAAAACAAAAGAGACCAGGCAAGTCAGATGAAAATGCAGGAAGAGGTGCAGCAGGTCTATGACAAGTATGGAACATCCATGATGGGCGGATGTCTTCAGATGCTGATCCAGATGCCGCTTCTGTTTGCTCTGTATCCGGTCGTTTATGATATTGAAAATTATATTCCGGCAATCAAGGACGCGCCGGCTGAGGTAAACAGATTCCTGACCATCCCGGATCTGACGATCTCACCGACGCAGATGATCTCAAACAGCGGATCCTTTGGTCTGCCGGCGGCAGTGATCATTGTAACTGCAATACTGATCCCGGTTCTTTCCGGTGCGGTGCAGTATATCAGTATCCGTCTTTCACAGGCTATCTCAGGACAGCAGGTGGACAAGGATAATCCAATGGCAAGCACTATGAAGACGATGAATGTGACGATGCCATTATTCTCAGTGTTCATCGCATTTTCTTTCTCAGCAGGTATCGGTCTTTACTGGATCGTCAGTGCGGTGGTAAGATGTGTTCAGCAGATCTTTATCAATAAGAGCCTGAAGAAGATGTCAGTAGAAGATCTGATCGAGAAAAATAAAGAAAAAGCGGAAAAGAAAAAACAAAAGCGCGGAGAACGTGCAGAACGTATCAACGCAATGGCTCAGACTAATACAAAGAGTATTAAAGAGTCTGCAAAGAAGAATGTGTCTGCGGAAAGTGAAAAGGAAAAAGAAAAGAAACTGGAGCAGGCAAGGAAAAACGCAAGCAATGCAAAATCAGGAAGTCTGGCGGCAAAGGCAAACATGGTGAAAAAATTTAATGAAAATAATTAGGGGGCGGTTTTCGTGGACTATATTACCGTATCAGCAAAAACATTAGACGACGCGATCACAGAAGCGCTGATCCAGCTTGGCGTGACCAGTGACCAGCTGGATTATGAGGTGATTGAAAAAGGAAGCCCGGGATTCTTAGGTATCGGGATGAAGCAGGCCGTGATCAAGGCCCGCAGAAAGCATGAAGAGCCGGAAGTGTCCGAGCTTGACGAGCTCTTAAAGGAAGAAGTAAAAGAAGAGACAGCAAGAGAAACGGAAAAAGAAGAAAAAGAGCCTCAAAAGACAGCAGACAAGCCCGTCAGAGAAAAGAAGCATAAGAATAAAAAGAAACATGAGCCAAAGCACGAGCCTGAAAAAGCTGCAGAGGAAAAGGCTGAAGAGGTAAGAAAAGAGATTGAGCTGGCAAAAGTAGAGGATCAGACGATCGAAGCATGTGAAAAATTTATTTCAGATGTAATGAAAGCCATGAATATGGAAAATGTAAAGGTTACATCCTCTATAGATGAAGAGGGAGCTCTTTCCATCAATATGGAAGGTCCGAATATGGGAATTCTGATCGGAAAGAGAGGACAGACTCTGGATTCTCTTCAGTACCTTACAAACAGGGTGGCAAATAAGACCCAGGACGGCTATGTTCGTGTGAAGCTGGATACCGAGGATTACAGAAGAAGAAGGAAAGAAACTCTGGAGAACCTGGCAAGAAATATTGCAGGTAAGGTAAAGAGGACAAGAAGGACTGTAGTGCTGGAGCCGATGAATCCATATGAAAGAAGAATTATCCACTCTGCTCTTCAGTCAGATCCTGCCGTATCTACACATAGTGAGGGAGAAGAACCTTACAGAAGAGTGGTTGTAACTCTGGTACGTAAATAATTCAAATTGAAAAAGAAGCTGTTGTAAGATATAATTTTTACAGCAGCTTTTTTATTCTGTAGGAGAGAAGAATGAATATGAATGAAAGAACCACCATAGCTGCTATTTCTACAGCTATGAGTAATTCCGGCATTGGAATCGTCCGTATGAGCGGAGATCAGGCATTCCAGATTGCAGATATTGTCTACAGGGGCAGACATGGAAAAAAGTTAATGGAACAGAAATCACATACCATCCATTATGGATATATTGTGGATGGAGAAGAGACCATTGATGAGGTCCTGGTCATGCTTATGAGAGGACCTCACAGCTATACGGGAGAGGATACGGTAGAGATTAACTGTCATGGAGGAGTCTTTGTAGTAAAAAGGATTCTGGAACTTTTGATTAAGTCAGGAGCAAGGCCTGCAGAGCCTGGAGAATTTACCAAGAAGGCATTTCTAAACGGAAGGCTGGATCTTTCCCAGGCAGAAGCTGTAGGAGATCTGATCGCTTCGCAGAACGAGTATGCACTCCAAAGCTCTGTCAATCAGCTGAAAGGAAATATAAGAGATAAAATAAGTGATTTAAGAAATAAAATTATTTACCACACTGCATTTATTGAAAGCGCCCTGGATGATCCTGAGCATATCAGTGTAGATGGTTATGGAGAGGAATTAGAATCTTCGGCAACTGAGATGATGGAAGAAATCAAGAAACTGATTGATTCGGCCGATGACGGAAGGATTCTGAAAGAAGGCATTAATACTGTGATCCTGGGAAAACCAAATGTAGGGAAATCTTCTCTTCTGAATGTACTCCTGGGTGAAGACCGGGCTATCGTTACCGATATTGCCGGCACTACCAGAGATGTATTGGAGGAACACATTACCCTTCAGGGAATTTCCCTGAATATCATGGATACGGCAGGAATCCGGGACACCAGTGATATAGTGGAAAAGATCGGAGTGGACCGGGCTAGAGATTTTGCAAGGGATGCGGATCTTTTGATCCATGTCATTGATGCTTCTTCTCCTTTGGATGACAATGATCTTGAAATTTTTCAGATGCTCCATGGAAAACAGTCTGTGATCCTGCTAAATAAAACGGATCTGAAGATGAAGGTATTAAAAGCGGATGTTGAAGAGGCATATTTTGCAAGTAATCCTGCAAAATGTGAGAGCGATAATACTACGGAAGAAAATGTATCCCATAAAGTAAACCAGGATAAAATCCCTGAAATCATAGAAATTTCTGCAAAGAACAGGGATGGCATTGATCGTTTGGAGACTGTTTTAAAGGATATGTTTTTTGAAGGAAATCTTTCATTTAATAATGAAATCTATATTACGAATGTCCGTCAGAAGACGGCGCTTAAAGAAGCATACGATTCGCTTCGAAAGGTTGTGGAGAGTATCAGAAACGGTATGCCGGAGGATTTTTATTCCATCGATCTGATGGATGCCTACGAGGCACTGGGATCTATTACAGGAGAAACGATAGGAGAAGATTTGGTCAATGAAATATTCAGCAAATTCTGTATGGGAAAATAGTGATTCATATGACGTGGCTGTGATCGGTGCAGGCCATGCGGGATGCGAAGCTGCTCTTGCAGCGGCAAGGCTTGGACTGCGTACGATTATATTTACCGTAAGTATGGACAGTGTGGCGCTTATGCCCTGCAATCCTAATATCGGAGGAAGTTCCAAGGGACATCTGGTACGGGAGATAGACGCTCTTGGCGGAGAGATGGGAAAGGTGATCGATCAGGCTTTTATCCAGTCCAAAATGCTGAACAAGTCAAAGGGTCCTGCAGTGCATTCTCTGCGTGCACAGGCAGATAAGGATAAGTACTGCCGTATTATGAGAGAGACTCTGGAAAATCAGGAAAATCTCGATATCAAACAGACAGAGATCGTAAATATCCTTACAGAAGACGGAAGGGTAACTGGCGTGGAGAATTTTTCCGGAATGATTTTTCCCTGCAAAGCCGTAATTCTTTGTACCGGCACTTATCTGAAAGCACGCTGTATTTACGGTGAGGTCAGCGCTAATACAGGCCCGAATGGCCTGCAGGCTGCCAATCATCTGACAGACTGCCTGAAAAATCTGGGAATCAGGATGTATCGGTTTAAGACCGGAACGCCTGCCAGGATTGACAAACGTACAGTTGATTTCAGCAAAATGGAAGAACAGTTCGGGGATGAAAGAATCGTTCCTTTTTCTTTTACCACAGATCCGGAGGATGTACAGATTGATCAGGTTTCCTGCTGGCTTACTTATACTACAAAGGAGACTCATCAGATTATAAGGGATAATCTGGACCGCTCTCCTTTATTTTCCGGTGCGATCGAGGGAACCGGCCCTCGCTACTGCCCTTCTATTGAGGATAAGGTGGTAAAATTCGCAGATAAGGAAAGGCACCAGGTATTTATTGAGCCGGAGGGACTCCATACCAATGAAATGTATATTGGAGGTATGTCCTCTTCTCTTCCGGAAGATGTGCAGTACGCCATGTACCGCTCTGTACCCGGGCTTGAAAACGTAAAGATTGTCAGGAATGCCTATGCTATTGAATATGATTGTATTGATGCAAGACAGCTTCTGCCCTCTCTGGAATTCCGGGAGATCAGCGGACTTTTCAGCGGCGGGCAGTTTAATGGAAGCTCTGGTTATGAAGAAGCGGCAGCCCAGGGACTGATTGCAGGAATCAATGTAGCCAGAAAGCTGCAGGGAAAAGAGCCTGTGATCCTGGACCGGTCGGAGGCATATATTGGAGTGCTGATCGATGATCTGGTGACAAAGGAGTCAAAGGAGCCATACCGTATGATGACTTCCAGAGCTGAGTATCGTCTGCTTCTCAGGCAGGATAATGCGGATCAGCGTCTGACAAAGATCGGCTATGAAATAGGTCTGATACCGGAGGAAAGATATCAAAGGCTTCTGAAAAAGGAAGAGCTTATTGAAAAAGAAATTATAAGATTAAAATCGGCGACGGTGGGAACATCTGAAAAGGTGCAGAATCTTCTTGTTTCCAGAAACAGTACTCCCCTCTCTTCCGGCAGCACTCTGGCGGAGCTGATCCGCCGGCCGGAGATTTCCTATCAGGAGCTTGAGACTATTGATGAGGGAAGGCCGGAAATGCCGGAGGATCTTAAAAATGAAGTGATCGAACAGATTGATATTTCCATTAAATATGAGGGTTATATATCGCGGCAGAAACGGCAGGTAGAGCAGTTTAAAAAGCTGGAGAAAAAGAAAATTCCGGAAGATATCGATTATGATAAGGTAAAAAGCCTGCGGATTGAAGCAGTACAAAAATTAAAGGAGTACCGGCCAGTCTCTATTGGACAGGCATCCAGGATTTCAGGGGTTTCTCCGGCTGATATTTCGGTACTTCTGGTATATTTGGGAGGAAAATAGAGATGGATTACCAGATTTTAGAGCAAAAGCTTGGAGGGCTTGGCATAAAGCAAGATCAAAATCAGCTGGAAAGGTTCCATAAGTTTTATCAGCTTCTTATTGAGTGGAATAAGGTTATGAATCTTACAGGAATTACGGAGTATGAGGATGTGGTGGAAAAGCATTTTGTAGATAGTCTTTCCATCATAAAAGCCATAGATCTTTCCAGGATCCATACAGTCATTGATGTAGGGACAGGCGCAGGTTTTCCGGGAATTCCCTTAAAAATCGCATTTCCGCACCTGAGAGTCGTTCTTTTGGATTCCTTAAACAAAAGAATAAAGTTTCTGGATGAGGTTATTTCTCAGCTGGGGCTTACCGAAATCCGTACGATTCATGGGCGGGCCGAGGAATATGCAAGAAAGGAAGAATACAGAGAACAGTTTGATCTCTGTGTTTCACGGGCTGTTGCAAACCTTTCTACATTGAGTGAATATTGTCTGCCCTATATACAGGTAGGGGGTATATTTGTTCCATATAAATCTGGTGAAATAGATGATGAGGTAGAACAGTCAAAGAAAGCAGTACGGATTCTTGGAGGAAATATAAAAGAAGTAATGAAGTTTGAACTTCCGGGAACAGATATCCACAGATCTTTTGTATTAATCCACAAGGAACAGCATACACAAAAAAAATATCCCCGCAAAGCGGGGATACCTGCAAAAGAGCCTCTATAACAGTAAGGTATGGATTGCTTCAATAAATTGATCCGGACATTCCATTTGCGGAAGTTCTTTACTGTCTTTTATATATTCGATTTCGATAGAAGGAAGGATCTCCTGGTAAAGCCTTGAAGATTCTTCCTTTTCTTCTGTCTTATCACCGATCAGTATAAAGATACTATTGTTCAGCTCTTTCATACAATGTTTTATATTTACAGTCGTATATCTTCCGGCCATGCTGGCAAATAAGTATTTTGAAGCTGCATTGCCGGAATGGGAAGTTTCATAGCTGGTATCGATCATACTGTTAGTAACCAGGTCTTTATTATAAAAATATTCTTCTTTATACAGTTTTTCTATTTTCTTTTTCTGAGTCAGTATATTGTACAGAAATGTTCCGAAAATCGGTATGTTTATCATCCGTGTCAATGTTTTTGTACGTTTGCTTGGAGATTTTGAAAGGTAACGTATATCTGATGGATTTACCATCACGATCTGATCAATAATGGAGGAATCATTCTGACAGGCAGCGACAGCAAAAGATCCTGATTCGCCAGCCGCAATCACGTCACACTTCTCTCCTACTACATGTTTGATAAAGTCACTTATAAGCTGTACATAAAGATAATTGGTATAGATCAGATTAGGTTTATCAGATCTTCCGCAGCCAAGCAGATCAATACAATATACTTTATTTGTTTTCGCAAGCTTTTCCTTTACAAAATGCCATTCATGCCCGGAACTAAAGGTGGAAAGATTGTGCAGTAATAAAACAGGCTTTCCTTCACCAGATTCCGTATAATATATCTTTCCAAACTTCCACTCATAATAAGAACCTGATGGACTGCTTAAAAGATTGTCCAATGTGGCAGAAAAATAAACAAATTTATTGATCAGATGTATTGTCAGTGTTGTAGCTCCGGCGAGAGCTGTTCCCAGGATTAGATTTCTTTTCCAACTCATAAATTTATACTCCATATTATAAAAAATGTTACAGATTTCTCTGAATCTAATTTTCTAAAAAGATGTTTCATTTTATAGAATGTCCGATATTATTATACCACATGCGCAGGGGAGGAAGCGGCTGCGTATGCAGACATTTACTTTCCAAGCTGTGGTCTGCCGGTATAATTACTGCGAAGCAGGGCGGACCGACTTGTCGGTTTTGATTACACCTCGTGCAATCATTATACCACATGCGCAGGGAAGGAAGCGGCTGCGTATGCAGACATTTACTTTCCAAGCTGTGGCCTGCCGGTATAATTTCTGCGAAGCAGGGCGAACCGACTTGTCGGTTCGGATTGCACTTTGTGCAATCATTATACCATATTTACTAAGTTGGGTCAAAATGTATGTATATGTTTCACGTGAAACATCTTGAATAATATTTATAAATCAGATAAGTGATAAACAGTACAAATTAGAATGTTTCACGTGAAACATTAATTGAAAATCATAAAAATGAGCAATAGTATAAGTCTACTTAAATATATAATATGTACTAGCAAAACGACCAAAACGAATGTATTTTTAAAAGCAAAATAAAGAAAAACCGAGAAAATATGTTTCACGTGAAACATTTTGTAGATAAGTATTTGAAAAAGTGCTATACTAAATTCATACTGAATAGAAAGGTGAAAAAAGATGGGTAGAGTTATAGCAGTTGCTAATCAAAAGGGTGGCGTCGGAAAAACCACAACAGCTATTAATCTTTCTGCATGTCTGGCCGAAAAAGGACAAAAAGTTCTTGCAATAGATATGGATCCGCAGGGAAATATGTCAAGCGGACTAGGGCTGGATAAAGATTCGATTGACAGGACAGTATATGACATTATTATCGGAGAATCTAACGTTGAGGAAGTGCTGCAGAAAGAGGTTCTGGAAAATGTTGATATACTGCCTGCAAATATCGATTTGTCAGCTGCCGAAATAGAATTAATAGGGATTGACGATAAGGAATATATTATCCGAAATGCTATCGGGGCTATTAAGGATCAATATGATTTTATTATTATAGACTGTCCGCCTTCATTAAGTATGCTGACAATCAATGCAATGACCACGGCAGACTCAGTTCTTGTTCCGATACAGTGTGAATATTACGCATTGGAAGGACTAAGTCAGTTGATACATACGGTTGAGTTGGTAAAGGACAGATTAAATGAAAAGCTTGAAATAGAAGGTGTTGTATTTACCATGTATGATGCCAGGACGAATCTTTCACTGCAGGTTGTCGAAAATGTAAAGGATAATCTTCAGCAGAACATCTATAAGACTATTATTCCAAGAAATATTCGTCTTGCAGAAGCTCCGAGTTATGGGATGCCAATTAATAAATATGATCCGAAATCTGCGGGATGCGACAGCTATATGCGGTTAGCGGATGAAGTGATGAACAGAGATGTATCATAGATGGAGGAATTCTTATGGCGGTAAAGAGTAAAGGATTAGGAAGAGGATTAGATACGCTGATCCCTGAGAAGAAGAGTATAAAATCTTCACAAAAGTCAGAAACTTCAAAGTCAGCAGAAAAGCAGGAACCTCAAAATGGAGAGCTGATGATGAAGATAAATATGGTAGAGCCTAATCGTGATCAGCCCAGAAAAAATTTTGAAGAGGATGCATTGCTTGAACTGGCAGACTCTATCAAACAAATGGGGGTTCTGCAGCCTCTTCTTGTAAGAAAGAGAAATGATTATTACGAAATCATAGCAGGGGAAAGAAGATGGAGAGCTGCAAAGATAGCAGGGCTTAAGGAAGTACCTGTAATCATTAAGGACTATACAGAGCAGGAAATTGTTGAGATTGGATTGATAGAGAATATCCAGAGAGAAAACCTGAACCCGATCGAGGAGGCTATGGCTTACAAAAAGCTTTTGGAGGAATTTCATCTAAAACAGGATGAAGTGGCAGAAAGAGTATCAAAGAGCAGAACTGCTGTTACAAATTCCATGCGTCTTCTGAAACTGAACGAAAAGGTACAGCAGATGATCATTGATGATATGATTACCACAGGACACGCAAGAGCTCTGCTGGCGATAGATGATCAGGAACAGCAGTATATTTTGGCAAATAAAATCTTTGATGAAAAATTAAGCGTAAGGGAAACGGAGAAGCTGATCAAGGATATCAAGAATCCCAAAAAGCCGAAGATAAAGAAGCCTGTAAAAAATGCATTTTTATATGATGATCTAGCCAATAAGATGAAAGAGGTAATGGGAACCAAAGTAAACATTTCCACAAAAGGAAATGGAAAGGGGAAAATAGAGATCGAATATTATTCAGATAAAGAATTAGAACGTATGTTCGATATGATTATGAGTTTAAGAAGGGAAGTATAAAAAATATGGAAAGTGGAATTTTGTCGAGAATGGGGATTGATCCGGCGATCATTCTTCTATTACTGTTTTTATTGATTGTTGCACTCTTTGTATTGTACGTAAACGTGACCATGAAGTATAATAGATTAAAAAGCAGCTATAACACGTTTATGAAAGGAAAAGATGGAAAAACTCTGGAAGAGAGCTTTCGGGAACATTTTTCTGAAATAGAAGCAATCCTGAAGATCACAAAACAGAACAGACTGGATATCCGTGAAATTAATAAACGTATGGAAGGCTACTATCAGAAGGTTGGCATTGTAAAATATGATGCTTTTAACGAGATGGGCGGAAAACTGAGTTTTGCGATTGCCATGCTGGATGGAAATAACAGCGGATGGATCCTGAATGCAATGCACAGCAGAGAAGGCTGCTATACTTATGTAAAGGAAATATTAAAGGGCGAAAGCTTTGTAGAGCTGGCCGAAGAAGAGGCAGAAGCACTTGATAAAGCAATTTATAAAGAAGCATATGATGTAAACGCATAAAAGAGCAGGAGGAAAGAATATGTTAGACATTAAGTTTGTAAGGAATAACCCGGATGTAGTAAAGGAAAATATTAAGAAGAAATTTCAGGATGAGAAGCTGCCTCTGGTAGACGAGGTCCTTGAGCTTGATCAGAAAAACAGAGAGATCAAGCAGGAGGTAGAAGCACTCCGTGCGGATAGAAATAAAATTTCAAAAGAGATCGGTGCATGCATGGCACAGGGAAAAAAGGAAGAGGCAGAAGAGCTGAAGAAAAAGGTTCAGGAAAATGCTGATAGAGTTGAATCTTTATCTGCAGAAGAAAAAGAAGTAGAAGCAAGAATTAAAAAGATCATGATGACGATCCCGAACATCATTGATCCGTCTGTTCCTATCGGAAAAGATGACAGCGAAAACGTAGAAATCCAGAAATACGGAGATCCTGTGGTTCCGGAATTTGATATTCCTTATCATACAGATATCATGGAGAGCTTTAACGGCATCGATCTTGAAAGTGCCGGAAGAGTAGCCGGAAACGGATTCTATTATCTGATGGGCGATATCGCAAGGCTTCATTCTTCTATTCTTTCCTATGCCCGTGATTTTATGATCGGACGTGGGTTTACCTATTGTGTTCCGCCTTTTATGATCCGTAGCAATGTGGTAACAGGCGTTATGAGCTTTGCCGAAATGGATGCTATGATGTATAAGATCGAGGGAGAGGATCTGTACCTTATCGGTACCAGTGAACATTCTATGATCGGTAAATTTATCGATACCATGCTGACAGAGGATCAGCTTCCGCAGACGCTGACCAGCTATTCTCCGTGCTTCCGTAAGGAAAAAGGAGCGCATGGAATTGAGGAAAGAGGCGTTTACAGGATCCATCAGTTTGAGAAGCAGGAAATGATCGTTGTCTGCAAACCGGAAGACAGTATGATGTGGTATGATAAACTGTGGCAGAATACGGTGGATCTGTTCCGCTCCATGGATATTCCTGTCCGTACTCTGGAATGCTGCTCTGGCGACCTTGCAGACCTGAAGGTTAAATCCTGTGATGTAGAGGCATGGTCTCCGAGACAGAAAAAGTACTTTGAGGTTGGAAGCTGTTCCAATCTTGGAGACGCGCAGGCAAGACGTCTTGGCATCCGGGTTAAGGCGGAAGATGGAACAAAATATTTTGCTCATACGTTAAATAATACAGCTGCTGCACCGCCGAGAATGTTGATCGCATTCCTGGAAAATAATCTTCAGGCAGACGGAACAGTCCGGATTCCTGAGGTATTGAGGCCATATATGGGCGGTACAGAGCTGCTGATACCGAAAAACAAATAGATCAATAAGGAAAATTATATGCATCAATATCTGAAAGCGATTGGATTTGGTAGTCTTAGAGGGAGAAAAGAATTGAACGAACTCCTTGATAAGACGAGAACAGATTTTTCTCATCATGAACTGGTAGGCCAGGAGGATGAGATGGATTTTTGCGAGTATCAGAAGGAATACGGAGCAGGGATTGGAATCGCGGTTTATGGAGACATGGATATCCATGAGCAGTTTCATATGCAGTATTATTATCCGTATTTCATCGGGACAGGGATTACATCCTATGCGGATGTTTATATTGAAAAGCGGATGGATCGGGAGTCTTATGTAGGAATCTGCGAAGATATGAAAATAGGCATCAGTCTGATCTTTTATATGCAGAATGTTGTTGAATATCTGAAAGAACGAAAAAGAACAGAATCGATCAAGTACAAATCCGTCACCCTGTCCGGACTCTGCGACGGGGGGACGGTGCTGCTTCCGGTCAGGAAAGATAAAAGGCAGGAAAAGCAGCAGAAGGAAGAGGTACATAACCGGATGATGCTGATGAGCGCGGCCAGGACAGGAGATCCCGCGGCGATCGAAAGCCTGACGCTGGATGATATTGATACTTATTCGAAAGTATCAAGACGGCTGATCAGCGAGGATGTGTTTACGATTGTCGACACTTATATCATGCCATATGGGATTGAATGTGACAGATATTCAATTCTTGGTGAGATCCTTAACATTCACCGGATTGAAAACGAGATGACACGGGAAGAATTGTATATCATGAGCCTGGAGGTTAACGGCCTGACCTTTGATGTGTGTGTCCCCGCCCGGGAAGTGGTGGGGGAGCCTGCTGTGGGAAGAAGGTTTAAGGGAAATATCTGGATGCAGGGAATCATCAATTTTTAGAATCCCTGCGATTACCCTTTGACACTTGGGGAATATTGAAGTATAATAGTTAAGATTGATATGTTCCCTTAGTTAAATGGATATAACAAGTGCCTCCTAAGGGAGTGCATATACTTCTACCCTAAGGGAAACGGCACCGAGTTCGAATTGATTTCG
>OGYQ01000784.1_pt1 | contig 24856 bp, 18 predicted proteins | sample 1576641 | NCBI WGS metagenome assembly OGYQ01 (sample SAMEA3541476, study PRJEB24748) | human gut metagenome | biome: human gut; feature: human-associated habitat; material: faeces | place: China | collected 2012 | reverse complement strand
CTCTTTACTGGAGAATCGCCTTTACTTCGCCCGGCGAGATTCCCGTTTCCTCCGCGATCTCCTGCTCCGACCTTCCCTGTGCCGATAGATGGAAGATCATCTTTACCAGGGTTATCCCCTCTTCCACTGCGTCCTGATACCATTCTTCCATTGCCTGACACATATTTACACGCTCCTCCCCCATTCCACAAGCCATTATAAAGAATTACTTTTTCTGCCCACATAATTAAGCAGTCTCATTAAATCAACTAAATTTACGGTGTTATCATTATTTATATCAGCTGCCGCAAGTGCCTTTCCTTCCAGAAGTTCTTTTCTTCCTACATGATTCAGACAAAGCATCAAATCCACCAGATTTATATTTGAATCACTATTAATATCTCCCTTTGTGACAGCTTCTTCACTTCCTCCATTTGGGTTATACACATAGTCTGCGTCTGACGCACCTGGTAAAACATATAAGAAATTCGCACCTGTTCCTTCTGGAGAATCCGCAACATGGTCTGTAAAATTATGATTCCCCACAAGGAAATAATCGTGCTGGAACTGCTCGTATGGCTGGTCATCCCATGTCGCATCCAGCCAATAATATTTTCCGTCATCCATGCCAACCATATTCCAGGCATGTCCGCCCCCGTTCCCCAATCCTGTGACATAGATGTTTTCGATACCATAGCAATTCATCATAACCTGCATGACTTTCGCATAGCCTTCACACACTGCCGATCTTCCGGAAGTCATTGCCCCTGCGATCGAATGGGCAATCGGAACATTTACATCCTCTGAATATTCGATGTCGCTAATCAAAGTATCATGAATTTTTAACACCTTGTTATACATATCATCTGCATCTGAAATCTGAGATTGATATACGGTTTCTGCGGTATTGACAATCTCATCCAACGTAGCCTTTCTAATATCTCCATCCGCATATTCATCATACGCCACCACATTCAATGTGCTACTGGAATACAGAACACTGTTTGAGAGCCAGAAATATTGTGGGTTATCATGACGAAACATAAAATAAACCTCTACTTTTTCTTCCCCCGTCAGATCGGTCAGCCCCATCTCCCTGGTATTAATTACAAATGCCATAGAATATTGATTCCCACTGCCTTGCATGATATAGTCTTCAGCATCCACACCATTCGTGGTGAAAGTTCTGCAAGCTTCCTCCAATTCCCTGTATAATGCCTGACGCTGCTCTCCGTGATTACGATTCATCATATCTTGATATCCATAGCCCGATCCATAGTCTAAAAACGGATACTGCACTACGGACCGCGGAGTCTGCTGGTCCCAGGTCTTTCCATCCTCAATCCATTGCTCTGCCTGATCCTCTGGAATCTCTATCCCTACTAACTCCTCTAAAGATCCCGTCCCGTCTCTTACTATGTATTCTTCTGCCCGAACTTCTTCGGTACCACCCAAAATCCATACGGAACAAATAAACAGAGCTGTTGTTAATATTTTAAATATCCTTTTCATTTTCACTCTCCTACAAACCTATTAAAGTGTTTCACTTTTCCGTCCAACATAATTCAGCAAACGCATCAAATCTACCAGATTTACAACATCATCCTCATTAATATCCGCTGCTTCCAATGCCTCCCCTTCCAGTAATTCTTTTCTGCCCACATGATTCAGACACTGCATCAGATCTACCAGATTGATATTTCCATCTCCGTTAATATCTCCTTTGGCCCCGTCTGCTATGTTCATCTGATAAACCGCTTCCAGCTCGCCACCTGCTGTAGTCACCTTAATTTCAACATTTCCGCCCTTTTGTGCCGTTACTACGCCGGACTGATCTACCACGGCAACCGTTTCATCACTGCTTGTCCACACCGCATCTTCCAACACACTGCCGGACGGATAGCAGACGGGATCCTGCCAATAAGTCTGCCCTACACTGATCTCTGCCTGTTCCTCTATGAAATACAGTCTTTGCACAGCTGGATAAACCGTTTCATTTATGACTTCTATATTCTTTTCCTCCAGCTTTTGAATATCTGTATCGTTTAATGGCGTATACGAAATCGTAATCTGCTGCAGGCTGCCCAGATCCATTATGGCAGATACGCCAAAAATCATATCCCCGGAAAGATCCAATGTCTGCAGGTTCTTCATATTTTGAAAGTATACGAGATCCTCTTCCACAAGCCCTGTCTGAGCCAGATTGATATTAGTCAATTCAGTTAATGGTTCTATCCACGCTATGTTCTCCAACGGATTCCCTTCCATTGATAATTCCTGCATTCTTATGCAGGATTTTAATCCATCTGCTTCTGTCAACAGATTATAAGATATGTCCAGTGTGCGAAGCTTTTCTGCTTTTTCCAGCGCAGATACGCTGTCTATTTGATTGTAGGACACATTTAATGTTGTAAGATTTCCAGTATTTATTCCATCTATTGATTCAATTCCACATCCGCTGACATTTAATTCTGTCAGATTTGCAAGGCCTGATAATGTACTTAAGTCAATCTCCTTCATAGGATTATCAGCTATATTTAAATACTGAAGATTCTGTAATTTACCTGCTGTCCCAAAGACTACGATCTCATTTCCGCTGACGTCCAGCTTCTGAAGTCCTGCTAATTCTTTCAGCGAAGATAATGTGGTCAGCTCATTGTCCGCAAGGTTTAGTTCCGTTAATTCTCTCAAAGTAGAAAGTACTCCCAGATTGGAGATATACTGGCCACTGGCATTTAACTTTTTTAATTTGGCGCATCCAAACAGTGGCGACAGATCTGAAACCTCATTGTTCGCAATATTTAGTTCTTCTAAATTCTTAAAATATTGGATGCCGCTTAAGTCCCTGATATACCCGTTTGATAAATCCAGACTTGTAATCTCGGCCGCTTTGCTGAAATCCGGTTCTCCGGATCCGTCATCTCCCAGGATGGTTATAAATTCTTGCCTTAACCAGTCATCTTTTACTGTCGGCGACAGGCCTGGTATGACAATTTCCTCCTGCTCTTCTTCCGGTACCTTTATACTTGACGCTGAATTCTCCGCTGCTTTGACAGACATGGTTTTTGCACTGCCTGAAAGCATATCCAATACCTTAAAACTTTTCTTTAAATCCTGAACACTTTTACTGTTGCTGGTATTCAATACCGAAGAATCTATACAGACATTTTTCACTGTCTTTTCTATAAATTTCTCTACTACGGATGTTGTAATATCGCCCCATCCAAACGCACCTTGCAAGGCTCCTGCAATACCGCCACTGGCATATCCGATAAACTCACTCTTCATATTTTCGGCCAGATATTTTTTAGCCTTTTCTGAAAACTCTTTTAGATTTGCATTTGATACGATTCCCACCGTCGAGTCATAGGAAGCCCCATCTACGTTTAGATACACAGCGTTCACTCCGCCAAATCCAAATGCAATGCCTTTACTTTTCAGGATACATTCCTTCCCGTTTATCTCAAATTTTAACTCCTGCTGTATAGCAGATGATTCCACAAACCCTTCACATAGAGGAGTGTTCAACGTATTGATCCAAACAGATGCCAGCGCATTTACAAATTGATTTTCTTCTGCTGTCAGCTGGCTGCTATTGGATTGAAACGCACTCTGGGCCACCAAACCGCGGAAGGCGCTTTCCACATTCTCACTCCACTTGGCGCTCTCCGTCGCAGATGACAGATTCTTCCCGGCCGTAAACGTCCACTTTGAAGTATTCACGGTACATGTAGATGCGCTGATATAATTGCCGTTTTCCAGTTTCAGCCTCTGAAACACCTCTTCCTCTTCCACATACAACTTCCCGAGGCAAAATTTACTTCCGCTTGCTTCCAAAGAAACATTTGCGCTCCCATAAAATACAACGCTGAAATTTCCACTCCCAGAGACAAAATTGCTCTTATTTCCCTCTAATTTCAATTTTGTATTAATAAAGATTATTCCATTATCCAAGGAACTGTTCTTGGAGCCTGTAGCTACAGTCATCTCCCCTGCCACAATCTTTCCGCCGGAAGTGATTGCAAGCGTACTGCGCCCTTCAAAATTTATCTCATCCGCAACCAATAATCCACCCGTCACTTCCAGTCTTCCGCCGCTGTCTCCGACCCAGCCTCCTTTTGCGGTCACACTTCGGGCGTCAATTTTTCCACCATCTTTAAGAACTAATTTGCCGCCTTTTTCGATAAAAATATCCTTGGCGTTCAATGTTCCGCTTACGGTCACTACAGCATCGGAACGAATATAAAGCGTCCCGTCCTCCATCGTTGCCGTGCCCGCAATGTTCCATGTGGTATTCTTAATCACCTTATCCCCGGTGATCGTCTCTGTCTTCCCGCTCCCAGTCTCATACCGATCACTGGCAGAAAGGTAATGCTCCTCCTTACCGGCAATAGATACGGTCGTCTTGCTCTCATCGGGGAACCAACGCTTCCAGGTAATATCGCTGCCATAATCCTGTAATTTGTCAGAAGTCCAGGTGGAATCATTGGCTGGATAATATGCAGTTAATTTAGGAATACTATTAAATGTAGAGTATACAATTTGTGGAGCTTGTCCATAAAATTTAATAGTTTCCATATTTGTACAGCTTGCAAATGCATCGCTGGCTATCATCGTTACACTGTTTGGAATTCTCAAATCTCCCGTCAATCCACTGCAACAAGAAAAAGCTGCGGAACCAATTTGCTTCAACCCATTCGGCAAATCTAACTGCCCGTTAAATCCTCTGCAACCGTAAAACACCTCGTGATCTATCATCGTTACGCTATTAGGAATACTCAATTCTCCCGTCAATCCACTACAATTCCAAAAGGCACCTCTTTCTATTTCCTTTATCCCGTTCGGTAAATATAACTGGCCATTAAGTCCTCTGCAATTCATAAATGCGTATCTCTCTATCGTTGTTACGCTATCGGGAATTTTCAAATCTCCCGTCAATCCACTACAATCTACAAAAGCCCATTCCCCTATTTTCTCTAGCCCCTTCGGTAAATGCAACTGCCCGTTAAATCCTCTGCAATATTCAAACGCCCCGTAACCTATCACTGTTACACTATCAGGAATTTTCAAATCTCCCGTCAATCCGCCACAGCCATAAAAAGCATGGTTCCCGATACTTGTAAGTCCTTCCGGCAATATTACTTCTGTTGTAAAATCTTTATATTTTGAATCAGAAGTCCAAGGGCTACCTTTTTCACCATAACTATTCATCTCTCCATACCCTTCTATCTCCAGGGTGTAAGTGTCGTGCCCTACACCGTTTTTTTTCCCATTCACCGTAATCGTATATGTAAGATGTTCTCCACAGGAACCCGTTTTTACCACAGTCCCTATCTCCAGGTTTTCATTCTGCTGTTTCTCTGCACTTTCTATCTCTTCCTGTTTTTCCTCATCTGCTCCTTCTGCAGCTTTATCTTCTTCCGACGTCTTTTCTCCATTTTCATCCTCTTTATTTTCTATATCGTCGCCAGTTACAGTTTCCTCTGCCCCCTTCTGCGCCTCATCTTTTTCCTCTGTCTCTTCCGATGGTGTTTGCTCTGAATCCTCTTCTGTAATTTCTTCCTGTACACTCGTACCTTCTTCCGGCTCTGCTCCCATAACCGTCAACGTATTTGTAATTCCCAGTGCAAGCACCAGCGCCCATGCCACAACATTTTTCCTCATTGTCCACCCTCACTTCCACTTTTCTCAATCAAACGCTTTTTTATCCCCTTCTTTATACCAAAACAGCGCGGCTTTCCACCGCGCTGTCTCTACTTATGTTCTCTTATTTTGTGAATCTTCTCTTTCTCCAGATGATCACGATTGCAGCCATTGCTCCTGCTAACAGCGCAATGTACAGTATAATATTTGCTGTATCGCCTGTGCGCACGGAATCTCCCTTATCCGTACCGGCTCCTGCCGTGTTGTCATTTCCAGTTCCGCTTCCCTGTCCCGGCTGTCCGGACTCTGCCGCTTTTACTAAGATCTCACAAGAAACTTCCTTGTCTCCAACCTTTGCCGTAATAGTAGCCGTTCCTGGTTTTAATGCTGTTACTTTACCATTTTCTACAGAAATGATAGTGGCATCAGAACTGCCCCACTCTACATCCCGCAAATCTGTAGTATTATCCGGATTGTAGATGATGTGCAGTGTTTCGCTGGAACCTACGACCATTTCCTTGATAATTTTGTCAAATGCGATGGATTCCAGAGGAATTTCTTTTATTTCAACATCTGTTGTAACCGTATATTCTCCAACTACCAGACCTTCCCCGTCTTTTGCTGTAACTACAGCCGTAATTGTTGTAGAACCTTTTTTCAGACCTGTCAGTCTTCCTGTCTGGTCAATTGCCGCAACGTCTTCATCAGAACTTGTCCACTGGATTGTCACAATATCTGTAATGTCATTTTGTGACAGGATTTCGTACAGATTCATCTGATCATACATATCAATGGACTGTCCCTTTAAAAGTGCATCCTCCAGATCTTCAAAAACAATTGTTTCCCCTAATCCAGCATCCAAATGATTCTCGTTCACTGTCACCTGAGTCTGTGCTGTATATTCTTTTGTCTCATTTGTCAGAGTGGTAACCGTCACTTTTGCAGTAATATTTGCCGTTCCTTCTTTCATGCCTTCCACAGTACCATCACTGTAAACAGCCGCTACCTCCGGCGCATCGCTCTGCCACTCTACAGATGTGATCGTATCATCATTTTCTTCCGGATCGCATACTACATCTAATACAGTGGTTCTTCCTCTGTTCAGAGTTACATCTTGAAGAAGTGTTATGTTTTCAATGTGAACCGGAACTGTGATCACACACTCAGCTTTTGTTCCATTCCATGCTTCCGCAGTAATGGTTGTAGTACCGCCTTTATCAGCTGCAGTCACTGTCACTTTCTCGCCAGAATTGGTCTGCTCTGGTGATACAGTCGCTACGGATGGATCACTGCTGCTCCACTTGATAGATTTATTCTCATCGGTCGTTGTCTCTGGGCCGACAACTGCTGTCAGTTCGGTTGTCTGACCTTTTTCAACAACTGCGCTTTCTTTATCCAGAGAAACGGTATCAATCGGAATCTCTGTCACCGTAACAGTCACTTCTGCGGTTACATCATTTGCACCTTTCAGTGTGATGACTGTCGTACCAGCCTTCAGAGCCGTTACTTTCCCATTTTCATCTACGGTCGCCACTGCCTCATCAGAAGATATAAAGGTCACAGTCTTTTCGTCTGTTGTATCACTTGGAACAAGCTTGTAATCAATCACTGCTGTCTGATTCTTCACCAGTTCCAGTGTATCTTGAACATCTATACTCTCAAGAGGTGCGTCAACTGTCACCACACAAACATCTGTATGATTTCCAACCTTTGCTGTAATATTTGCACTTCCGATTCCCGTTGCTGTTACGGTACCGCTTCCATCCACAGTTGCTACTGTCGGATCAGAAGATTCCCACGTAACAGTTTTATCATCCGTGGTATTCTCCGGATCATAAGTTACTTCCAGAGTTTCTGTTCCTCCGCGGTGAATGGTTGTCGCATCTTTGATCGAGATACCATTCAATTTCACTTCCTGGACAGTAATTGCATAAGTAGCTTCCAGCGTTCCAACTTTTGCTTTAATGTTAGCAGTTCCATCTGCCACGGCTTTCACCAGGCCTGTCTGATCGACTGTTGCTACTTTTTCATTATCGCTGGACCATGTTACTGTCGTATCATCGGTAGTGTCTTCCGGATCATAAATGACGCTTAACTGTGTAGTCTGCCCTTTCTTGATCGTTGACTGCTCTCCGGTAATTTCAATTCCCTGAAGAGGTGCATTTACTGTCACCTTACAGGATGCGCTCTGTCCGCCTGCGGTCGCTGTAATATTTGCAGTTCCCTTTCCAACCGCTGTTACCAGACCTGTCTCATCGACTGTTGCCACTTTTTCATTATCACTGGCCCATGCCACTGTGCTGCCAGTTCCCTCTGGCTCTACTGCTGCTGTCAGCTGTTCTGTTGCTCCTCTGGCAATCGTCGTTTCATTCTTATTTAATGAAATACCTGTCACCGGAACCACAACAGACAAATCCGTCTGGTCATTGTTCGTATGCTCTAGTACTGTTGCGTCTTTATCTCCGGCTGCAATCATAATATTATAAGTAAATCCTAAATCTCCGACTGCAGCATCTTCTAACACTTCAAAGGTAATCATCATTACCGTTCCGTTAGAGACCGGAGCTTCTGTCCGTCCGATATTTGCAGCCACACAACTGCCCGCCACATCTGATGTCAGCATGTAAACATCCATATTATCCATGCTTAATCCATCAAATACAGTCCCTTTTTGCGGCTCTCCTGCTACTGAAACTTTCGCCGCATCATAGAACAACTCATATTGAAGTCCATACGCATTTACGTTGTCTGCCATTGATACCGTAACTGTGAACTGATCTCCTCTGTGGAGTTCTTTCTTATCCGCAGTTACTGTAAATGTCGCTTCGCTTGCCGCTTTTACAGTATTTGGCGTCATAGCAAAAGCAGCCCCCATTATCATGACAAATGAGAGCATCAGCGCCATTATCCGCTTGAAATGTTTTTTCTTCATTTCAACATATCCTCCCGCTTCTCCCAGAATAATTTTTGTAACTTCCATTTTAGTATATATCTTTCATGAACTAATTGTCAACTTTTAATCCCTTATTAGTTCATATTTATTTCATCCTCAACTGCTACATTATGTTTTATAGTAGGCTTTAAAAATAAGATTGGAGATGAACAAATGACTCATGTTGATCCTGTAATTATGGGCGAACGCATTAAAAAGCAACGGCTTTTAAATGGCTATTCTCGTGAAAAGCTTGCAGAGATGGCGGATATCACGCCAAGATTTTGCTATGATCTGGAACTGGGACTCAAAAATATGTCTGTGAATACTCTATGTAAACTCTGCGATGCCCTTCATGTCTCCGTTGACTACATTTTATATGGTTCAGCAGAATCTTCCGGGAACCTTGACTCTATTATAGGCGTAATTTCTCTATGCCCTGCTAATAAACGTGATCACTTAGAACAGATTATTTCTCATTATATACAGGCTGTTCAGGATAAAGAGTAATTTTAGGGGCGACCCTGTTTTGAATCGCCCCAACATTGTTCCTATTTTCTTTTATAACGTCTCTGTCTTTCTTCCCACATAATTCAGCAGCCGCATTAAATCCACCAGGTTTACGTCACCGTTCTGATCAATATCCGCTGCCAAAAAAGCATTTCCCGTCAGGAATGCTTTTCTTCCTACATGGTTCAGGCACTGCATCAGATCCACCAGATTAATCTGCCCGTCTTCATTGATGTCTCCCAGTGTCACACTATTTGTTTTAAATCTGGAAGAAACAATGAACGAATAACTTTGGGCCGTGACCGCTTTTCCTTCTATAGAAGCATCTAACATTTGTGCAGCCACACCTGTCCCCTGTAGTCCATCCGGAAATTCTATTTCCAGATAGCCGTCTTCTGTCACTGTCAGATTGTCCTGCATGATCGTAACCTGACCATCCGCTCCCACTTTCGAAATACGGATCGGATTATTACCACATTGCTCAAGGAAATCCTCCCCTACCCGAATTCGCATCGTAATCGGAACAGTTGTATCCGTCGCAAAAACACTAACCGGATAATACCGGTCATCCGCCTCAACTCCGGCCAGGTCTTCTACCAGTTCTTCTCTTTGGATCTTAAGCTGCAGTTTATTCACAGGTGTCTGAGAAATACTCGAACCATCAATCACAATCTCCGAATCCCTTTTCGGATCAGGAATAATAAGCGTCATATTTTTTTCTCTTGCCATCTCCAAAACCTCTGTTGAAATACCTTTCACACTTGGATTCCCGATATACATTCCGGTAAGCGCCAGCTTTTCCCCATCTTTTGCAGCGGCGGCTGCTTTCTCTAAATCTCCGGATACCATATCAACGACAGTCATATTTTCCTGTCCGGTAACGGCAAGCTGATAAGAAATTCCTTCAGGCGCCGCCACCTGCTTTCCGTTATAATAGAAACAATGGTTCTCCCGGTCATATATGTAAAGAGACCGATTCTCTCTAACCGAACCATCTGTAAGTATTACATTCCAAAGTGCATAATTCCCTGGGACACAATAAGGATCCACCCTATAACTGCAAAGATATCCCGACTCTCCAAGAATAAGCTCATTACACTCTAAGTCCAGATAGGCATCATTAGCTCCATCCATATCTGTATCCGCCGCATACCGAAGCAAGATATTTGACACGCCCATTTCATCTTCCGCCTGCAGCCTTCCCTGAAGAATATCCCCTGCCTTTACTTCATTTTGACCCAATTCTAATTCCGCAAGCATCGGCGCATCAAAATCTTCATCTGCACTGCTTTCAACAATTTCTATGCTGCACGTGTCGACTTTTGGGAAATCCACATTTCCGGTTTCTTCCTGCAGCTGCCCGTTTTTCATTATATATCCGGTATTGTTTCCATTTTCATCTCCTATATATATGGATTGCAGCTGGTAAACTCCATTAATTTTCGTTTGATCTATATCAATCTCTATCACACTGCATCGATTTTCTGATGAGTAAACCACATCTTCGCTCTCAAACTCTATTGTATTTGTTTCTCGATTAGCATCCGCAAAAGTCCCGCCAATATAATCAATATCTGTCTGCTCTCGTTCTGTCTCTACTGTCAAACTCACTTTTCCCGGTGCCTTAACAGTCTGTGGATCTACCGAAACTTTTCTTATTACAGGCGGCGTTGTGTCCTGATTTTCTGATCGAGCAACTGTGTAATCGAACTCGTTTTGATACTTCCTCATATCAATTACATTATTTTCATTATCATGTCCTGCAAATGTTACTCCATCTGTTTCTACCGCATACCAAACTCCAGGAAGATCATTGTCGGTCCAGGAATTAATCCATATCATATCCAAAGTTCTTTCCCCTGCTATCGCATATTCATTTATGCTAACAGGGAAAAATATCTGCCGTTCACTCCCAGCTGACAACACAAAAGGTTCTCCCTCCGCTGTACTATCACTGTAACCGATATATCCTGTATTGCTGCCATTCCAGGAAATATGACACCATTCCGGATTGATTTCTACATCCTGATCCGTATCATTCTGCAGTGTAACCACAAACTCAAAAGAATCTCCCGCGGACAGATTATCTTTGTCTGCAACTCCTTCTGTCCGGCAGTCTTTGATTTTTATCCCGACACTTTCTGAAATCAGTACTTCATATGATGCTGTTGATGGATGAAACATATCCCCGCCATTGTTTACCATGGCATTGGTATTTGCATCTCTGTAATAAGCCGCTGTATTGCCTGCATAATCGCCAACCTGTATTTGGCTAAGTACATATCGTCCCGGCAGCTGATTATAATTGGGCTGTTTCGATATCAGCGTTCCAGTTCCCAGCCCTTCTCCTTCTCCTGAGTTTATAGAAACCGAATATACAGCATTGTACTCCGAATAAGTACCGGTCAGTTCATATACAAAATTAATATAAAGAATCCCACTTCCTTCTTCTTTATAATCTATCGCAAACTCCATTTCTGTAGTCGCATAAATATTTCCCTCCGTCACCAGCCGTATATCAGTAATCTGAGGGGCCTGTGTATCGGCTTCTGCTCCTTGTTCATTCGCTGCTATGCTCTGCTCTTCTAGAGAAACATCTGTTTTTTCTTCTTCCGCGAAATTATCCTGCTCTTCTGTATTCTCATCTTTAATTTCGGCAGTCTCGTCTTCCGCTATATCTTCGACATTTTGAATTTCATCCGCTTCTCCTTTTGCCTGAACATCCAGCAATTCTGTATCGAATATGCAAAGATTATTGATCAGCAACCCCAGCAGAATAACCGCTATTCCTGTTCTTATTTTTTTCTTCATATCCTTAACCTCAACCGTCAATTCGTTGGCCCATTTTTATAATTTATCTGTCTTTCTTCCCACATAATTCAGCAGCCGCATCAAATCAACCAGATTTACGTCGCCATTCTGATCAATATCTGCTGCCAGCAGGGCATCCCCCGTTAGGAATGTTTTCCTCCCTACGTGGTTCAGACACTGCATCAGATCTACCAGATTCACCTGTCCGTCCCCATTGACATCTCCCAGTGCCACATCATTCGTCCTGGACGACACAACGAAAGAAAACTCCCGGCTGGTAATACTTCTTCCTTCCGCTCCTGCATTTAGTATCTGCGTAGCAGTTCCTGCCCCCTGCATTCCATTAGGGAAGGCGACTTCCAGATATCCATCTTCTGTTACGGTAAGGTTGTCCTGCATGATCGCTGCGCTTCCATCTGCGCTGACTTTCGAGATCCTGATCGGGTTGTCCCCGCACTGCTCCAGGAACTCCTGCCCCACTTTGATTCTGACGGTAAACGGAAAGGCCGGATCTGACGTCACGATATTTACTGGATAGTAGAGATTATCCGATCCTATACCAGCCTCATCTTCTACCAAATTTTCTCTTTCTACTTTTAACTCCACTTTATCGGAAACGATATTCTGAAGCTCATTACCGTTTACTATGATTTCAGAGTTTGACTGGCTGTCTGGAATAATGACCGTCAAATCTTTTTCCTTAACAACATCCCAGAATTCAGCCGGAAACAGTTCTATTTTTACACTTTCCACATAGGATCCCTTTATGACCAGCGTTGTCCTATTATCAACTTCGCTGGCTGCCTTCGTCAAATCGTCAGTCCGAAGATCTAAAATAGGTCTGCTACTCGACTGCTTGATATGTAATGTTAATGGTTTTTCCGGCGAGAATTGATCAGTGTAATTCGTAATAATATTTGACCATTTGTTATAATAATAATAGCTTCCAGCTTCGAAAACAGATCCATCTGTAATCATAAGGTGCTCCAAATCATAATCGCCACCAGTGCAGTATGGATCGATATCAAATTCCGCTACATAACTGTCATTTTCCGCCACCACATTCTTGCTGTTTAATGTAAGATAAGCATTAGGAATCCCATCTTGGTTACTGTCACAGGAATAATAAAGCATCATGCTGGAAATACCGCTTGCTTCCTCTGCCTGAATTCGTACTCTTAATGTCTCATCTGTCGTAAGTTCCGGATTCAACACCTCGATCCCTTTTAAGATCGGCGCATCAAAATCACTGGTTTCAGTCTCGCTTTCTGTAACTGTAAATTCACAGGTTGCCACTTTCGGTACCTCTTCATCTGTCTCAGATTCCCAGGGTATTAATTTCCCATCCTCATAATAATATCCACGGCTGTTTCCGGCATCATCGTAAAGCGTAAGCTGATTCATTCGATACGTTCCTTTTACTACTTTATCTAAATGATATTCCAGGATATAGCACTCTTCCTCCTCTGAATAAGTCAATTTCGTGACAGATGGGTCACTGGCAGGTGTTGCTATTCCATTCTTTGGATTATTGATATCTGTAAAACCAACTGTGGCATCTATGACCTCTGCAACTTCCTCCCCTTCTGTCTTTATTTTAATCTGAATTGTTCCTGGCGCCGTTGTTTCTTCTGGCGTTACACTCACCTCTTTTAAAATTGGGGCTTCCTGATCCGGGGTCTCTGCTGTCGTTACTGTATAGTCAACTTCTCCCCGGTAATACAATGTCTCTATTTCCCCCGAACCTCCTACTCCAACGCCAAACTCAGTAAAACGCCCTGTAAATCCGCCCTCCTGCTTATTTCTTGTATACTCAGTCGCCGTCAACTGATCTCCGGCGTTATTAAGCATAATCCTACTTACTTCTCTGATTCCTTCTTTTGCGTAAGGATTAATCTGAACCGGGACAGTAATTTCTCTTTCCTGCAGTGGTTCCAATACAAATGCATTTCCCTCTCCGTAAGCACTCTGCCATATGCCAACTTCATCCATGGATCCCCATTCTACAGAGCAATACTCTGGACGTACCGTGATATCTTCCTGAGAATCATTCATAACTTTTAGATAAATATTGAAAGAATCTCCAGCTGTCAGGTTCTCTTTATCCACTCCGTCCTCTATCCGCATGCCATGAAGCTTTAATCCTTTTGCATACTGGATTTCAAAACTCTTTGCTTCAGGTGGGATTGTAAGTATGGTTCCCAGTTCCGTACAAACCAAACCATCCACTCCATCCTTCTTTATATATCGTGTCTGGTTTCCTGCATAGTCTTCCACTACCACGGAATCTATCTCATAAGTTCCGGCAGATCCACCTTCCGATACAATCTCCACGCTTCCGGATCCTGTTAACATCCCCTCTCCGCTTGGCGGATTAGTAAAATAAAACTCAACATCTTTATATCCAGTCGTATAATTAACACTAATGCTTTTCACTCCGGATCCTATTTCTTCATAATCTACATCTATTATTTTGGCTGTTGTAGTATAGATGTCCCCTTGAGTCATGAAACGGATTCCTGTAATCTCCGGAGCACTGGAATCTACATTAGTCGAACTTGTAATTTTATAATCGATCTCACCATTATATGCTATGCTATCATCAGCCGAAGTCAGTTGTTCAGAATTATTATTATATTGAATCGTGTTGTACATTGTTGCAAAAGATATTGACTCCAGAACATACGATGCTTCTTTTGCATATTGACTAATATCAACGTCAACCTCCATTGTCATTCCATTTTCATCCGAAACAAATCTATCGGAATATCCATAAAAAATTGCACTTTTTTGTATGTCAGCTGCCCAATATACTAACGTCACCTGGAATATCTCCATCCCCTCCGGTATATCTGCCTGAATTTCAACTGTAAAACTATCTGGAGCTGACAGATCAGTCACATCTTTATTCCCTTTTATCGACACGCCTTTTAACTTTATGCCTTCAGTTTCTGCCGTATTTTCTTCTGCACTTTCTTCCACAGAAACAGAATTCTCCGAACTATCTGCTGCACTTTGTTCCTGCGGTTCTTCCATGACAACCTGTGGCTCCGTTCCTTCGTCATTACTTAATGTGCTTTTTTCTGTTGACCCTGCAGACTGTACATCATTAGTCTGTTCTTCCACTTCCTGCGCATATACTTCTGATACAGGTATATTTACTGCACATAAATTTCCTGCTAAAGCAATTGCCAGCAATAGCCCAATGTATTTTTTCATCTTTTTCATCTTCTCCCTCCTCGAGACAAAATCTTTTCTATAATTATAATTTGAAAAGAACTATAATTCAATATATTATCCCCTATTAGTTCATTATTTCTTTTGACCAAACGCCTATTATCGCATATAATATAAGTAGGATTTTCCCTACTATCCATGATTCCAAGGAGGTGTAGACTTATGTCAAGAAATATTTTTATGGATACTGCCAAGATTATGTCCAAAGGACAAGTAACCATCCCCAAGGATGTCCGTACTGTGCTCGGCGTATCAAATGGTGATCGTGTCACTTTCATCGTTGAGGACAACAACGTCCGCATTGTCAATTCTGCGGTTTATGCTATGCAGGCACTTCAAAATGAATTAAAAGGCGAAGCAGAGCGTACCGGTTTATCCTGTGATGATGCTGTTATGGAATTGGTCAATGAATTAAGAAATGGAGGAAATACTTATGAAAGTCCTAATTGATACAAATGTCTTGATTTCAGCCGCACTAAATCCAAGAGGTGTTCCATACCAAGCCTATGTTAAAGCTGCTTCTTATCCTAATCAAGGTTTTATCAGTGAACAAAATGTACTTGAAATGAAACGTATCTTCCAGAAAAAATTTCCCAATCACCTCGGGGCGCTAGAGCATTTTCTATCTCTTGCTTTTCTGACAATAATAGTAATCCCCATTCCATCAGAAAAATTTTATTTAGAAAAACAAATCCGAGACATAAAAGACCGCCCAAGGATCGTATTGCGCTGTGGGGCGATTCTTCTGGCGGCCATACACGCAAATGTCGATATTCTTCTTACCGGAGATAAGGACTTTTTAGAATCCGGTATCAAAACTCCTCTCATTTTAACTCCAGCTGAATTTTTAAAAATCTGAATCCCTCTACATACTGCAATTTATATTCTACATAGCTTCAACATTCTTCCACCAGTAGTTCTTCGATCTTCCCCGCCAGCTTTTTCATAAGCCCATACACCACATGGGTGATTACATACTGGCCGTCGTTGACAAACACTTCTATCAGATGAGGCGACACGAAGATATCCAGCTGGCACGTTTCTTTTCCGGTCTTCGGAGTCTGCGCCTTCGTCCGGTAATTCCCAAGCTCCGGAAATACGCTGCTCCGGTCTGTACAAACGCATCCGTCTTCCATCGTGATCTGATATCCACAGACATTTAAAGTCTCGCCGTCACGGATCGGCGCCTTGATGCGAAACGGCCGGTCCATATCGATCTCATCCAGGGACAGGCACCTTCTGGAATAGCAGGCGTCCACGTGTGGATGTACCCGGAAATAAATGTGGCCATCTTCCACATCCACCGCCCGCGGCATGCTCATCATGCCGATCCAGCTGCCTCTTTTGTCCTTCCCGTCCCGGACCACCTCCGGCATCCGGATCCAGCCGATCATCACCCGCCGTCCGTCCTCGTCCAGCGTGGTCTGCGGTGCATAAAAATCCAGCCCGTAATCGATAAAGCGGAACTCTCCTAGAAGCCGCATGCTGCACTCCGGAAGCTTCAAGTCAGCCAGCCCACATTTTGCATGGTGCCGGTGTTCAATCCCTGCCTCTGTCACATTCATAGGCGAACCAACGAACACGTAGGTATCGCCGATCCGAAACACATCCGGGCACTCCAGGGTCTCGCCAAAGGCAGGCGTACGACATTCACCCGCATATTCCCAGCTGGTGCCGTCCGCACTTCTAAAGAACACCGCCCGTCCGATCTCCTTCTGGTAGGTACTGCCAAGCACCATATAATAACGGCCGTCTTCTTCCCACACCTTAGGATCCCGGGTATCCTTGGTATCCCCTTTCTCTTCATCGTTGATCACAGGAATGATCTGCCTCTTATCCTTCCAGTTGTCAAAATGCCTGCCGTCCTCCGAGGTGATCATGGCCTGGGAAGCCTCATAGCAGTCATTCCAGGAACAGTGGATATCCTCCTCGTTAGATTCCAGATACCGCACTGCCGTATAGTAAAGATGCAGTTTTCCGTCAATCTCCAGGGCGCTCCCGGAAAAAATACCATTTCTGTCATAAGCCTTGGTAGGGAATACCGCAATTCCCAGATGTTCCCAATGCACCAGGTCTTTGCTGACCGCATGTCCCCAGTGCATGGTCCCCCACCGGGTTCCATAGGGAAAATACTGGTAAAACAAATGATATTCCCCTTTATAATAGATAAAACCATTCGGGTCGTTGATCCAATTTCCCGGGGCTTTTAAATGTAAGTTGTCTCTGATCATGTCTGAAGCCTCGTTTCTAGTTTACTTATTTTCACAATTTTTGTGATTCCGCCGTATTGTTCCGTGCTTAGACCTTTGAAACCTGGAATCACTATTTCACAGCTCCTGCCACAACGCCTCCGATGATCTGTTTCTGAAGTGCCACATACAGGATCATGATCGGAATAACACAGAGCAGAAGTCCTGCCATGATTGTACCATAGTCTGCCGAGTATGTACCATAAAAACTATAGGTAGACAGCGGCAGTGTCAGAAGTTCTTTGTCCGTCAGCACCAGCGACGGCAGAAGGAAGTCATTCCAGAACGCCATGGAGTTCAGGATCACCATGGTGGAAATGATTGGCTTTAACAGCGGCAGTACGATCTTAAAGAACGTCTGTGAGTGAGTACAACCGTCGATGTAAGCCGCTTCCTCCAGCGCGATCGGCACATTTCCCCGGATAAATCCGTGGAACATGAATACGGACATTGCCATGGAAAATCCGGTGTGCATAAAGATCAGCGTCAGCCGGTGATTCAGGATATTTAATGTTCCTCCGTAAATGCTGACCAGCGGGATCATGATCGCCTGGAATGGAATGATCATGGACGCCACCATCAGTGCAAAGGTCAGCTTGGAAACCATATTCTTGTGGCGCACGATATAGTATGCCAGCATAGCTGCCAGGATGGTTACCAGCACCGTCGCAGATACCGTTACGATCAGGGAATTCTTGAACGCATTCAGGAAATCCATCTGCGTAAATGCATTGACAAAATTATCAAAGGACAGGCCCTTGATGGTAAACAGCCAGGAAAACGGGCTCTTGATGATATCTCGTTTCTCTTTCAGAGAGTTGATCACCACCATCAGGAAGGGAAACATATATGCGATAAAGATGATGATCAGGCCGATCATGGCCAGTGCATTGGCTAATTTCCTTTTATTTCCGCCGATTGTCGTCTTATTCATTATGCCTCTACCTCCTGTCTCTTAGTCAGATATACCTGTACTCCACTTATGACCGCTACAATGACAAACAGGATCAGGGCTTCCGCCTGTCCTACGCCGAACTGTCTGGATGTGAAGGCCTTTTCATATACATGCATAGCCGCCATCTCTGTGGTTCCATACGGTGCGCCGCCGGTCAACGACAGGTTGACATCGTAAACCATGAACGCTCTGGACAGCGTCAGGAACAGACAGATCGTGATGGAAGACATCATCAGCGGGAGAATGATATTTTTCAGTTTTACCCAACCGGTCGCTCCATCAATGCTGGCCGCTTCTATAACATCCTCACTCAGTCCCATGAATCCGGCCACATAGATCAGGATCATATAACCGGACAGCTGCCATACACTGACTACAACCAGCGCCACGAATGCTTTGGTCGGATCTGACAGCCAGGATACTTCAAACAGTTTCCATCCGGTTGCCTCTCCGATGCTGACGAATACACGTGAAAATACAAACTGCCAGATATATCCAAGAACGATACCGCCGATCAGGTTCGGGGTGAAGAATCCGGCCCGGAAGAAATTCTGGCCCTTGATCCCCCTGGTCAGCAGAAATGCGATGGCAAATGCGATCACATTTACGATAATGACAACAAGAATCACATATTTAAATGTCAACAAAAGCGAGTCCCAGAACGCACCGTCTTTCATGACCCCGGCAAAGTTCTCAAGCCCTACGAAATTCTTGACAGCTGCTACGCCGTCCCAGTCTGTCAGCGTCAGATATACGCCGTAGATAAACGGGACGATCACTACTGCCAGGAAGCAGAACAGCCCCGGCAGAGCAAAAAAACAGAACTCTTTTCCTCCATTTTTCGATCTCATGATTTTTCCTCCCTTTTACTCCTGCTCAGCCCAGTAATCTTCTATCTCTTCTATCAGTTCCTCCCGGTCGCAGCGGTCCGCCATATATTTCTGCATCGCTGCACCCAAGACAGACCAGTGGTCATTCGGGACGATAGCTGATGCATTAAATGTGGTTCCTGCGTGTACCTGTTCATAAATGTTTTTACTCAGCGGATCCTCCGGTTCATAGGGATTATTCTGGAACGGCGGGATGATGCTGCAGGTCTTCACCAGCATCTGCTGTCCGATCTCGCTGTAAACGATCCAGTTCAGGAATTCCTTTGCTGCCGCCTGCTCCTTTTCTGTTGCCACCTGGCCGTCCAGCATTACCTGCTTGGAGGGAGACGCCTGGATCTTCTGGTTTGCAAAATCGTCAGGATCATCATTCATAAAATAGGGAAGGAATCCGTACTCGTCCCCGGTCTCGGCTCCGGCCTCTTCAAGATTCGGCCACGCCCAGTTGCCATTGAACCAAAATGCTGTCTTTCCGTCTACCAGATCGATGGCCATCTCATCATAATCGGCTCCCAACGGGTCGCCCTTTGCCACATTGTATTCTTTCAGGATATCAAACATATCAAGGAACTGAGACATGCGGTCATAGGTTTTCAGATCCAGTGTTCCGTCCTTAATCTCCTCAATTGCCTTTGCAGCTCCTTCGGAAGTCCCGTCATAGGTTTCATAAATGTACTGTAAATGGTGGGCTCCTACAGACCAATCATCTTTTGCCAGAGAGATCGGCTTCTCGATGCCTGCGTCCTTAAGCCTGTCCAGAAGCTCTACGAACTCCTCCTGGGTATGGATCGAAGACGGATCAAAGCTCTCTCCCAGCGCATCCTCGATCACCTTCTTGTTGTAAATGATCCCGCGGCCTTCGATACAGAGCGGGAAGCTGTAAACCTTTCCATTCACGGTAGTCAGATACCCTTCCGCTTCGGCGGTCCAGGGCTCATTGGAAAGATCTGCCGCCTTTTCTTCTGCCAGTGCAATTACGTCTGTCGTATCCAGAATAGAAAGTGTGGGCGGTGTTCCGGAGTTATAAAGGCTGACTACCTTTGTATAGGGAGAATCTCCGTCCGTTACCGGCATAACCTCCACATGTACCCCCGACTTTTCCTCGAACACCTTGCTCATCTCCTCCAGCGCCGTCTGGATCTCCGCTTTGGAGTTCAGAAGTGTAATGCTGGTGCCGTCAAGCGAGGTATCATACTCAAAGGAATCCACGGATGTATCGATCGGCACCGTCTTTTCTTCTTCATTCGGATCGTCCGGGTCGCTGGCAAACCCAAAACGTACCCCGCATCCGGCAGCCATTGTCAGCACCAGCGCCACGGCAAGCCCGCAGGCGGCAGCCCTCGATACGATTTTCTTCTTCATAGTCTCTCCTCCTTCATATTTTCGTTCTTAAGTAACCGGTAAAGTAACCGGTTACTTTATGGTCTCATCTTAGCACCAACTAAGCATTTCGTCAACAAAATCCACTTATTTTTATTGTTTTTGTTAATACTATCCGAATTTATACTCTGCCCTTTATTGATTATTTACAAAACCGGTTACTTAACCGCTCCTTTCTTGTCTCTACTGTTCGTTTTTGCTATAATTAATCTATATTCAGGCTGAAAAAAGGAGACGTATTTTTATGGCGCAGAAAAAGAAAGTAACCTTTGACGATATTGCAAAATATACACATTTTTCAAAGACCACCATTTCCAGGTATTTTAATCATCCGGATTCTCTGACACTGGAAAATCAGAAAATTATCTCGGATGCTCTGGAAAAGCTGAATTACCAGGAAAATAAAGTAGCGCGTATCCTGGCCAGCGGAAAGACTGAGTTCATCGGTCTTCTGATCCCGGACCTCTATCACCACTATTATGCAGAGGTGCTAAACCAGATTCTTTCCACTTATGAGACTTTTGGTTATAAATTTCTGGTCTTTACCGGAAATGCCAACGAAGAGATTGAGCGCAGATACATCCAGGAGCTTTTGGCCTATCAGATCGAGGGCATGATCATCTTGAGCCACACCATCCCTTCCCGGGAATTGGCCCAGCTGCCGATCCCTATCGTGACTATCGAACGTGAAGATCAGTTTGTCAGCAGCATCAACACCGACAACTATATGGGCGGCTATCAGGCCGCAAGTCTTCTGGCAAAGCATGACTGTGATATCCTGATCCACATCAACTCCCCTACGGATCCCAAAATCCCCAGCTACGGACGGATTCAGGGGTTTAAGGACTGCTGCCGGGAACAAGACCTGAGAAACGAACTTTTTTTCCGGGAATTCGGCCACAGCTATGAAAGCGTCCAGCCCCTTCTTAGAGAAATCCTCGATAAACTGGACGAAACCTATGCCGGACAAAAGAAGGGTGTCTTCGTATCCAACGATACTCTGGCCAATACCTTTTTAAATCTTTTGTTCCGTAAACACGGCTGTCTGCCGGCAGATTATCTGCTGGTCGGTTTTGATAATTCGCCGGTTTCCAGAGAGGCCGTGGTTCCCATAAGCACAGTGGGGCAGCAGATTGATAAGCTGGCCTACGAGGCGGTCCGCCTGCTGGTGGAGCAGATGAATGAACGCAAAAAAAGAAGACCGGCTCCTTTGCTGGAACCCGTCCATAAAGTGATCGCACCCACGATTTCCCGGCGGGAAACCACAGAACGGGAATAGCACTTCTGCCATTCCCGTTCTGTTTGATTATCTCTTTTCAGCTTCGTTTTCTCATCTTCAGCTTCAGCATCGCCAGCGCTTTTCTGGCATCCAGTTCATTCACTGTATTTTCTGCCAACACCGTGGTCTCATCACCCATAGCCCCGGTCTTATCATAGGCTTTATAGTAGCACAGAACTCCATCCAGGGAGTCGTTCTGCACTACAAAGTCCTTTGCCGGCACCATGCTGAGCGCCACCACCGGCACACCTCTTTTTTCCGCCGCCTCGATGGCGTGAGCATAGTCCACGTGGTTATTTCCCAGTCCGTTGCAGGAAAATACGGCTCCGTCCGCCCGGGCACACTCCAGCGTCACGCCTACCCGCTCCGCAGACAGATATTTGTCCTCATTCTTATCCGGCGATCCAACAATGATGATACCTCTTAAATTCACATCCTGATCCTCAGACAAGACCTCTACCAGCGGATCTCTGTAATAGTGCAGAGACGTTTCCTTCATACTTGTTCCAATTCCCATGTCACTGCCTCCTTATGCTTACCCTCGTTTTTACGAAATCCATCTGCTAGTCCATCGCCCGCATCACGCCGTCCCGAAATTCATTCGGTGTGACAATGGCCGGCATGCACCCCATATCGATAACAGAATGTCCGCCTTCAAATCCGCAGGGCTCATCGCCAAACATCCGGGTGTCATACACGGCTCCCTGTCCGGACACCTCCTTGACAATATAAACATCTTTGCGGTCCGGCTCATAGGTTTCCTGGAACACATGCTTCTCTGTGCATTTGTATCCATTGAATTTTTTCATCTGCTCCCGGAAGATCTGACAGAAGGTATCGCAGGCCCGGTGCGCCGCTTCCGGCCCCGGCCGGTCTGCCCATGTGCCTTCTTTCAAAACTACGTCAAAGGAAATCAGCATATCACTCTCAAGTGGTGTCCCGGCCCTTCCCCAGGCCACCTTCTCTGCCAGGATTCCATCACTGGCTCCGAAGTTGCACACCTGCCGCCCGCTCTCATCAATCCCGGTCAGCAGGACATACACGCCGGTCAGCGTATGGGTAATCCCCTCCCCGACTTTTCCAAGCACCTTTGTGGATAATGGAATGACATCCATAATGGTATTTATATGCTGCTGATGCTCATCCGGAGCAATGATCCGGATATCAATGCTTTTGATCAGCGGCTCCTCCTTTAAAATCTCGTCCGCCGTTTCTTTGCAGACTGTCAGATGTCCGTCCACCGTCACCCTGTTTTCTGTCCCGTATGCTACATCCGTCACATGATAAGCCCGTACGGTAAGTCTGGATCCTGTTTCCATATTGCTGACCACTTCCTTTTATTTTAATTCCAGTCCCAGTCTCTTTACGACTTCATCCGCCGTCGGTGTGGCTGCCACGCCGCCAAATCCGGTCTCCTTTAAGCTGACATCCATCTTATCACCGACTTCTTTCATAGCATCGATGACCTGATCTACCGGAATCTGGCTTACAATCCCTGCCAGCGCCATATCTGCCGCCGCCAGCGCATTGACAGCGCCGCCCACATTTCTCTTCACGCAGGGAACTTCTACCAGACCTCCTACCGGATCACATACCAGGCCCATCAGATTCTTTAACGCCATAGCACAGGCATGTCCCAGCTGCTCCATGGTTCCGCCTTTGATATAGCAGATGGCCGCAGCTGCCATGCCGGATCCCGAACCGATCTCTGCCTGGCATCCTCCGGATGCTCCCGCAAGATAAGCCCGGTTTGCAATAATCTGTCCGATTCCGGCTGCCACATACATAGCTTCGATCATTTTCTCTTCCGGGATGCCGTATTCCCTGTAATATGTAACCAGAACTGCCGGCAGAACGCCGCAGGCGCCTGCCGTCGGCGCTGCCACGATCCGCTTCATACAGGCATTGTTGCAGCCCATCTTCAAAGCATTGGTCATAACCTTCGCCATATAGTCTCCGCAGAGAGTATCTCCCTTTTTCTGGTATGTTTCCATCAGGCCGCCTTCTTTTCCTACCAGCCCGCTGCCCGAGATCTCATCCGGCTCATAGGCATCAATGCCTGTAAGCATTGCCTGCCACATTCCTTTCATCCGTTTCCAGGAATCTTCTTCTGTAATTCCGTTTTCATCCATATCTTCCAGCTGGATTGCTTTCCAGAATTCGATTCCGTCCTCATTACATCTTGCATACGCTTCTTCTACTGATTGATATGACATACGCTTTTGCTACCTCCAATTCTTCGAAATCTAAGCTCCATTTGCTTTCAGGAAGATGACCTTTAAGATTCCCTCTTTACTCTCCAGTGTCTTAATTGCTTCCTCTGATACGATCTGGTCTGTCTCAACCACCATTACCGCAAAGCCGCCTCTCTTATCACGGAACACAGTCATTGTCGCAATGTTTACATTTTCTTTGCTGAGAGCTGCAGACACCTCTCCGATCCGACCAGGCTGGTCTACATTCCGCACGATCAGGGTATTGCTCTCTCCGCTGAAGTTCACATCGATACCGTCCAGCCTGCTGACCCGGATACGGCCGCCTCCGATGGAGTACGCCTGGATCTTCATTGCTTTCTTGCCTTCCGCCTCCATAATGATCTGGGCAGTATTGGGATGTGCTCCCTTGATATCCTTATTTTCGATCACAAAGTCCATACCCTGCTCCTTTGCGATCTCAAAGCTGTGCGGGATCCGCATATCATCAGGCTTCATCCCCAGAAGCCCTGCGATCAGCGCCTTATCTGTCCCGTGCCCTTTTCCTGTGGCTGCAAATGACCCATGCAGGTATACTGTAGCTTTTTCCGGCTGTCTGCCGAACAGCTGTCTGGCAATCTGTCCGATACGGACAGCTCCAGCTGTATGAGAGCTGGATGGCCCTACCATAACAGGACCTAAAATGTCAAATATACTTCCCATTTGTTTTTCCTCTCTTTGATATTATTTCTGACATGTTTCTATCCTATATTATACTGGAACACTCGTTTCTTTACAATGT
>OGYQ01000782.1_pt1 | contig 25048 bp, 21 predicted proteins | sample 1576641 | NCBI WGS metagenome assembly OGYQ01 (sample SAMEA3541476, study PRJEB24748) | human gut metagenome | biome: human gut; feature: human-associated habitat; material: faeces | place: China | collected 2012 | reverse complement strand
TTTTCCTACACAGGGGGCGTTTTGTCTATTGTCCGTTTTTACTGGTTCGGTTCAGGCAGGAGAGCACCCAGGCTTCGGCCAGGGGGTGTTTGTCGCTGACAATGCCGAAATCGGTGCGCAGTTTGTTGCCGCCCCACAGGTAGTCGGTGCAGGCAGGGGTCAGTTTGTAAGCGGACATACAGTCAAACCTCCGTTTTGTCTTTTTTTCAATCAGCGCAAAGGCGGGCCCGCCGGGGCGTACAGCGGCACAGGGGGCCGGCAGCTCCATTATACGTCCACTTCCTTTGTGTGCGCAAGGGCTTTGTCCACAAGCGCCGCCGTCGCCCTGTCGTCACGGCAAGAAAATGTACGAACCGGAATATCAACAATGTTTTCTACAATCTGTTGAAAATTGCCGCCGCGGCCCTTCCGGCAGGTCACGGCCGGGCCAGATAGTCCATCAGCTGGGGCAGCCGGGTGTTGGCGTCCGCCAGGCCCAGGTCGTACACGGCCTGCAGCTTTTGGGGGTCCCGCTCCATGCGGTGGATGGTCACCGGCCGGGAGGGCCGCAGCACAAAGGCCCGGCCTGCCTGCTTCTCTGTCAATGAGGAAGGCACCATGATGGTAGGCTTTCAGGAGGCCGGACGCACCAAGCTGGTGCTTTTCACACCGGAAGGCGTGCAGACCGTCTATGCTCTGGTTATCAACAGTGACCTGGAGATCGTGCTGCACACCGACAGTGTAAGCCTTTACCCCACAAAGAGCGGTACGGAATATGAATTGAAGCTGTCCGATGCTTCCCTGCGGCAAGGCAGCCGGACGAATGGCCGGGCGATGGTGGACGCCCTGCGCAAGGCGGACACGGCCTCCGCAGGAGACTATACGCTGACGCAGAGTTGGGAGCAGGGTGTTTACTGCCTGCGCCGCAACGGACAGCTGGTGCTGCGGTGCAGCTGGTGGGGCACCTGGGGCAAGGAACTTGTGGCGGTCGGGTATGCCGTGGTGCTCGCGGCGGTGGTTATCATGGGCCTGCTGCGTCGGGCGCAAAAGTACCAGGAGAAACGGAAACAGGGAGAAAATACCATCGCATGAAGGACGGGCGTCTTATCAAGCAGGAAAACTATCGGTCACGTAATGGCTCTGTATGGACTGAAAAACGGTACTGCCGGAGCCGTACGCAAGGAAGTGCCGGATATCTGCATCCGGCGCGCCCTCCTTGTCAGTCATTGGATATCGTTCGGACCGGCCTTATGTGCCTTGGCACCCGCCTCAGAAGCAGCCAAAGCCCTTATTCCTATTTATCTATGATATACACAAAGTCCAGACCATTTCTCTTTTCTGCAACAAAGGTATCATCCGGAAAGATCTGCTCCAGAGATAAAGCAAAGTCGTTTGCAAACTTATCCAATTTGACAACTTTCACCAACCGGCTCTTCTCAAAGAACAGCAGCCGTATCTGTGTATCCATGTCGCCGATGGAAATTGTAAAATCCAGTCCGTATTTTTCCTTCAATTCATAGCCATCACTGTACGGCTCGTGCAGGAGATAAAGCGAATCCCATGGAAACAGAAACATATCTTTCATCTGAAAAGGCGTGCCGCTTTCTGCCGCCTGCCAGACTTTGAAACGCCAGATGACAGCATCGAAAAGGCCGGTTTGCGCCAACAGGAAGATCCCTTCCAGTACGATGAGAACCACGAAGATGCCGAGAAATTTTCCCCGCTGCTTCTTTATCCGGTTCAACAATATGGCTCACCGTCCTTTCGTTCGCTCCGATTAGAGCCTTGGGGGATTTTTGCAAGTTCTGACTGCCATCCTCGGTGACCGCTTCAAGTATCAAATTGCCCAAAAAACCATAAGCATAATTGGTAACCATATTTTCGGGGCAGATGGACTTCAGCAAAGCCCTCATCGAATATCGCTAAGGGCCCATGTAGAAAGGGAATGACCTGGGGGCCAGAGATGCCCCAAAACGGAAAAGAACGCCGACACATCGGGACGATGCAACCGGAGCGCCCGCAGGCTTGTTTTTTCACCCGGTTCGGGCTATTCTGGTATAAGGATGATACGAATGGACTCTGCGCAGGAAAGGGATGACGACGGAATGCATCAGATTCTGGTGATCGACGATGACAAAGAGCTTTGCGCCCTCATCAAGCGAAGCGTTCTGATGGAAAACATCGAAGCAGATTGTTGCTATACCGGCGCAGCCGGTTTGGAGCAGCTGAAAAAGAAAGCCTATCAGCTTGTGATCCTGGACGTGATGATGCCGGGTTCGGACGGGTTTGAAACGTTGGAGCAGATCCGGAAAGAAAGCAATCTGCCGGTGCTGATGTTCACGGCCAAGGATGACAGTGCCTCCAAGGTCCGCGGCCTGCGGGCCGGGGCCGACGACTATCTGACAAAGCCTTTTGACCTGGACGAGCTGATTGCCCGCATTCTTTCCCTCATCCGCCGCTATACCCGGTTCAATCAGGCGGAGGACGCTGCCCAGCCCCTTGTGTTTGATGGTTTGAAAATTGATCCGGACACCCGGTCCATCACAACGGGCAAGGGGACCTTTGCCTTGCCGCCCAAGGAATTTGATCTTCTTCTGGTGCTGGCAAAATACCAGGGAAAAATCCTCACCAAGCAAAGACTGTACGAGCTTGTCTGGGGAGAAGAATATTGTTATGACGACAACAATATTATGGCGATCATCAGCCGCCTGCGGAAGAAGATGGAGGAAAATCCCGGAAAGCCCCGGTATATTCAGACGATCAAGGGCATCGGATACCGCTTCAGCAAGGAGGTCTGATACAATGGCATGGATTTCCATACTATCGCTGGCAATTGCTGTCGGTTCTCTCCTTGCCTGTTACCTTTCCATCAGGCGGGTAAAAAAGAAAATCAGCGAAACCCTGAATGTGCTGGCCGAGATCCGGCAGGGAAATGGCAACCGGCGCGTTCTGGCGGCAACCAGCGAACTGACGGCTCCCATAGCCTATGAAATCAATGACATTGTCGCTTCGTACGAAAAAGAACTGGCTTCCCTGCGCAGGGCGGAGGAAGCCAACAAACAGCTGATGACCAGTCTTTCCCATGATGTGCGAACGCCACTGACTACCCTGATCGGGTATCTGGATGCCGTGCACAAGGGCATTGTCACAGGCCGGGAAAAAGACGAATATACCGAGATTGCCCGCCGCAAGGCCTATGATCTGAAGGAGTACATCGACGCCCTGTTTGACTGGTTCAAACTGAATTCCGATGAATTTATGCTGAAGCCCGAAGCGGTGGAAGCGGCAGAACTGACCCGGAATCTTCTCATCGACTGGATACCGGTTCTGGAAGACAAGCAGATTGCGTACAACCTGGATATTCCCGAACAGCCCATCCGGGTGCGGCTGGACACCGACGCCTACGGAAGAATCCTGAATAATCTGGTGCAAAATGTGGTGGCCCACAGTCAGGCAAACGAGATTTGTATTTCTGTATCCAGGCAGGACCGGGAAATGGTGCTTTTGGTGTCGGACAACGGCGTAGGTATGGAAAAGAAAGACCTGCAGCATATTTTTGAACGCCTGTATAAATGTGATCAAGGGCGTTCGGAAAAAGGCAGCGGCCTTGGCCTGGCCATCACACACCAGCTCGTCGGGAAAATGGGTGGCACCATCACCGCAGCCGGTACGCCGGGCAAAGGTACCACGTTTGCTGTGCGTTTTCCCCTGGCCGAATAAAAGCCCTCACCCTCGCTCTCTGCAGCGAGGGCTTTCTTCGTCTTATACAGGCATTTTCCTCAAAACGCAAGGTTGCCGCAAGGTTCACGCAAGGTTGGTGCAAGTTTGCTGTGGTAGGATAGTAGGTACAGAACAGGAGGTTTGTATATGAGCCGGTACATTGTGGAAACCAGAAATCTTACCAAACAATATGGCACACAAAAGAGCGTGGCGGACCTGAATCTTCACATCGCGCCGGGCCGGATCTATGGCCTGCTGGGGCGCAACGGCGCCGGAAAAACCACCGCCATGAAGATGCTGCTTGGCCTTACGCAGCCCACTTCCGGCGAAGTGTTTTTGTGGGGAACCCCTTTGCCAGGGCATGAAAAAGAACTGCTGCCCCGGATCGGAAGCCTGATTGAAACGCCCGGTTTTTATCTCAATCTGACGGCAACCGAAAATCTGCGCATCTTCGCCACGCTGCGGGGCGTTCCCAACCGGCATGCCATACGGGATGCGCTGGAACTGGTGGGCTTGCCCTATAAGGACAAAAAGCTCTTTTCGCAGTATTCCCTCGGCATGAAACAGCGGCTGGCCATCGCCCTGGCCGTGATGCACGACCCGGAACTTCTGATTCTGGACGAACCCACAAACGGCCTTGACCCCATCGGCATCGCCGAGATGCGTTCTTTCATCCGCAAGTTGTGTGAGGAGCGCGGTAAAACGATTTTGCTTTCCAGCCACATCCTTTCGGAAATTTCCTTGCTGGCGGATGATATCGGCATTCTCGATCACGGCATCCTGCTGGAGGAAGAAAGCCTTGCCGTGCTGGAACAGAACAGCAGAAAACATATTCGCTTTTCCGTGTCCGATACGGCGCAGGCGGCCACCATTCTGGAAAGGCGGTTCCACGAAACTTCCTTTTCCATCCGGGACGACCATCTGCTTCGCCTGTACAGGCTGGATGTGCCGGTAGGCCAAATGGTCACGGCTTTTGTCAAGAACGGGCTGGAGGTATCGGAAGTCTGCACCTGTGAAGAAAGTCTGGAAGATCATTTCAAGCGTGTGACGGGGGGCGAGGGCATTGCATAAACTGGTCTGGTGTGAACTGTACAAGCTCAAACGCAACAAAAGCATTCTGCTTCTGACGTCCCTGGCCCTGCTTTTCCCGGCGGCGCTCACGCTGTTTACAAAATCCGGGCTGGCGGATGCTGCGAACCCGGCAGAATTTCATGCGTATTATGACAGCCTGTTCAATAACAACCTGGTATACAGCGCCATGTTGCTGCTGCCCTGCCTGTTTGGCTGCCTGGGGGCCATTCTCTTTTTTTCGGAGCGGGACTGTGATACATTCAAAAATCTGCAGGTGATCCCGGTCACCCGGAACCAGCTGATTTTCGCAAAACTGATGGTCATGTATCTGTGGTCGGAGCTCTACTCCCTCTGTTCGGTACTGGCCGTCACCTTCTTTTGCTTTGTGTTGGAACCGCTGGCCGTCTATGATGTGCTGTTCAAAGTTTTATGCAGCCTCATCGCAGGGATCACCATGGCAACGGTATCTTTGCCGGTTGTGGTACTTGTGATTTACAGCAATCAAAGCTATCTTTTGTCGCTGCTGCTTTCCTTTTTGTATGCTGTCGTCAATTGGCTTCTCTTGATTTTGTTTGCTTCCCAGGAAAGCGTCGTTCTCTGGTTGCCGCTGATGAACGGGCTTATGTTCGTGTCCCGGCTATGGGGGTGGAGAAGCGCGGTTCTTGGCCTGGTAGAAACGGTACCGTTACCTTTAGGCATCTATCTGCGGGTGGTTCTGTATCTTCTGCTTGTTTTTGCCATCTGCATCCTTTTGCTAATACGATTTTATAAAAAATGGTCGAGGTGACGCCGGGATGAATGTTGTGCTTGCCGAACTTGAAAAACTCAAACGATACGGCATGGTAAAGGCAGGATTTCTTGTAACCATATTGGCGGCCTTGTATGCCTTTGCCCCTGCGTTTGCCAATGATGGCGTACGGAAAACCTTCCCGCTGGTCATTAACAATCTTCTGGAAAGCAACTGTATTTACTTTTTCCCCGCCATGATTGTCCTCATCGGCGGCTGTATGGCCCGCCGGGAATATTCCGACGACACCCTGAAAAACATCCTGACAGTTCCTCTGTCGCTCCGGCGGCTTTTGCTGAGCAAAATCGCAGTTCTCCTGCTCCTGACGGTGGGATTCAGCGTACTGAGCTTTCTGCTGGGAACTGCCTTCTGTTTTGCCGCGGGGCTGCCCGATGCGGCACTTCCCATCGTTGCAGAATGGCTGGTCCGGATCGTTGCAGGGAATGTGCTGGTATTTGTGGCGGTGCTTCCTCTTACCATTGTGGCAGCTCTTTTTGTGGATTCGGTGTATGCCTGCACCGCGGTGGGATTCGTGTACGGATTTTTCGCTTCGATGGAATCTCCCATACTGAATTATTATCCGGCCAAGGCGGTGCTGATTCTGGTGGACCCCCAATGTGGTGTCGGCTATGATTTTGTGCACTATGCCGCAGCACCCGCCGCCCTCACGCTGCTGGCTGTCCTGTTGGCATCGGCTTTGCTTTTTGTGCTCCTGAACCCCGCCAGGGCCCTGCATTCCCTAAAGACAACAAAAAAGGCCGTTCGGGCCAAAGGCTGGTAACAACAGGTTTATTATAAACGGGAGTTCGTCTGTGCTATAGCGGAAACACGCTTCTCCGCACGCGGAACCATTAGGATCTCTGTTTGTCTGATAGGATTACACAGTCCCGAACCGAGCCGAACGGGTGAAACAGCAGTTCCCGCAGCTCGGATCCTTTTACGGACGGGAGATTCAGCTGCTCGTCGCCGCACTGGCGGAGCAGCTTTTTCATGTTTTCGTTTGCAATCCGGCTCGCTGTATTCACCTGCGATGGTTGGCTTGCTCGTTTAAATGGTACTGTCACGGCAGATGTCAGGAATCACTTGCCGCCGCATCCGATGGGCCCTGGTCCGACACACCGAAAGGGTCCGGCCACAAGTCCACAGGCTGAACCCGCCTTCCTCACGCCTCAGGTGTCTGCTTCCGGCCGGTCTGTTCCATCTTCCAGAACATCTTTTCCGCCACGACCCAGGTGCCCGCATCCCTTCCCGGGGCAGAAAGATCGATGCTGCCAAAAGACGCATCGATCTGGGAAGTATGAAAATCTGCCCAATAGAAAAGTCCGTCCCGGCGCAGCAGGGTGCAGTCGTAGATGATGGAGTCATAGCGCGGTGGCCAGGGGAACAGCTGGAACAGGACGATCTTCTCAAAGCGAAGTTCGATGGTGTTGCGCCCGCCGCCCAGAATTTGCTGCTGCAGGGTAATGGTCAGCTGGCTGTGGGTATTGATGGGCTGCATCGCCCCGTTTTCCTCCACATAGGTGTCGGGGGTGTACACCGCCCGGACGATACAGCTGTCGTGCAAAGACTGCACCGCTTCCAGAAAGTGCTCCCTGTCTTCTTCGGTCATGATCTCTTTCCAGTTCACAGAAACACATCCTTTCAAAGAAGGTTATAACATCCGTGTGCAGAAACAATAAAACGCACCGACCTGTGTCCCACACGATGATTTCGGTTTGGCCGGACTTCCGGGAAACGCACCGGCATTTTTTATGGGTCTGAAGATTGCCAGCCAGGATGGGCGGCGCACCACGCAGCCGTTTCTTTCTCGGCGGAAGCCATCTACCCGGCGTATTCCGCATCATCCACATTTTCCAGCCAGGCAATCGTCCGGGAAAAATCAAAGCCATATCGATGGCCGAAATCCTGTAAGAAGGCAATGATCCGGTTTATAAAGGCATCGCGGCGCAGGTCATCGTCATGGTGGGGATCCTCCCACTCCACCAGGTCCGCCCTGTCGGCGGGAAGTCCGTCCGCCCAGATCTGGGGATTCCGTGCGCCCAACAGGATGCCCAGGTCGTCCTCCTGGCAGTGTGCGTAACAACGGTCCAGCAAAAGAAACAGCAGCCAGAACTCTTTCGGGTAACGCATACGGCCCCTCCTTATCGCCCGATGAATCGTTACTTGTATTGTACACGGGAGCTTGCTGGCCTTTCAAGAAAAAAAGCTGTCCGTTTGTCATTTTTTACAACCGCACAACTGCCAAAAAAATTGTGGCGTTTTTGGACAATCTGCTGCTTGCCCCTGCTGTCCCGGAACCGGTACACTATAGATAGAGCCGAAGCTGGCCCCGGCGGAGGTAAGAATGGCTCCGCTGTTTGATACAAGCCCAGGAAAGAAGGTTGTCTATGCTTACGCTCAGGCCGCTTTGCCAGGAAGGAATTGATTATGTGGAAGAACAGCTTCTTCTGCGTGGGTTTGATAAGCGCGGCAAACTGTTTGTCCGCCGCAGCGGAGTGATAGTATCCACAGTGTACCCTTGTTGGGAGCATGGACAGCTGGAAGATTATATCATAGGGATTTGGCCGATTTGATGGTGCCCGGACACAATTACAATGCTGCACGGGGGCAGGGAGGCAGGCAAGATGCGCAGAAAAATGATGACAGCGTTCCTTTTGTGGGCAGTTCTGGCGCTGATTCTCTGCACCAGTGCCGCCGCGGAGGAACCCTCCCTGAACGAGCAATTCCGGTGCGGCATCTGGGAGGAAGACACGTTTGACTTGCAACGTTTTCCGACGCGGCCTGCCTGCTTTTCCATCAATGAGGAAGGCGCCATGATGGTGGGCTTTCAGGAGGCCGGGCGCACCAAGCTGGTGCTTTTCACGCCGGAAGGTGTGCAGAACGCTTATGCTCTGGTCATCAACAGTGACCTGGAAATTGTATTGCATACCGACAGTGTCATCCTCTACACGGTGAAAGACGGTGCAGGATTAGAGCTGAACCTGGCCGACGCTTCCCTGCGGCGGGGTACACAGACGGACGGTCGGGCGATGGTGGACGCCCTGCGAAAAGCAGATACGGTTTCTGCCGGAAGGTACACACTGGCGGAAAGCCGGGAGCAAGGCGTTTACTGCCTGCGCCGCAACGGGCAGATGGTGCTGCGGTGTACCTGGTGGGGCACCTGGGGCAAGGAACTTGTAGTAGTCGGCTATGTTGTGGTGATCGTGGTAGGCGTCGTCATAGGCATGCTGCACCGGGTGCAAAAGGTCCAGAAAAAACTAAAAAGAGGAGAGAACACCGCCGGACGAAGAACGGGTGCCTGACAGACCAGGAAACCACCCTGAAAGGAACCGGAACGGCTGAATCGAAAGCCCCTACGCGGCACCAGAGGGAGTACGTTGCATCGATTTACAAGTCTGATCATTTTATGGTACAATAAAATAACGTTCTATCGAATTACCGCCGACCACTCTGTATGAAGCTGACCGTTGCAGCCGGGACAGAGAGTCAATCCGGTGCCTGCACCTGGAGGATACTCGTCCTGCGTCTGGGAACCTGTTAAGACAAGGAGAAAGCCCATGAAAAAACGTTTGGTAAGCGCAGTTCTGGCCCTGGCCCTTCTGCTGGGCAGTGTGCCCGCCCCGGTTTTTGCCGAGGATATGGCAAGCGGCCATGAAGCGGCCCTGACTGCCGAAACGCCGGAAACGATGGAAATCCCGGAACTCACTGCCACCCCGGAGCCTACCATGACGCCGGAACCCACGGCCACTCCGGAACCCACTGCAACCCCCGAGCCGACGGCAACTCCGGAGCCTACCGCGACGCCGGAGCCGACGGCAACTCCGGAGCCTACCGCGATGCCGGAGCCGACGGCCACCCCGGAGCCCACCGCGACCCCGGAAACGACAGCGACCCCGGCCCCAGTCGGGCAGAGTGAGGATCCCAAAGAACAACTCACCGATGGTGGGGTGCAGGAGCTGAACGCCGACGGAATCCAGGCCGGGCAGACGGCAGGGACGGAAACTGGCCTAAAGGTGGTAGCGCTGCCCACGGCCGCTGACATCACCTACGGTCAGACTCTGGAAGAAGCCACGCTCACCGGCGGTTCTGTGGTTGCGGCAGACGGCACCCAGGTGGAAGGCACCTTTACATGGAAAACACCCTGGGACACGCCGGACGCAGGTACCCGCGCGTATGATGTGATTTTTACCCCCACGGAGGGACAATTCCCTGCCATGGATGCCGGTCAAGTCCAGGTGACTGTGGCGCAGGCGGCAGTGACCATGACCTGGCGGTACGACGGGCAAAGCATGCACTACACCGGCAAACCTGCTGTTGTGGCGCCGCCCAGGGTGACCACCCCCGACGGCAAACCGCATCCGGGCACGATCACCTATGAGTACAAGGCAGAGGGGGAAGATACCTACCGGCAGGGGATGCCGCAGAATGTAGGTGTGTATTTTGTGCGTGCCACCATTGCAGCGCAGGGCAACTACCTGGGCACTTCCACGGAAGTGGATCTGAAGGTGACCATTCTGCAGAGAAATGCCACGCTGTTGGCGGAAGATTTTGCACGTACCTACAACGGCAACGCGGTGACAGTGGAGGAAATCCCCAAGGAAGCCCGGGGTTACCTGGGAGAAACGCTGACGGGAACCTGGTCCTTCAAGAGCGGTGCGCCCGAAATGAAGGATGCAGGCACCTACGATGTCACGCTGATTTTTACCCCGGAGGATCCCAACTATACCTGGCACGAAAAGACCATCCATGTAACGGTCCAGCCCATTGATCTGTCCGAAGCCGAGGTAAAGGTGGCCGGCAGCTACAACTATACTGCGCAGGCACACACCCCTTCGGGCGACGATGTGACCGTTACCCTGAACGGGAACATCATCCCGGCATCGGAATATGAACTTTCCTACGAGAACAACCAGAATGCCGGGCAGGCATCGGTCATTGCCAATGGCCGGCACAACTACACCGGCGCTGCCAAAGGCGAATTTACCATTGCCCCGATTCCGCTGACCATCACCGCCATTACGGTCAACAGCCGCGAATATGATGAAACGAACAAAATGTCGGTGGGAGGTCTGACGCTGGAAGGAATTCTGGACCCCGACAAGGACAAGGTGCAGGCAGATCTGGCGTCGTTGACGGCCACGGTGGAAGGCACGGATGCGGGAACCTATAATACGGTCACCCTGGGGGCTTCCATGAAATTGCAGGGCGATGCCAAGGACAACTACACTCTGCCCTGTAAGGAACTCACCTTTACCGGTGACCAGGTAAATGGCGGCCAGGGCGCCACCATCACCCCGGCGGTCTTCTTGTTTGTCCGGCCCATCGTGAGCGATAAAGTCTACGACGGCACCAAAGACGTCAACATCATCGGCATGGACTTTGCCCTGAAACCCGCGATCACAAGCCCGCTGCCGATTACCTTTCAGGTGGAATGTGATTCTGCGAACGCAGGTAAAGTGACGGTTCGGGGCACGGCGACCCTGACCAATGACAACTTCATCTTTAAAAACGGGAAAATGACCACCGAAACCCTGCCGCTTGAAATCAATATTGCACCCCGTCCCGTGATACTGCAATGGCACGGCAATATCAGCGTTGTCTACGATGGCAAGGAACATTCTTATACTGCCGACATTACCAACCAGGTGGAAGGGGATGATGTTGAGCTGGTCCTGGACGACAACGTTGCCACGGAGCCGGGCAGCCACTGGGCTACCGCCGTGGGGCTGGAGGGTGCCGACAAAGATAACTATACGCTGTCGGGCGGCGGCAACCTCATGCAGGCCTGGCAGATCGTTCCCATCGATATCTCCGATGCGGAAGTGATGTTGAGTGAAACCCGGTATGTCTACGACGGTACCGAGCATAAACCCCAAGTCACCGTGAAGCTGGAGGGCAAGACTCTGACCGAAGGCGAAGATTACACTGTGAAATTCCTGGAGAGTACCGTCAATGCAGGCACCGTGCGGGTCATCGTGCAGGGGATTCATCACTACGGGGAAGTGGTACAAGCCTCCTATACCATCGAGCCGGCCTCTGTGACGCCCATTGGTGCGGTGCTGGAAACAAAGGTCTATGACGGCACCCCCAGGGCTACCGTGAAGGGCGTGACTTTTGACGGTGTGCCCGATGGCCTGACCATGACCCTGAACGTGGACTATGGTGCTGCGGACGCAAAATTTGACGATGCCGAGGCAGGTACCGGCAAGACGGTTACCATCAATCTTGCAACCAGCAACAACTATCAGCTGACGCAAAAAACGTTCGTCCTCTCCGACCAGACCATCCTCAAAAAGGAGGCGGTGGTGGCGGTACAGCTGGACCCCTCCGATTGTATCTATGTGAACGAGCCGCTGCCCACGGCCTACCTGGCCTATTCCGGCCTGGTGGGTGGCCAGAGCCTGGCCCCCGCCGATGTTCAGGTGGAGGGGATGCCCACGGATACCGCTACGGCCGGGGAATATAAGCTGACGGTGAGTCAGGCTACCCGGGAGGCGATTCTGTCCCAGGATGCCGCCCGCAACTATCAGATCACCTTCGAGGACAAGATCCTGACCATCCTGGAGGATACGGTGGGGCTGCTGCCTACCGAGGATGGCAACTACCGGCTGAAGCGGACTGCTTTGACTTATGTACCTGCGGAACTGGCCGGGCAGTACAGCGGCGTGGAAGAAATTCGCAACGCCATGTTCCAGGTGGCGGTCAAGGCCCTGCCCGGCGTTGCCGCCGAGAACACCGCCCTGTGCGATGTGACCCTGCTGTACAGCGAGGACGGCGGCAAGAATTGGATAAAAGCCACCGGGGAAAACTTCCCGGCCAACGGCATCACCGTGACACTGCCCTATCCCGAGGGGACCAACGCCACCGAATATGATTTTGTGGTGACCCACATGGTCACGGTTGCCATGAACGGCCTGGCGGCAGGGGATGTGGAAACTCCCGCCGTGACCAAGACCGACAAGGGACTGCAGTTCACCGTATTCTGCCTGTCGCCCGTGGCCATAAGCTGGAAATCTATTTCGAAAACCGAGGCCGGGAACGGCAGCGGGGCAGGCAGCACCGCCGCCACCCCGGCGCCCACAGCGGCTCCGGCCCCGGACAACACCGTGTACTACACCTGCCCGGCCTGCGGCTATCATAACTGGACCGCCACGGCGGAAGGGTACCGCTGCGATACCTGTGGGCATCTGGAATCGGTGAAGCAGCTGGCGGGTTATGGCAACGTGCAGGGCGTGTACGAACCCAAGACCAGCGGCGCGGCAGGCGTTGCCGCCGCAGGCACAACGGGCAGCAAGGTGTCCATCCCCCAGACCGGCGATGACAGGAACTTTGTGCTGTGGCTGGGACTGCTGGCTCTCAGCGGCGCGGCGCTGGCAACCATAGTGATTTGGCACAAGCGCAGGGAATAACAGTTGCCAGAAAGACAGGAAAGAACGATAAAAGCTACGACCCGCAGAACCCGGGATTTGATCCTGGAAAAGGGGACGGACGGCATCCGTTTGCCAGATGAGGCCGTGTTTGATTCAGAGGTGACGGCAAATTTATGAGTTGCGATCTTTATGCACCGGCAATCCGGCGGTACATTCAGTGGATGGCCAGCGTCGGGTATTGCGGCGACGGCCATCGGTTTCCGCTGGATGAAAAGTCCGGCCAATATCTGGATGCGCTGTTCGGCGTTTTGCGGAAGCTGGAACCGGTGAATGAGGACGGATACTACGAACTGTGGCTGCAGGCAAAGCGGGGCGCCCCCGAAGATTTCGGCGATTTTGAAAAATTCCGGGCGGCCGGAGAGGTGGAATCCTTTGCGGAATTTGAACAGCTGTGGAAAACAGAGTTTCCGGATGAAATAGAGTGGTACCATTTTGCCGCTGCCGAAAATCCGGAAGATGGGTTTCGCGTGGTAAGCCTGGACCATCGTTTGATTCTGGAAGTGGCGCCGGGACAAGGGAACGGCGGCACAGAGGATGTGTCAGAATTCCTTTGCTGGCTTCTGCAGGCTGTGGAGGAAGCCCTCCGGAAAATGGAGCGCGGTGAGTATCTGGCCTGGCTGGAAGCAAATCTGCCGGCAAAACACCGTACAGGTACCATCCGGCGCAAGGATATGTGGAAGGTTTTCCCGGAGGAGAAAGGTCAGTTCTTGAATGGCCTATCCTCGGCAGATGTGCAGGCGTTCCTGGACGAAGCCGCCGAGGCACCCACAGAACAAGAAAAGCTGCTGCCGGAACTCACCGCCAATGCATATTATCGGTTCTGTTCGTTGGGGTATCAGGCCCTGAACTATCCGGTGGCGGCGTTGTCGCCCAAAGAACAGTATTTCCGCTATGCAGATGGAAGAGATGGTGGGCTGCGGGATATCGACCCGGATTCTGCGGAGGCGTTCTCCTGGTGGTATTGGACCGGGCCCCGCGAGGGCCATCCCTGGGAAGTCTGCCGCGGAGGATTCGGCCCCTCCCTTCATCTCAATGTTCAAAAGAGAGAAAACGGATACTATCTGGTGGTGGCTATCTACTCCACGTACTGGACGGTGGAGGCAGTCCGATTCTATCTGGCACTGCACCGGGCCGGTCTTCCCGTATGGATTCGGGACGCGGATGTTCTGAAAGACCGGCTGACGGGGGAAGAACGGGTTGGCATTGTGCCGGCGGGCGTTGATCCCTTCTATTGTGACAACTATTTTCCAGGGCAGAAAATCATGGAGTTCATGAATCTGCCCTCCGAAAAAACCGAAGCCTTTGCGGCCTTGTGTCATTGGCAGAGTATCACGGTCAGCGGCCTGAAAGAAAAGCCGTGACCCGGTGCAGAAAGGCACAAGGGCTGTCCTGTTCAAAAGATACAGGCAAGTGTGCAAAACGGGAAAGGATGGGTTAGTGATCTGGTCCCCGGAAGTGTGGCCGGACCGAATATACCGATTATGGTGAAATTCACCCCAAACAAAAAGGAAACAGGCTCCTCCCCCAAAGGGAAGGGCCTGTTTCCTCTTTGTATTGAAATCTTAAGCGATCAGGAGCCCTGCGCAGCGGCAGGAAACCTGCATTCTGAACGGCCGTATCCGTGCTTGATGAAATTGCCGGTGCGGCCCCCACGGCCTGTGAGCTTGGGGGAAAGCATCAAAAAATGCAACCTGCAGGCAACGGAGCACAACGCCCATACTTCTGATGGGAACGGCAGCGATTCCGTGGAAGGAAATCAGAAGTTGTCGCTGTGAATCTCAAAGAAGCTCTTGGCGTAGTTGCAGGTGGGGCAGACCTCCGGGGCGGCGGTGCCCACCACGATGTGGCCGCAGTTGCGGCACTCCCAAACCTTGACCTCGCTCTTTTCAAAGACCTGAGCGGTTTCCACATTGTGCAGCAGGGCGCGGTAGCGCTCCTCGTGGCGCTTCTCGATGGCGGCTACCAGGCGGAACTTGGCGGCCAGCTCCGGGAAGCCCTCTTCCTCGGCGGTTTTGGCAAAGCTGTCATACATATCGGTCCACTCGTAGTTCTCGCCCTCAGCGGCGTGGAGCAGGTTTTCGGCGGTGGTGCCTACACCGTGCAGCTCCTCAAACCACAGTTTGGCGTGGGCCTTTTCGTTTTCGGCGGTCTGCAGGAAGAGGGCGGCAATCTGCTCGTACCCTTCGTTCTGGGCCACGGAAGAGAAGTAGGTGTACTTGTTCCGGGCCTGGGATTCGCCGGCGAAAGCGGCTTCCAGATTCTTTTCGGTCTGGGTGCCGGCGTATTTGTTGGTGCTCTTGGCGGGGGCTTCCTCGATCAGCTCAAAGGCGGAAGAGGGCTGCTTGCAGATGGGGCAGGCTTCCGGGGCGCTGTCGCCTTCGTGAATGTAACCGCAGATTTTGCATTTCCACTTTTTCATAAGTTTGTTTTCTCCTTTTGTTGTAGTCTTGTTTTCTTTATGCAGGAGGTCGCTTCGGTCCTGGTAGCTGGTGTGAAGCATTTGCTCCGCCAGCGGGCTGAGAGGCTTGCCATAGAAGGCTTCGTAAACCTCCTTGATCTCGGGGTTCTCGTGGCTGGTGCGCAGTGTCATGGCCTCATCCCGCCGGTACAGGGCGGCGATGCGCCGCTTGCGGGTATCGTCGGCGTCTTTCATCAGGTCTTTGGGCTGTCCGCCACCGCCGATGCAGCCGCCCGGGCAAGCCATGACTTCCACAAAGTGGTATTGCTTGCCGCTCTCCTTCATACGCTGCAGGAAGGTGCGGGCGTTGGCGGTGCCGTATACCACGGCCACCTGCAGCGTCAGTGCCCCGATTTCCACCTGGGCTTCCCGTACCCCTTCATAGCCCCGCACAGGTTGAAGCTGCAGCAGGGTCTGGGGAGCATCCTGGCCGGTGAGGTAGGCGTAGGCGGTACGCAGTGCCGCTTCCATCACGCCGCCGGTGTTGCCAAAGATGACCCCCGCGCCCGAAGCCTTGCCCATCAAGGAATCGTAGGCGGAATCCTGCAGGGCATTCCAGTCGATGCCGGCGGCTTTGGCCCACCGGGCCAGTTCCCGGGTGGTGATCACCTGGTCGGTGTCCCGCATCCCTTCCACGCCGTGGTAATCCCCGGCGGCGTGCATCTCTTCCCGCCGGATCTCAAATTTTTTGGCGGTGCAGGGGGTCAGGGCCACGTGGACGATTTGTGTGGGGTCCAGGCCCATCTGTCTGGCAAAGTAGGTTTTTACCGTGGGGCCCTGCATACCGATGGGACTTTTGGCGGTGGACAGATGCGGCAGCAGTTCCGGTGCGTAGATCTCCGCAAAATGGACCCACCCGGGGCAGCAGCTGGTGAACTGGGGCAGGGGACGGTCCTTCTCGGTAATGCGGCGGATCAGCTCGCTGGCTTCCTCCACGATGGTCAGGTCGGCGGCAAAGTTGGTGTCCAGCACATAATCGACCCCCAGGGCCCGCAGCAGGGCGACCATTTTCCCTTCTACAAAGGCGCCCGGCTCCATGCCGAACTCCTCGCCCAGGGCCGCACGGACGGCGGGGGAGGTGCTGACCACCACCACCTTGCCCGGGTCGGCGATGGCCTTTTGCACTTGCGGCGTTTCGTCCCGCTCGGTGATGCTGTCTACCGGGCAGACGTTGGCGCACTGCCCACAGTAGATGCACAGCGCTTTTCCGCCCGTTTGCTCCAGCGTGTAGGTCCCGTGCACTCCCATCAGGTTGGTGCAGGCTTCTTTGCACATACCGCAGCGGATACACTTTTCCTCCCAGCGAACGATGCTGGGGTTGTCTGCCTCAATGGCGACTCGGACTGACAATGGCAAATGATTCAGTTGGCTCACTTCCTTTTCAATTTCCTTTTTTCCGGCAGGCTTCACAGAGAACATTCAATTTCAGGTCATACGATAATATCGGGATTCCCGCCTTTTTCTCAAACTGTTCGGTAAGGTCGCCCAGATCAATGTCCATCAGTCTGCCGCACTTCCTGCACACCAGGTGGTCATGGCGCTGGATGCGGTCATAGCGGTCGGGCATTCCTTCCACCGAGATTTTGCGGATCAGATCCTCCTGCAGCAGACGGTTGAGATTGTTGTACACCGTAGCCAGCACCACTGTTGGATACACTTGCCGCAGTGCCAAAAAAATCTCCTCGGCCGTCATGTGGCTGTGGGAGGAACTTACGATTTCCAGAATTTGTTTTCCGTATTTTGTCACAGTAGTCAACACCATTTTTTAGAATTATTCTAATTCTATTATATCAATTTTTCCGATGCGGTCAAGGGGGCAAATTGCCCAAAATATCCTTTTCGCTTTTGGGCAGAAGTGTTACGTTGCAACAAACGGAGGGCCGCGTCCATGGTGAGTGCCGAACCGGTGGGGCTGTACCGTTCCCCATCCGGAAAATGATTTTTACAAAGCGTCCATCAAGAGCACACCGAGTAAAAAAAGCCTTGTTCAGTGCAGGACTGAACAAGGCTTTTCCTGAATGTGTTTGTTTTGGCCGTTCCTTAAAAAGGCAAGGTCTGTGAGGAACTGTCGGTTGTGCTTCCGGCAAAAATATAATGTGGGTCAGCGCGGACGCGGCAGCCAGAGGAAATCAGCGTGCGCTGTAGTCCAGGTAAGCACCCTTCATGGGGCTGGCGGCCAGTTCACTGAACAGCCGCAGCACGCCCTTGGTGTACTTGCGGGGCTTGGGCTGCCACTTGGCGCGGCGCTCAGCCAGAATGGCGTCGATCTCCTCGGGGGTGCGGCGCTCGCCCTTGACGCCCACAATATTCAGTTTGCGGGCAAAAACATCAATTTCGATCAGGTCGTCTTTTTCCACCAAAGCGATGGGGCCGCCGTCCACGGCTTCGGGGCTGCAGTGACCAATGACGGGGCCGGTGGAGGCACCGGAAAAACGCCCATCGGTGATCAGTGCAATGCTGCGGCCCAGTTCCTTGTCGGAGGAGATGGCTTCCGAGGTGTAGAACATTTCGGGCATACCGCTGCCCTTGGGCCCTTCGTACCGGATAAAGACGGCGTCGCCCTTCTGGACCTCATGGTGCAGCACGGCGGCCAGGCACTCTTCCTCGCTGTCAAAGGGGCGGGCGCGCAGAACGGCCTGGTACATCTCTTTGGGGCAGGCGGTGTGCTTGATCACCGCGCCTTCGGGGGCCAGGTTGCCTTTGAGTACGGCGATGGAACCGTCCACGCCGATGGCCTGGTCATAGGGGCGGATGATGTCCTGCCGGGTGATGTGGCAGCCGTAGCGCTCGTTGAATTGAGCCAGCCAGCTTTCGCAGCGCTCATAGAAGCCGTTTTGTTTCAGCTCGGCCAGGTTTTCGCCCAGCGTTTTGCCGGTAACGGTCATGACGTCCAGGTGCAGGTGATCCTTGATCTCCTCCATGATAGCGGGCACACCGCCGGCATAGTAGAAACATTCGGCGGGCCAGCGGCCGGCGGGACGAACATCCAGCAGATAACGGGCACCGCGGTGCAGGCGGTCAAAGGTGTCGCCGGTGATCTCGATTCCCAGCTCGTGGGCGATGGCGGGCAGGTGCAGCAGGCAGTTGGTGGAACCGGAGATGGCAGCGTGCACCAGGATGGCGTTCTCAAAACTTTCCATGGTGATGATGCGGCTGGGGCGCATCTCTTTGTGGCCGGCCATTTCCACGGCGCGCTGACCGGCCTGGCGGGCGTAAGCCAGCAGGTCGGGGCTGGTGGCGGGCATCAGGGCGCTGCCGGGCAGGGCCAGGCCCAGGGCTTCCGCCATGATCTGCATGGTGGAGGCGGTGCCAATGAAGCTGCAGGCGCCGCAGCTGGGGCAGGCGTTCTGCTTGGCCCAGTCCAGTTTGGCCTGGTCGATTTCGCCGCGCTCAAATTTGGCACTGTAGATACCCAGCTGTTCCAGAGTGAGCATTTCGGGGCCGGCGTTCATGGTGCCGCCCGGCACCACCACCGAGGGAATATCCACACGGAGCAGGCCCATTAAGTTGGCCGGCATACCTTTGTCGCAGCTGGCCAGATAGACGCCTGCGTCAAAGGGGGTGGCATTGGCGTGGATTTCGATCATGTTGGCAATGATTTCGCGGCTGGCCAGGCTGTAGTTGATGCCGTCCGTGCCCTGGCTTTCGCCATCACAGATGTCGGTGCAGTAATACCGTGCACCGTAACCGCCGGCTTCGGCAATGCCTTTGCGCACTTCCTCCACCAGCGTGCTCAGGTGGCCGCTGCCGGGGTGGCTGTCGCCTGCGGTGCTCTCGATGATGATTTGCGGCTTGGAAAGATCCTCCGGTTTCCAGCCGGTGCCGATTCGCAGCGGATCAAGTTCCGGGGCCAGTGTGCGCATTTTCTGACTGATCAGACAATCCATGAAAAAATCCTCGCTTTCATCCAAAATCATAAAGCCGGGTACGATGCGGTTCTGTGCGGGCAGCCAGAAACGTACTGTCGGATACAGGAATACATCATACGATTTCTCGCTATAATCTAGCAGATTTCGGGGGAAAATGCAATATACATCAGATGTATTTTTGCCAAAGAATTGAAAAAGCCAACAAAAAAGGAAGGGACGATCCCTTCCTGCGGTTTGGAATTCTTCTTGTGTAAGGCGGCGCTTCGGATGGCCCGGGGGCCCGCCCCCTTATGGCTGGTTCTGGTGTTTCTTCCATAGCTCCACAATCGTCTGCCGGTTGTAGGTCAGGTGCATGACCATGGCACAGCGCGCGCCGACGGCGTCACCGGCAAGAATGGCATCGGTTATGGCGCGATGGGTCTGGATGGTTTCCCGGCGCAGGGTACGGTGGGTCAGACTGGCAAAGGTGGTGACGGCGGTGTTGATAATGGGCACCAGCATTTCCATTACACGGTTCTGGCTGCAGCGGGCAATGCAGGTGTGGAAGGCGATATCTTTGGGGGTGTGGTCCTCGCCGCTCAGGCAAAGCCGTTCTACCTCGCCGCAAAGCGCCTGCAGTTCCGCCTTGTTTTCCGGCGTGGCGTGCGCCGCGGCGGAAGCGGCAATTTCCGGTTCCAGAATCAACCGCACGTCCATCAATTCCAAAGCCAGTTTGTATTTGTCATCCAGCCGCGAAAGTCCCAGGGGATCTTCTGCCAGACTGCAGTGACTTTTTACATAGGTGCCGTCCCCGCGCCGTACTTCCAGGATCCCTTTGGTGACAAGACTTTTGACGGCTTCCCGAATGGTGCTGCGGCCAACCTGGAACATCTGCCCCAGTTCAAATTCATTGGGCAGCTTTTCCCCTATGGGCACGGGAGTTCCCAGAATATAGGACATCAGATCATCTTCGGTCTGGGCGCCCAGAAGTTTCCGCTCGGATTGTGTCTGTTCCATCGGCCGCTCCTTCATCATGGACTGGATGATTCTGTTATACCACACACACGGATAGAAAGCAATGAGCCGGTCCCTCTTGCCCGGGGAAAGGGACTATGGTACGATAGGAATACATACAATCGGCCGGTATCTGGCCCGGGCGCAGGCGGATATCAGAGATTCGGAGGAAACTATGTTTACTGCGGAACAGGTCCAGTCTTTGAACGAACTGGAACGGGAAGTCTATGAATTTGTGATGCGGAACCAGTCCCGCGTACAATATATGCGGATTCGGGAACTGGCGACGGAAGCGCACGTATCTACCTCTACTGTGCTGCGGTTCTGCAGCAAAATGGGGTGCAACGGGTATTCGGAATTCAAACTGAAACTCCGGGAATACCGTGACCGGCAAAAAGGCGCTACTCAACTGCCGGACGACGTGACGGAGATCATGGATTTTTTGAAAAAGACGGTCACCGAGGAATTTGAAGATAAACTGGAAGAACTGGTGGACATCATCGCCCATGCCAGCAATATTTTCTTTGTGGGCAGCGGTATGTCCGGCATTGTGGCCAAATATGGTGCCCGGTATTTTTCCAGCATCGGCAAATTCTGCCTGTATATTGATGAACCCCACTATCCTACCGAGAGCCGGATGCTGGATAACGCCCTGGCGATTGTTTTTTCCGTATCGGGGGAATCCCGGGATACCATCAGCCATCTTCAGCGCTTCAAAGAGCGGGGCTGCACGGTGGTCAGTGTGACCAACAGCGAAAACTGCACCATAGCCAGAATGTCCGACTACAACATTGCGTACTATATTACCTACCGCCGGCTCAAAGTCTATGATGTTACCAGCCAGATTCCGGCTATGTGCATTGTGGAACGGACCGGCAAAAAATTGTACCGCTATCTGATGGAGGAAGGCATGGGTTGGCCGGGGGAGGATACCGGGGTATAAAAAACAGGCTGTTACGTTTGCGTAACGGTTTTCAAACGGTGTGATCCGTTTCTTTCGCTTGTAAAACTACTGACAACGCCGACTGCGGCGCATATAATAAGGCCATCGAGAGCACGCGTGTTATTCGTTCAAAAAGTAAGGAGAAAAAACTAAGAAGAGGTGCTTTAAAATGGCAAAAGATTACGCAGTCATTACGAAAGCAATCGTGGACAACATTGGCGGCGTAGAGAACATCGACAGTGTAACCCATTGCATGACGCGGCTGAGATTCGTCCTGAAAGATGAAAGCAAAGTCGACGCAGCGGCTGTGAAAGCGATCGACGGTGTTATGGGCGTTGTCCAGCAGGGCGGCCAGTTCCAGATCATCATCGGCAACAACGTGGGCAAGGCTTACCAGGAAGTCCTGAAAATGGGCAACTTCGGTGAGGGCAGCCAGATCGCCCGCGGTGAGAAGAAAGAACCCCTTACCCTGAAAAAAATCGGCAACAACATTCTGGATGCCATTGTCGGCACCATGTCGCCCCTGATCCCGCCCATCATCGGCGCCTCCATGCTGAAACTGGTGGTCATGCTGCTGCAGATGGCCGGCATTCTGCCCGCAGAGAGCGACACCTACATCATTCTGAACAGCATCGGCGATGCGGCGTTCTATTTCCTGCCCATCATGGTGGCTGCTTCGGCTGCGAAAAAGTTCCACACCAACACCTACCTGGCCATGGCGATTGCCGGAGTCCTGCTCTACCCGGATTTCCGCACGCTGATGGAATCCGTCACGGTAGGCGATACGGCCGCCCATTTCCTGGGTATTCCCATTGCCTCCGTCAAATACACCCATACGGTCATTCCCGCGTTCTGCATGACCTGGATTCTCTCTTACATTGAACGGTTTATCGACCGCATCACCCCGGCGGTTACCAAGAACTTCCTCAAGCCGATGCTCATCATCCTCATTGCGGCGCCCATCGGTATTCTGGTGGTTGGCCCTGCGGGTATCATGATCGGCGAAGGCATTTCCGCTTTCATCTACTTCGTACAGGACAAGATCGGCTTCCTGGCCGTCGGCATCATGGGCGCTATCTGGCCCCTGCTGGTTATCACTGGTATGCACCGTGTGTTCACCCCCACCATCCTGCAGACCATCTCGGATACCGGCATGGAAGGTACCGTTATGCCCTCTGAGATCGGTGCCAACCTGTCCCTGGGCGGTGTGTCCCTGGCCGTTGCCCTTAAGACCAAGAACAGCGAGCTGCGTCAGACGGCGCTGGCTGCTGCTTCCTCTGCCCTGATTGCAGGTACCACTGAGCCTGCCCTGTACGGCGTTGCCGTCCGCCTGAAGCGCCCGCTGATCGCTTCTCTGATCACTGGTTTTGTCTGCGGCTGCCTTGCCGGCATCGCAGGTCTGGCCAGCCGTTCCATGGTTTCCCCCAGCGTTCTGACGGTGATCCAGTTCATCGATCCGGCCAACCCCACCGGCAGCATTATCTGGATCGTGGGCATCACCCTGCTGTCTATCGTGTTGTCCTTTGTTCTGACTCTGATTATCGGCTTTGAAGATATTCCTGAAGAAAAGGAGACGAATGCCTGATGTTTCAGTTCCCTGAAACTTTTTTGTGGGGCAGCGCTATTTCGGCCAACCAGGCGGAAGGCGCCTACCGTGAGGGTGGACGTGGGATCAGCAACATCGATATGATCCCCCACGGGCAGGACCGCATGACCGTAAAGCTGGGCAACGTTCCCGATCCGTCCCTGCAGCCGGAGCAAATCTATCCCAGCCATACAGGCGTTGATTTTTACCACCGTTACCGCGAAGACCTGGCCATGATGGCAGAGATGGGGCTGCGTGTATTCCGCACCTCCATCTCCTGGTCGCGGCTGTTCCCGCAGGGGGACGAGGAAACGCCTAACCCCCAGGGGATTGCCTTCTACAAAGATATGTTCCGGGAATGCCAGAAACTGGGTATGCAGCCGCTGGTTACTCTCAGTCACTTTGATATCCCCATGGGATTGGTGGAAAAATACGGTTCCTGGCGCAGCCGCGCGGTGATTGATGCCTATTTGCGCTACTGTGAGGTTATTTTCCGCAGATTCCGCAATAAGGTGCGTTACTGGATTACCTTTAACGAAATTAATATGCTCATGCACCTGCCGTTTATGGGCGCGGGCATCCGGTTTGAAGCGGGAGAAAATCCTCTTGCAGTCAAGTATCAGGCAGCGCACCATGAGCTGGTTGCATCCGCACTGGCAACCAAGCTCGCGCACGAGATCAATCCCGAGTGCCAAGTGGGCTGCATGATCGCAGCCGGCAGCGTGTATCCGTACAGCTGCCGCCCGGAAGACGTGTGGGAGAGTATGCAGAAGGATCGCGAAGCCTACTTCTTTATCGATGTGCAGGCGCGCGGTGCGTACCCGAATTATGCGAAAAAGCTGTGGGAGCGCGAAGGCATTACGGTAGACGTGACCGAGGAAGACGAACATATCCTGAAAGCAAACACAGCAGACTTTATCGCACTTTCTTACTATAGCAGCCGGTGCGTGCGCACTGACGGACAGGGTGAGGCCTCGGGCGGCAATGTGTTCGCGTCGGCAAAGAACCCGTACCTGACTTGCAGCCAGTGGGGCTGGCCGATTGACCCGATGGGCTTCCGCATTACGCTCAATGCCCTGTATGATCGATACGAGAAGCCGCTCTTTGTGGTGGAAAACGGCCTGGGCGCGGTTGACGTACTCACGCCTGAGCGCACGGTGGTAGATGATTACCGAATCGACTATTTGCGCACCCATATTCAGGCCATGATGCAGGCTGCCGACGAGGACGGCGTGGATATTATGGGATATACACCGTGGGGCTGTATCGATCTGGTCAGCGCCACCACGGGCGAAATGTCCAAGCGATATGGCATGATTTACGTGGATCAGGACAATGACGGTCACGGTACGGGCGAGCGCATTCGCAAGAAATCGTTCTACTGGTATCGCGATGTGATTGCCAACAATGGCGAAAACCTGTGACGTTCTGTCAGTTTTTCAAATTCATAAAGGAAAAGCACCGACTGATTTCTGAACAGGTCCAGTAAAACCGGACAACAGACAAAAGGCCCCCTAATGTAGGAAAATAGAACTACATTAGGGGGCTTAGTATGTCTGGGGAAAAAGGAATGAAAAAGTATCCTGTCGAGATACGGGAAGAAGTTGTGTCACGAATTCGTGCAGGAGAAAGCCAATATACGTTGAGTCGGGAGTGTGGAATTAGTCGATGGGCCATTCAGTGCTGGCTAAAGGAACTTGTCCCTCCAAAGACACGAGGGCGTAAACCTGCCAAAACACTGGAGGAGTACAAGTATGAGAACAAACGGTTGAATATGGAAAATGAGCTATTGCGGGATTTTCTACGCTCCACAGAAAGAAAGTGAGGCCACAGGCGAAATATGCAGTGATCTACCGACACAGAAACGAATATCCGGTATCCGTCATGTGTCGTTTCTTTCAGGTATCCCGAAGTGGATGCTATGATTTCATCCATCGTTTCGGCAGACCGGACGCAGCCCTTGCAAAAATCATTGCGGAACAACGAGAGCGCAGCTTTTGGACATATGCCTACCGCAGGATGTAGTTGGTGCTGAAGAAGCGAGGCATCCACCGTAATCCCAAAACCATCCTGCGAATCATGGAGAAATACGGTTTGCTTGCGGAGATTCGGCGGCGCAGGAAATGGCAGCAGATGGGGTAGCAAGTGCACAAGTACAAGAATCTGCTGAACAGGGAGTTTTATGCGGATAGTCCCAATAGCAAATGGGTAAC
>OGYQ01000771.1_pt1 | contig 25344 bp, 24 predicted proteins | sample 1576641 | NCBI WGS metagenome assembly OGYQ01 (sample SAMEA3541476, study PRJEB24748) | human gut metagenome | biome: human gut; feature: human-associated habitat; material: faeces | place: China | collected 2012 | reverse complement strand
ACAGGGCAGAGACAGGTAAGCAGGGCAGCGTGCAGCTGAAGAACGCATATGCGGCAAGATAAATAAGCGGTCTGGATGTAACGGCGGACAGAAGCCTTTAAAGCCTTCGGAAGAGACAAATTTTCCGAAGGCTTTTTTGTATTTTCCGGAAAAAATTCCCGGCAAAAAATCAGCTACAAAAGTCAGGAAAGAAGAAAAATGTCATTGCCTTATCTGACTGAAAATTATATAATAAGACCTAGAACGGAGTAATTGAATATACAATTTAATGAGGAGGTGTTTCCGCATGGGACAATATGTAATGGGGCTGGATAACGGTGGGACTTCCACAAAGGCCGCTATCTTTGACCTGCAGGGGAGGGAGATCGCGACAGCGGGGAAGCAGACCAGCATGATCACTCCGAAATCCGGGTACACAGAGAGAGATATGGAAGAGCTCTGGCTGGCCAACTGCGACTGCATTAAAAGGGCCCTGGAAAAAGCAGGGATAGACGGGAAGGATGTCCTGGGTATCGCTGTGTGCGGACACGGCAAGGGGCTGTATCCCTGGGGAAAGGACGGGAAGCCGGCCTATAACGGCATTATTTCCACAGACAGCCGGGCCTGGAAATATCCGGAGAAGTGGCACGAGAGCGGTGTGTACGACGAGGTCCACGATCGGCTGTGCCAGGAATTCATGGCCTGTCAGCAGGTTTCCCTTCTGGCATGGCTCAAGGATCATGAGAGGGCGGTGTACGACAATATCCGGTACGCCTTTTCTGTGAAGGACTATGTACGCTTCCGGCTGACAGGAGAGGCGTACAGTGAGGCGACCGATATTTCCGGCTCGGGCCTTATGAATGTAAGAGACGCGAGCTTTGACAGGGATATCCTGGAGAAGCTGGGGATAGGAGAGGCATATGACATGCTGCCTCCGCTGCGCTACTCCTATGATCTGTGCGGTACTATCTCGGAGGAGGCGGCGAAGCTGACAGGACTTCCGGCCGGTACCCCGGTGGCGGGCGGGATGTTCGACATTGACGCCTGTGCCGTGGCGGTGGACATCACTTCTCCCGAGAAAATGTGTACCATTGCAGGTACATGGAGCATCAACGAATACATAGCAGAGAAGCCGGTTATGGACGGGAGCATTGCCATGAACTCGCTGTTCGCCATGCCGGGCTATTACCTGGTGGAGGAGTGCAGCGCCACTTCCTCGGGAAATCTGGAGTGGTTCCTTGAGAACTGCATGGACCATGAGCCCATACCGGAGGGGGAAAATATCTACAGCGTTGTAAATGAAAAGGTAGCCTCTGTGAAGCCGGAGGAGTGCGACGTGTATTTCCTTCCCTTCCTCTACGGATCCAACGCCCATCCCCTTGGGAAGGGAGCCTTTGTGGGGCTGACGACCTACCACAATAAGGCGCACATGCTGCGGGCTGTCTACGAGGGAGTGGTATTTTCCCACAAGACCCACATAGAGAGGCTTCTGTCCTCCAGAAAGCCCCCCGAGGCGATCCGGATGGCAGGAGGCGCCTGCAATTCAGAGGTGTGGGTGCAGATGTTTGCGGACGTCCTCGGATTTCCGATAGAGACTGTGGACGCAAAGGAGCTGGGAGCTCTCGGGTGCGGCATGGCGGCGGCCATCGCAGCCGGCGTGTACAGGGATTACAGGGATGCGGCGGAGCATATGGTGCACGTGTCCGGAAGAGTGGAGCCAAATCCGGAAATGCGTGAGATCTATGAGAAAAAGTATCAGAAATACAGAGCCGTCAGCAAAGCGCTTGATACTGTCTGGGGACAGTTCGAGGTATAAAGAAATATAAAAAGTAAAAGAGAAAGGTGGAAAGAATTATGGCACACAGAGGAAGTACTCCGAAAACAATGAAGGCGCTGGTGGCGTACGCAAAGGATGATTACCGCTTTGAGCCGGAATACCCGGCTCCGGTGTGCGGCCCGGACGATATCATTATCAAGACTGAGGCCTGCGGTATCTGTGCCGGCGATCTGAAGTGCAATCATGGCGCGGCCATGTTCTGGGGGGATGACGTACAGCCCGCGTGGGTAAAGCCGCCCTTTATCCCGGGCCACGAGTTTTTCGGGAGAGTTGTGGAGATCGGAGAGAATGTAGAAGGCTATGAGCTGGGGGACCGCATTATTGCAGACCAGATCGTTCCCTGTGGAAAATGCCGTTTCTGCAAGGATGGGCACTACTGGATGTGCCAGCCCCACGACATGCTGGGCTTCCAGTCTTACAACAACGGCGGAATGGCCGAGTATGTGAGATACCCCAAAAACTGCGTGATCAGCCGCGTGCCCGAGGACATGACCATTGAGCAGGCCCTCCTCGTTGAGCCCTACGGCTGCTCCAAGCATGCCGTGGACCGCGGAAGCATCACGAACGAGGACGTGGTTGTCATCTCCGGAGCTGGAACACTGGGACTTGGGATGATCACCTACGCCAGAATGAAAAATCCGAAGCTCCTGATCGTGCTGGATATGAAGGACGAGCGTCTGGCAAAGGCGAAGGAGTTCGGGGCTGACCTGGTATTCAATCCGGGCAAATGCGACGTGGACAAGGAGATCAAGGCGCTGACAGAAGACTATGGCTGCGACGTCTATATTGAGGCTACGGGCCATCCATCCAGCGTGATCCAGGGACTGACCATCACCCGGAAGCTGGGCCGGTTTGTGGAGTTCAGCGTGTTCGGATCAGAGACGAGCGTTGACTGGTCCATCATCGGCGACCGGAAGGAGCTGGATATCCTGGGCTCCCACCTGAGCCCCTACGCATATCCCTTTGTGATCGAGAACATGATGAAGGGCAACCTGAAGACGGACGGAGTTGTGTCCAGCATGTTTAAGATCGAGGAGTGGGAGAAGGCGTTTGACTACGCTTCCGGAAAATACGGAGATTTCAAAGTGGCGTTTAAGTTTGAGTAGTGCAGAATGTATAAACAGAGCTTCATCACCTCCAAAAACAGGAGAGCTGATGAAGCTCCTTTTTTATTTCTATTCCTTTTTCTTATACTTCTGAAATACCTTTTCAAACAGCACCAGCGTACAGTACACTACCACGGTCGGGCCGAAGAGGATAACCAGCAGCCGGGTGGCCAGGAACCGTAAGAACAGGAAAGCGGCGATGCCGTAGAACACAGCGGCGATCAGTGTCACCGGCGCATACATAAAGGCGAAGATAAATGAATTGAAAACGATTTCTGACAGCTTTCCGGAAAAATTGACCATCACAGGGTAGACCCACATGAGCACCAGGGCCATCGTCAGGAAGGCGATCCCTGCCATGATCATCAGTATGTTTTTGTAGGGCATGGAACCCAGCTCCAGCATGTAGCAGGCCATGCCAAAGGCGGTGCCAAGCACGGCGGAGCAGATCCAGATCACGGTACCCTTCTTCCAGTAAAGCCGGAGTCCTTCTTTGAAATTTACTCCAATATGGATATCTCCTCTCATGAGACAGGCGGCGCAGTGGTGCTGAGCGGCTGTGGCGGCTCCGATCGTCACAAGGGGAATGCAGCACGCAAGCCAAAGCAGATTCAGCAGGGTGAGCCGGCTTAGAATTGTGGCAGTTCTCATGAAACCACCGTCATATTCAAAAAATTTCATTTTTTGTCCTCCTGCAGATGATAAATTAATCATACACTAAAAGAATGGCGGCCGCAAGATGAGAATTTTTTGTTAAATAAAAAATTAACAAAAAAATGAACAAAAAAATATTATTTTTATGCAAAAAGACAATAAAATTTTTGTGAATTTTTACAAATGTAACAGTGCTTGACAAAAGTATAGGCTCGGATGTACAATGAATTTAAGAAATTTGCATAGAATATTCCGAAAGCTTCTGGCAGGTAAACGGAAGTCAGAATATTTTGTGCGGAGAGGGAAAATTATTGAAAAAGGGAGGCAAGAAAGAATGAAGAAAAGACTTATCAGTGCTCTTCTGTGTACAGCTATGGTAGCGTCCATGCTGGCCGGATGCGGCGGAGAAACAGTCAGCAGCGGCGGCGGCGCGGACGAAGAGGAATACGAAGCTGGCAGTGCTGAGGATTTTGACTGGAAGAACTATGAGGGAACAACCATCAATGTTATGTTCAACGAGCATAACTATTCCAAGGCGGTAATCGAGAAGATCCCCGAGTTCGAAGAGCTGACAGGTATAACGGTTGAATACTCATCCACACCTGAGTCAAACTACTTCGACAAGCTGAACACATCACTGAGCAGCCGTTCCGGTACGCCCGATGTATACATGACCGGCGCTTATCAGGTTTGGGAGTACGCTCCTGCCGGATACATGGAGCCGCTGGATAACTACATCAACGACCCGGCCAAGACAGATCCGGATTACAACTTTGATGACTTTATCCCGGCCGTTGTTGACGGACTGAAATGGGATACGGTTCCCGGACATAAAGTAGGCGAGGGCTCACAGTGGGCACTTCCCATGGGCTGGGAGCTGAACTGTCTGGCTTACAACAAGAACGTGTTTGCAGAGAAGGGACTTGAGGTTCCAACAACTACAGATGAGCTGCTTGAGACAGCCACTGCCCTGAATGAGTTCGCAGGCTCCGGCTCCTACGGTATTGCTGTACGCGGTACCCGTGAGTGGGCCACCATCCATCCCGGATATATGTCCCTGTTCTCAACATGGGGCGCTCAGGACTTTGCGATCGAGGATGGCAAGCTTGTATGTCAGCTCGATTCTGAGGAAGCCATTGCGATGACAGATTACTGGGTAAATCTGATCAAGGCGGCAGGTCCTCCACAGTGGACAAACTACACATGGTACGAGGCCAGCGCTGACCTCGGAGCAGGCAAAGCAGCTATGCTGTTTGACGCTACAAGTGCAGGCTACTTCCAGAACTTTGAAGGCGCATCTCAGGAGTCCGGAAATATTGCATGGTCTACCATTCCTCTTCCGGAAGGAAAATCTGAGGAAGATATGAAGGCAAACATCTGGATCTGGTCACTGGCTATGAATGCAGACTCCAAGAATAAGGATGCTGCATGGTACTTCATCCAGTACTTCACAAGCCCCGAGTATATGCTCTGGTCCGGAACAGAGGGAGCCAGCCCGGATACTCCGCGTACATCTGTAATGGAAAGCGACGAGTACAAAGCTGTTGTCGGTTCTGCGGACAACTATCTGGAGTCCATCGCGGCTCTGACAGAAAATGCTTCTATCCAGTTTACACCTCAGCCGTACTTCTTCGAGTGTACAACTACATGGGCTGAGACACTTCAGGACCTTGTGACGAGCGATACCTACTCGTCCACTGAGGAGGCTATGAAGGCTTTGAAGGAGGAGCTGGACAGCATTGTATCTGATCTGGAGATATCAGAATAACTAAAATCATACATTGCCCTGAACGGTACACATCACAGAATAATCTGTATGAGTCGATATATTCTTATTGAAAAGGGTTAGAGTCAAGGAGGGGTTACCTGACCCTCCTTGATTTTTTTGATAATAGATGTGTTTGTGAAGAGGCAGTGGCTGATCGTAATATATGAATGGAGGAACCAGGATGAAAGAGCAGAAAAAAAACAGCGCCGCGGTAAGTGAGCTGAATGTGCTCCCGTTTAAGACAAGGATGCTTCCGTATATGATCGTGGCGCCTGCGCTGATCATTACGATCGGTATCATGATACCGTTCATAATGGCTATATATTATTCATTGACAAACTATTCGTTCAGACTGCCTACATACAGCTTTGTCGGCCTGAAGAACTGGATCGAAATCCTGTCATCCACGGATTTCTGGAAGGCTGTGTGGGTTACTCTGAGGTACGCATTTTTCAGCACGGTGATCGAGATGGGACTTGGAATGGGCATTGCGATCCTGCTGAACAATCTGAACAACAAATTTTCCAAGATCATGCGTGTTGCGCTGATCTTCCCGCTTATGGTTGCGCCTGTTACAGCTACTATTGTGTGGCAGCTGATGCTGAACAACTCTGTGGGTATTCTGGAGAAATTCCTGAATATCTTCGGCGTGTATAATTTCCCGTGGGCGGCCAGCCCGTCGACGGCTATGCTGACAGCGGTCATGATCGATGTCTGGGTGAACACATCCTTCTGTATGCTGCTTGTGCTGGCTGGACTGCAGTCTCTTCCCAAGTCACCCTTTGAGTCTGCAAAGATTGATGGAGGAAGCGTGCTGTTCAACTTCTGGAACCTGACGCTTCCGATGCTGAAACCCAGCCTTTACATCGCTCTCCTGTTCCGCCTGATGGCGGCTCTGCAGGAATATGCGATCATCTTCGCTCTGACAAAGGGAGGTCCGGGCGACACCCTGATGAACCTGTCGCTGACCGCCTACCAGAACGGATTCCAGTTCCAGAAGTTCGGATATGCGCTTCCGTACATTCTGGTGCTGTGGGTATTTATCAACATTGTGGCAAAACAGATCGTAAAGAGACAGCGTGCGGCTCAGAAGCAGGCGGCAGGTCTGGAGGAATAGCGCGGTGTGCTCTAAACGGTAAATTTCAGATACAGAAAGGATGTTAAGCATGAATACAGCTTCAAAGAGACTTGGACGTATCGTCCAGAACGGACTGTTGATCATATATGCGATATTTGCTCTGTTCCCGCTGATCTGGATGCTGATCCTGTCCATTAAATCGGACGCTGAGATGTACACAACTACATTTATATTCAGCCCGACACTGGACAACTATAAGGCAGTACTGCTTGAGTCGGATTACCTGCAGTACATGCTGGACAGCCTGATCGTGGCAGGTGGCGCTGTTATCGTTTCAGTCGTAGCCGGTGTCCCGGCAGCCTATGCGCTGGCCAGATATAATTTTAAGAAGAAGGAAGACATTGCGTTCCAGATCCTCTCGTTCAAATTTGCACCTGAGATCCTGGTAGTGCTTCCGCTGTTCATGATCTATCAGATGCTGGGGATCTATGACAGCTATTTTGGACTGATCTGGGTATATCAGCTCATTTCCATGCCGCTGCTGATCTGGGTTGTGCGGGGATACTTTGAGGATATCTCTGTGGAAATCGAGTATGCGGCACAGGTGGACGGCTACAGCTGGTATCAGATCTTCTTTAAAAACCTTATTCCGCTCATCAAGCCGGGACTCGTGTCCGCGGCGCTGCTGGCCTTCATCTTCGCATGGAACTGCTTCACATTCCCGCTGATGCTGGGTGGAACAAATGTACAGCCGATCACTGTTGCTATTACAAAGTTCCTTGGAACAGACAGTGCCCATTACGGACAGCTTGCGGTTGCGGCAACGATTTCGGCTCTGCCGGCGATTATATTCGCCCTCTGTATACAGAAACATCTTGTACGCGGCCTGAGCTTCGGTGCAGTCAAGGGATAGGAGTGAGAATATGGCAAGAATACAATTGGAAAATGTTACGAAACGGTTTGGGAAAGTGACCGCCCTGGACGGGGTTTCACTGGATATTAAAGATAAAGAATTCTTTGTATTATTCGGGCCCGCCGGTGCAGGGAAGACGACGATCCTCAACTGTATTGCGGGGATCCAGCTTCCCGAGGAGGGTGTGGTAAAATTTGACGGTGAAGTTGTGAACCTGGTGGACGCGGCTCACAGGGATACGGCCATGGTCTTCGAGAACTACGCTCTGTATCCGCAGATGACGGTCTACGACAATATGGCGTCTCCATTGAGGAGCAAGCTCTACAAAAAGGACGAGGAGTTCATCAAGAAGAAAGTGCATGAGGTGGCGGAGATGATGAAGATGGAGAACCTTCTGGAGCGTCTCCCCAGCCAGCTGTCCAACGGACAGAAGCAGCGCGTGGCCATGGGCCGTGCCCTTGTGCGTTCTCCCAGGGTGTATCTGATGGATGAGCCCCTGGCTCATCTGGACGCAAAGCTTCGGAACTCCATGCGTACCGAGCTGAAATCCATACAGGCCAACTTTGGTACCACCAGTATCTATGTGACGCATGACTTTATGGAAGCGATGTCCCTGGGGGACAGGATCGCTATCGTTAATAAAGGAAAGATCGTGCAGATCGGCACGAGCGATGAGATTTACTACATGCCGTGCAACGAGTTTGTTGCTCAGCTTATGGGAGATCCCGAGATCAATATTGTGGGCGGCAGGCTGGAGAAGACAGGAGCCGGCTATGCGTTCTCGTTAAATGACGTGGAGGGAAGAACCTATCAGCTCCCGGAGGACAAGGATCTGTTTGCGGCTCTGGATGAGGCGGGGCTTACGGACGTGGAGCTTGGGATCAGACCGCAGAATGTGAAATATTCGTTCGATCCTGTTGAAGATTATACGAAATGTACTGTTTACAGCTATGAGAGTATCGGAAACAAATCTGTTATTGTCGCGGAGATCGGGGATCTGCAGCTGCGCATGATCGCGCCCAACGGACTGGCAGTAAAGATCGACCAGGATATCTACGTGAAGCTGGAGCTGGATCACGCCATCTTCTTTAACATGGAGACAAAGGAATATGTGAGCAGATACAATGAAGCGGCAGTGAAGGCTCTCGCGGCGGAACAGGAGGGATAAGTAAATGGCAGGATTAACCATAAAACATCTTTACAAGCGTTATGACAATAGCGGCAAGAAGAAAAAAGGCGCCAAACTGAATGATTACGCTGTACAGGATCTGAATCTTGAATGCGGGCAGGGAGAGTTTATCGCGCTGCTCGGACCTTCCGGATGTGGCAAGACGACTACTCTGCGCATGACTGCAGGGCTGGAGACGATCACAAAGGGTGAGATTTATATCGGTGATACACTGGTAAACGACCTGCACCCGAAGGACAGGCATATCGGCCTGGCCTTTGAGGACTACGCTATGTATCCGCCTCTCACTGTGTATGACAATATTGCTTTTAATCTGAAGGCAAAGGGTGTTGACAAGGCGGAGATCGACAAGAGAGTGCGGGAGATCGCGCCTCTGATGCAGTGCGACGATCTGCTGGATAAGATGCCTGTGAAGCTTTCGGGTGGACAGAAGCAGCGTGTCAATATTGCCCGCGCTATTATCCGTCGCCCTGAGCTGCTCCTGATGGATGAACCTCTGTCCCATCTGGACGGCAAAGCGCGTCAGGCTATGCGTACAGAGATCAAGCGCCTGATCAACGATATTAAATGTACAACTGTATATGTAACACATGATCAGCTGGAGGCTATGTCTCTGGCGGATAAGATCGCCATCATCAATTTTGGCGTTCTGCAGCAGTTTGGAACTCCGGCGGAGGTGTATGATGATCCGGTCAATGAATTCGTGGCTTCCTTCATCGGCGAGCCGCCCATGAACATTCTGGAGACAACGATCATTGGCGACGGGGATCACTTCCTCTTTACCTTTGAGGGCAGTGATCTTCAGATCAAGGTTCCGGAGCGCTACAACAATGTAGTCAGCAACGGGTTTAAGTGTAAGATGGGCGTTCGCCCAATGGATGTGCTTGTGGGCGGCCCTGACTCTCACGGCATGCCGGAGAAGGTGGATACCTTTGAGAACCTGGGAGATGAGAGAAGGATCGGTATCCGGGTAGGAAACACGCTTATGATGCTGATCACGGACGATGAGACAAGATATAAAGCGGGCGATATTATCAAGCTGGAGGTTCGGGGTGAGAAGACCCATCTGTTTGATATTGAGACAGGAAACCGTATCCGCGAGTAGGCGGTAAAGTATATAAAAATCAAGTAGGAGGGATAGAACTATGAGCAACTTACCAGAAAAAATGAAAGCGATCGTTGCGTACGCGCCTGGTGACTACCGGTTTGAGATGGTAGACACTCCCAGGGCCGGAGAGGGAGAGATGATCCTGAAGGTAGAAGCGTGCGGTATCTGCGCCGGCGATACAAAGGCGTTTGCAGGTGCGGCCAGCTTCTGGGGCTTTGACGGACAGCCCAAGTATATCAAGGAGCCCATGATCCCGGGCCATGAGTTTGTTGGAAAGGTAGTGGAGATCGGACCCAATGTGAAGGGTGGATGGAAGCTGGGCGACAGGATCTGTCCGGAGCAGATCGTTCCCTGCGGAGAGTGTATGTTCTGTAAGACAGGGCGCTACTGGATGTGCGAGAAGCATGACCTCTACGGCTTCCAGAACAATGTAAACGGCGGAATGGCTGAGTATGTCAGAGTCACCAAGGAGTCTGTGCCCTACTGTCACCTTGTTCCGGATGACCTGCCTATTGAGCGAGCCGCTCTGATCGAGCCCTATGGGTGCTCCTTCCACTGTGTGCGCCGCGCGCAGGTTGCCAACACGGACGTTGTGGTACAGTCCGGTGTGGGCACACTGGGACTTGGCATGGTAGGTGCTCTGAAGCAGGCAAATCCGAAGCTCCTTGTAGTGCTGGATATGAATGATGCCCGCCTGGAGAAGGCAAAGGAATTCTGGGGCGACGGGGACAATATCCTGACCATGAACCCGGGCAAAGAGGATGTAGTGGCAAAGATCAAAGAGCTGACAGGCGGCTATGGCTGTGATATTTACATAGAGGCCAGCGGACATCCCTCCAGCGTTCAGCAGGGACTGGACTGCATCCGCAAGATGGGAAGATTTGTGGAGTTCTCTGTATTTGGCGCTCCGGTGACGGTTGACTGGAGTATCATTTCTGACAGAAAGGAGCTGGATCTTCTCGGCGTACATCTGAGTCCGTACTGCTTTGACACTGTGATCGACTGGATCGGAAACGGCAAGCTTCCGACAGACGGTGTTGTGACTCACAAATTCCCGCTTGAGAAGTGGGAGGAGGGATTCCACATTGCGAAGACAGGAGAGAACGGCGCGCTGAAGGTTGTTTTAGTGCCGGACATGGAGTAGTCCAGTAAGGAGGAGAAAAATATATGCAGCGTATAATGAATAACCCGGACAATATTGTTGACGAGATGCTGAAGGGTTTTCTGAAGGCACATTCTGATATTGTTGAAGCGACGGATAACGGCCGTGTTGTAAAGGCGAAGGATATACCTGAGGGGAAGGTAGGTGTTGTCACGGGAGGCGGCTCCGGACACAAGCCGGCCTTTATCGGGTATGTTGGGAAAAATATGTGCGATGCAGCTGCAGTGGGGGAGATATGCTCCTCCCCCACCGCCGCAGCTTTTCTGGACGCCTGCAAGGTGGCGGACCAGGGCAAGGGAGTTGCGTGTCTGTACGGCAATTATTCAGGGGATAACATGAACGTGAAGATGGCGGTGAAGATGGCTAAAAAAGCCGGGATCACTGTCAAGACCGTAGTTGCCAACGATGACGTGGCGTCTGCTCCCAAGGATCAGAGAGAGAAGCGCCGCGGCGTGGCCGGAGAGGTCCTGATGTGGAAGGTGGGCGGCGCCAAGGCGGCCCAGGGCGGAGACCTCGATGAGGTGATCGCGGCGGCCCAGAAGGCTATTGACAATACCAGATCTGTGGGTATTGGCCTGACACCCTGCACGCTGCCGGCAGTGGGACATCCGAACTTTGAAATCAAAGATGGAACCATGGAGGTGGGGATCGGACATCACGGAGAACCCGGAATCGAAGTGTGCGAGCTTGAGACGGCTGACAAGATGGCTAAGAGGATGGTGGACATTGTAGTGCCGGATTATCCCTTTGTAGAGGGGGATGAGGTAGTAGTCCTCGTGTCCGGGCTTGGTGCTACGCCTGTCATGGAGCTTTATGTTCTCTATGATGAGATCGACAGGCTTCTTCAGGAGAAGGGCATTAAGACACACAAGGCATATGTGGGAAATTATTTCACATCTCTGGAAATGATGGGAGCAACGCTCACCATTATGAAACTGGATGATGAGCTGAAGGAGCTGATCGATATGCCGGCATATTCTATGGGGCTGAAGCAGGTATAGGAGGCAGAAGTTATATGGGTACATTTAAAAATGAAGCAGGAAAACCGGTTCTGATGCGCATGGTGAAGGGAATACAGGACAACAAGGCGTATCTGGGAGAGGTGGACGGCCTGATCGGCGACGGCGACCACGGTATGAATATGAATAAAGGCTTTACTGTATTTGAGGACAGGTTTAAGGATGAGGATATATCCTTTACCGAGGGGCTGGATGAGCTTGGCATGATCCTTCTGAATGAGATTGGCGGGTCCATGGGGCCTATTTATGGCACGATATTCATGGATATGGCCGAAGCGGGAGAGGATCTGGACGAGATATCGGCGGCGGATTTTGCGGAAATGCTGGAAGCAGGCCTGAACGGCCTTTATGGCATTGTGGATGCCAGAGTGGGAGACAAGACTCTGGTGGATACGCTGTCGCCTGCGGTGGACGTCATGAAAAAGGCGGGAGAGACCGGACAGGACTTTAAGGAGGCCCTGGCGGAGATGAAAGCGGCTGCGGAGGCGGGCCGGGATTCCACGAAGGATATGGTGGCCAAGTACGGGCGTTCCAGCCGGCTTGGCGAGCGCTCCAGAGGCGTGCTCGATGCGGGGGCTACTTCCTGCTGTATCATTCTGACCGCCATGGCGGACGGGATCATGGAGCTGTTGTAAGGACAGGGAGGAGGAGACGGCGTATGTCCGTCTCCTTTTTTGTTTTCTGAGAATTTTGTGTGAAAAGTAATTGACAAAAAGGGATAAGATGCTATACTGAAATTACAAATGTAAATTTCTGTTACAATTGTAATTTGGAGGACACCTATGAGAGAAGATGTATATATAAAGATCGCGTACTGGTATCACACACTGGGGATGACGCAGGATGAGATTGCCAAGAGACTTTCCTTTACGCGTCAGAAGGTGAACCAGATCATCAATTCTCTTGTGGACCTGGGGATCGTCAATATAAGTATTCAGGGATACGAGAGAGATAACATAGAGCTGGAATGTCGGCTGGAAGACAGATTTGGCCTGAAGCAGGCTGTCATCGCCACGGATTACGGAGAGAGGGATACGGTTCTCTACAAGGTTGCAAACGTGGCTGCTCAGTATCTCAACGATACCATCCGCCAGGGAGATGTCATCGGCGTTTCCTGGGGGCGGACCCTGTCTGAGGTGGTCAATCAGATGGTGTACCACAAGAGGAGCGACTGCCGGGTGGTGCAGCTCATGGGCGCCCAGAACATTGAGCAGAAGGTGGAGAAGTCGGATGAGATTGCCCGGAACCTTGCCAACAAGCTGGACTGTCCAAGCAATATGCTGTATGCGCCGGTGGTGGTGGAGCATGAGATGACAAAGCAGATGCTGATGAAGGAGCGGAGCATACGGGCGTCCTTTGAGCTGATGCGGAAATGCAATGTGGCAGTCATCGGCGTAGGTGAGCTGACGGAGCGGTCCACCATGTGCACGAGAGGCCATATCACGAAGGAGGACATCGGGGTGCTCAGGGCAGCCGGATTTGTGGGAGATATCGCTATGAATCCTATAAGGGCGGACGGTTCCTGGGACAGCTGCCCGCTGACGGACCGGCTTCTCAACGCCAGCATGGAGGTCCTGAAGAATATAAACAACGTGATCCTGGTGGCCTGCGGGGATTCAAAGATAGATGCGATCCATGCAGCCATGCAGACAGGATGCATCGATATTTTGATCACGGATGAGACGACAGCCAGAAAGGTTCTATACAAAAATACAGAAGAATAAAAAGATTGGAGGGAGTCTGTATGGATTATATTCTGGGAATTGACGCCGGCACGTCCAATGTAAAGGCGGTTCTCTTTGACGAGGGCGGCAGAGAGGTCCGGGTGGCCAGCCGGGAGGCCGAGACGGTCAACAATGGCGGCAACTGGGAGGAGCAGGATATGCTTCTCGTCTGGGAGAAGGTAAAGGACTGTGTGAAGGAGCTGACAGCCTCCGGGGCGGCGGATGTCAGCCGGATCCGGGGGATCGGCGTGACTGGCCAGGGAGAGGGCTGCTGGCTTATCGATGAGGAAGGCCGCCCGGTGCAGAACGCTATTTTATGGTGCGATGGCCGGGCTGTCTCGGAGGTGAGAAAGATCACCCGGGATCACCCCGAGGTGGGACAGCTCTATCACACGACCACAGGCACGCCGCCGCTCCTCGGCAATCAGATGGTGCTGCTGCGCTGGATGAAGACCAACCGGAAGGAGGTCCTGGACCGGGCCAGCAAGCTGCTGTTCTGCAAGGACTGGATCCGCTATAAGATGACCGGACTCATCGGCACGGAGATCACCGACAGTTTTACATCCCTGATGGATGCCCAGACAGGAAAGATCGCGGATGAGCTGATGAAGGCCATGGATATCTACGAGTACCGGAGCTATCTGCCAGACCCGGTGAGCTCTGACACGGTGGTGGGGACGATCACGAAGGAGTTCGCACAGGAGACGGGGCTGCCGGAGGGAATTCCCGTGATCGCAGGGGCGCTGGACACATCGGCCACGGCTGTGGGCCTTGGGGCGATCCACGAGAAGGACGCCTGCGTGATCCTGGGAACTACCTGCGCCAGCGAGATCGTCATGCGGAAGGAGGACTGCCGCTTCGGGGCAGAGAATTCCCGCTATGAAAAGCATCCCATCGAGGAACTGTACGTGGAGTTGCAGCCCACCCTGAACGGGACTCCCAACATTGACTGGATGCTGGAAAATATCGCGAAGACAAAGGATTTTGACGAGATCGACAGGATCGTGGACAGCGTGCCCGTGGGATGCGGAGGAGTGGTCTATCACCCCTACATCAGCGTGGCGGGAGAGAGGGCGCCCTTCTATCACCCCTACGCCAGAGCCAGCTTCTTTGGCATCAGTCAGGTGACTACGAGGAACCAACTCATCCGGGCCGTGTACGAGGGCATCAGCCTCTCCATACGGGACTGCCTTCAGAACATAGACAAGGACGCCAATATCCACCTGGCAGGGGGTGGCGCCAAGAGCCCGGTCTGGGCTCAGATGATCGCGGACGTCATGGGGAAAAAGGTGATGATCCCGGAGGGCAAGGAGCTGGGAGCCAAGGGCGTGGCCATCATCGCGGGCGTGAAGCTTGGCATTTACAGCTCCTATGAGGAGGCGGTGAAAAAGGCCTGCACCTTCCGCCGGACATATGAGCCAAACCTGCAGAGGACAAAGAAGTACGATCTGCTATATGAGCTGTTCCGCCAGGTGCGGGTGCACAACCAGCAGATCTGGGATTACCGTCATCAGATGAACAAGAAAATTCAGGCCATCAGTGAGGAGGAATAAGAATGAAGATATTTTTTACTGCCGAGTACAATGAAGAGGAGCTGAAGCCCTTATACGAGATGGGCGAAGTGGTGAAGGACGGATGGGCGCTTGGACTTCCCAAAATGGAGGAGGACGAGCTGGCCGAGAAGACAAAGGACGCGGATATCATCATCACAAGCTACGACGATATCACGAGAAAGGTCATTGAGGGAGCGCCGAACCTGAAGCTGATCGCCTGCACCAGAGCCACGCCGGTGAACGTGGACATGGCGGCGGCAAAGGAGAGGGGGATCCCTGTTCTCTACACCCCGGGCAGGAACTCCGACTCCACCGCCGAGATGACCATCGGTCTCATGCTCTCCATCGCCAGGAAGATCCCCATGGCCTACAAGGCCCTCAAGGAGGGGAAATATACCGGTAACCCGGACGCCCACAAGGAGACGAAGGCAGGTCTGAAGGCGGATGTGATCTGGGATATGAAGATGGACGCCCCCTACATGGTGTTCAAGGGGACGCAGCTCAAGGGCAAGAGCCTGGGGATCCTTGGCTATGGAAGTATCGGGAAGCGTGTGGGGCGGATCGCCAGGGCCTTTGGGATGCAGCTCCTCATCTACGATCCCTACCAGGGCGAGGTGGACATCGAGGAGATCGGCATACGCAAGGTCAACACACTGGCGGAGCTGATGAGAGAGTCGGATTTTGTGACCTGCCACATGAAGGTGACACCGGAGACGACAGGGATCGTCAGCCGGGAGATGATCTCTCTTATGAAGCCCACTGCATACTTTATCAACGCGTCCAGAGGGGCGATCCTGGACGAGCAGGCGCTTATCGACGCACTGCGGGAGAAGAGGATCGCGGGAGCAGCCTTTGACGTGTATGCGAGCGAGCCTATTGCCAGCAATCATCCCTACGTAACGGAGCTGGACAATGTGGTGATCACGCCCCACATCGCCGGGGCCACGGACGATGTGCTTGTGAACCATACAAAACAGATCGTGGCGGATATCAGGAGATTTTTAAATGGAGAGCATCTGCTGTATCAGTACAGATATTAATGCAGATACCAATACAGATAAAAGCTGTCAAGCAGGAAAAGGAGGAAACAAGATGAACAGAGACAAAGTGAAGGTGGCACAGATCGAGGTATGTGAGACTGCAAAGAAGATGTCCAGCAGCGGGCTGGTGGCAGGCACATGGGGCAATATCTCCGCCCGCGTGGACGATGAGTACATGGTGATCACTCCCTCCGGCATGGACTACGACCGGCTCTTCCCGGAGGACATGGTCCTTGTCAACATAAAGACCTTCGAGTACGAGGGAAAACTGAAGCCCTCTGTGGAGGTGCCGGTGCATGCGGCGGTCTATCTTGACAGGGAGACGGTAAACGGCATCGTACATACTCATTCCACCTATGCCCTGACTATGGCCACGGCCAGAAAGCCGATTCCCCCGATCTGTGATGACCAGGTGCAGATCCTGGGCGGGGATGTTCGCCTGGCGGACTACACCATGCCCGGTTCCAAGGAGATGGCCGCATCTGTTGTGGAGGCGCTGAAGGACAGAGGCGGAGCGCTGATCGCCAACCACGGCGCCATCACGGTGGGACGGACTTTGCCGGAGGCATTTACAGCGTCCCAGGTGCTTGAGAAGACGGCCCTGATCTATATCAATACCCAGAGCATCGGCGGGCCGGTGGAGATTTCCCGGGCTGACGTGGAATTTTTCCATGATTTCTTTATGACAAAATACGGACAGAAATAGGAGGCTGTGGAAGATGAAAACACTGATCACTGCCAGGTTTGACAGGAATTATACAGATCTGCTGGAGACGATCACGACAGATTACGAGTTCGCAGGGTACGGAGTGACAGGCGAAAAGATGCCTGTTCCCCAGATGAAGGAGAAGATCAAAGGGGTAGAGTTGCTGATTTCCGAGTTTGAGGACATTAACAGGGAGGTCATCGAGGCGGCGGACTGCCTGAAGATCATTGTGTGCTGCAGGAACGAGGCCTTTGCCAGTGTGGACATTGAAGCGGCGACAGAGAAGGGGATCCCTGTTCTGCGGGCCGGAGGAAGGAACGCCATCGCGGTGGCGGAGCACACCATCGCCCTGCTCATGTGCGTGTCCAAAAATATCAGCCTTACGGACCATCTCCTGAAGTATACAGACCAGCTCACCAATGTCCAGTACAACGACAATGAGGGGAAGCGGGCGGAGACCATGTCCGAGTGGTCTATGGATCCCACGGCTCCCTTTGCCCTCTACGGAGGGGGGCCGGAGATGTACGGAAAGACCTTCGGGCAGATCGGCTTTGGCATGATCGGACGGGAAGTGGCAAAGCGGGCCCGGGGGCTGGATATGGAGCTCCTTGTCTATGATCCCTACGTGTCCCAGGAGCAGATGGACTATCTGGGGGCGAAAAAGACGGATCTGGATACCCTCATGAAGACGGCGGATTTCATTAGCATCAACTGCAATGTGGTGCCGGAGACAGTGGGGCTGATCAGCCGGGAGAAAATCGCACTCATGAAGCCCACGGCGTATCTTGTGAATACAGCCAGGGCAAAGATCCTGGACTATGACGCCCTCTACGACGCACTGGCGGAGAAGAGGATAGCGGGGGCCGGGCTGGATGTGTATCCGGTGGAGCCGATCCCTGCAGGAAATAAATTCCTTTCCCTTAGAAATGTGGTCCTGACGCCTCATCTGGCCGGATCGGCGAGAGATATCGTGGGACACCAGACCAATATTGTGCTGACAGACGTGAAGAAGATACTGGCAGGCGAGAAGCCAAGATTTATCTGTAATCCGGAGGTCCTCGCCTGAAGGATGGAGGGATAGAAGTTGAGTTATTCTATTGGAATTGACATTGGTACCACCACGGTGAAGTGCATCCTCTTCGGTGAGAAGGCAAAGGTGGTGGCTGAGGCCGGGAAGGAGTACGGGACGCTCCTCCCGGAGCCCTCCTGGGCGCAGCAGAACCCGGATGACTGGTGGAGAGCTGTGGTGGAATGCATCCGCGTGATCCTGGCCAAAAGCTGGGTGAATGCGGAGGACATCAGAGTTATCTCCGTCAGCAGCCAGGCCCCTGCTGTCCTGCCTGTCACGAAGGAGGGAAAGCCCCTCCACGACGCTCTCATCTGGATGGACAGGAGAAGCGTGGAGGAGTACGAGATCATAAAAGAGACGGTGGGGGCAAGGCGAGTGTTCGAGATTACGGGAAACCGTCTGGACACGTATTTTACTCTCACGGAGCTGATGTGGTTTATCAGAAATCACCCGGAGATCATGGAGAAATGCTTCAAGGTGCTCCAGGTAAACGGGTATGTCAATTATAAGCTGACAGGAGAGTTTACCATCGATGACACCCACGCCTCCCTCACCCAGCTCTATGATGTCCACAGGGACTGCTGGAGCCGGGAGCTTCTGGACGCCATAGGGGCAGATGTGGATCTGATGCCGCAGGTGTACGACTGCATGGCCCCTATCGGTCACGTGTCTGCGGAGGCGGCGGAGCTGACTGGCCTTTCCACCGGTACGGTTGTCCTTGCTGGAGCTGTGGATGCGACGGCGGCGGGGCTTGAGATGGGGGTATACTCCGGCGGCCGGGTGGCGGAGATGACGGGGACCAGCTCTGTGGTGCTTATAGGCTTTGATGAGCTTGTCACCGGGGAGGAGCTCTCCTATCTGAAGGGGCGGGCAAAAAACAGTACCCTTTTGTACGGCGCCATGAACTCTGCCGGGGGCTCTCTGCGTTGGTTCAGAGATGCTCTCTACGGCGGGGAGACCATGAAGAAGGACGCCTACCCCCGGATGAACCGGGAGGTGGAGGAGAGGGCAAAGAGACCCTCCAGGATCATTTTCCTCCCCTATATGGCGGGGGAGAGAGCCCCTATATGGGATCCGGATGCCCGTGGCACATTTATCGGACTGAACCTGAATACCAGCAGGGCGGAGCTGATCCGGGCAATTATGGAGGGAGCCTGCTTTGCGCTGCAGGATAACCTGGACCAGGCGGCCAAAATGGGGCTGCCCATCAAGGATATCATCTGCTGCGGCGGATGCAGCAGGAGCGATATATGGCTGAAGATCAAGGCCTCTGTGATCGGGAAGGAGATCAAGCTGCCGGAGGTCAATCTGGGGGCTCCCGCCGGTCTTGCCTACATGAATGCGGCCTACATGGGCGAGTACAGCACCCCGGAGGAGGCGTCGGATGCCAATCTCCGTATCAAAAAGGTGGTGGAGCCTGTGCGGGAGTGGATTCCCATGTACAGAGAGCTGTATCAGGTCTATCTGGAATCCTATCAGTCTTTGAAGCGGCAGTTTAAAAACCTTGCCAGGATCCGTTGAGGATCAACTACTTTTAATGGAGAAGAAAAATGGACAGACAAGGCATAGAACTCTTGATTTTTGACATGGACGGCGTGGTGCTGGACAGCGAGCCGCTCCATGAAAACGCCAGGCAGTGGATGTTCCGGGAGCTGGGGATCAGCCCTGATGACAGGCTGCCGGACCCTGTGGGCAAGTCCTCCAGCGGCTTCTGGAGAAGGGTGCTGGAGGTATATCATATGGAGGGAGATCCGTATGAGCTGGAAAAACGGCAGTACAGCCTGGTGGCGCGGCAGATAGAGGAAAATCACCTGCAGCCGTCAGACGGCTTTTTGGATGTCGTAAAGAGAGCGAAGGAGCGTGGAATAAGGATAGGACTTGCGTCCTCCTCCACCCGTGTGCTGGTGGATGACGCTCTGCGCCTGCTTGACGTGGACCGGTATTTTGACATCACCGTCTCGGGAGATGAGGTAGCCCACAAGAAGCCGGAGCCGGATGTGTATCTGAAGGTGCTGGAGCTTGCGGGAGGAGAGCCTGGCAGGTCAGCGGCAGTGGAGGACTCGGAGGCGGGCGTCAGGGCGGCGCGGCGGGCCGGGATATTCTGCTACGGCTACGTGAACGAGACGTCAGGCGGACAGGATGTGTCCGGAGCGGACAAGGTGATCCGGCATCTGGGGGAGATCGAGGTCTGAATTACAGATGTGAAACAAGGATCCCATCTTGCTATTCCTGTCGGCAGACTTTATAATGAAGAGAGATAAAATTAGCAAAGGCAGGAGTATGAAATGAAGATTGGAATAGGAAACGATCATTCAGCAGTTGAAATGAAGCGGGAAGTCATGAAATTTCTGCAGGATCTGGGATATGAGGTGGTCAATTACGGCACAGATTCTACAGAGAGCTGCAACTACCCCGTGTACGGGGAAAAGGTGGCCCGCGCTGTGGTGGCCAAGGAGGTAGATCTGGGAATCGTGATCTGCGGTACAGGCGTGGGGATTTCCCTTGCCGCTAATAAAGTGAAGGGGATACGCGCCGTGGTCTGCAGTGAGCCGTATTCCGCCCGTCTTTCCAGGCAGCACAACAACACCAACATCCTGGCATTTGGAGCCCGGGTTGTGGGGATTGAGCTTGCAAAGATGATCATAGAGGAGTGGCTCAATGCGGAATTTGAGGGGGGAAGGCATCAGGAGAGAGTCAATATGATCATGGATATTGAAAACAGAGAAAAATAGTCGAAACGAAAGTAAGCGAAAGTAGACAAAAGAAGAACGAAATGATAAAATAAAAGAAACGAAAATAAAAATGATAGGAGGAAAGACAAATGAAAATTGCAATTGGCTGTGATCCCAATGCGCAGGATGCAAAGGTGGCGCTGATCAAGTACATTGAGGCGAAGGGCTACGGTGAGGTGACGGACTTTGGAAGCGAAGATCCTATTTACGGACATACTGCATTTGCAGTTGCAGAGGCGGTAGCTGCAAAGAAGTATGACAGAGGCATCCTGCTGTGCGGAACAGGAATCGGTGTCTCCATTGCGGCTAACAAGGTAAAGGGAGCCTATGCGGCACTTATTTCAGACGTATACTCAGCGCAGAGAGCGCGTCTGAGCAATGATGCCAACATTGCATGTATGGGAGCGTTTACAACAGGAAACAAAGTGAGAGAGCTTCTTGTGGATGCCTTTCTGGGCAATGAATTTGAACCTGGCTGCGCTTCACAGCCCAAGGTTGATGCCTATGTAAAATACGACCAGGAGAGATAAGACAGGAGCGGGAAAGGCTGTAAAACGGTGCAAAGAAAAAAGCGATGTGGGTTCGTCCGGCATCGCTTTTTTTTGTCCTGCTCGCATTAAAGCCCGGCCAGGTGCAGGACCACCCCCGCGATCACCCCGCAGGCGTACAGAAGGCCGGTGAATTTGACACACTCCAGTTTGTCCGGATCGACCTTAAAAAGGACGATCAGTCCAACGCCTGCATTGGTGCACAGGCCGGCGATGACGGAGGCGAAGGAGAGGGCGCCGCCAAGATAGAGCTCTGTGAGCAGCACGGAGGCGGCGCAGTTGGGGATGAACCCGAGGAGGGCCGCCAGGAAGGGCTGCAGGATACTCCCGCTTAAAAGGAAGGTGGAGACAGATTCAAGCCCTGCGCCCTCGATCACGGCGTTCAGGATGAGGGTGCAGATGAAAATGTAGCCGAAGAGCCGGACTGTGTGGTTCAGAGCCGGACGCAGGATGCCGTGATGGTCATGGCAGCCGCAGTGATGGCAGAGATCCTCGATCTCCTTTTTGGTGGAGATGAACCTTGCGAAGAACAGGTCGGCCAGGTATCCGGCCAGGATGGCTATGACAGCCTTGGCCACAAGGAGGGCGGCAATCTCGGCGCCGTTTCCGGGGTGGCCGATGAGGATCAGCACTGCCTCGTCGGAGGTGGCCAGAAAGACAGCCAGAAGCGTGCCCACAGAGATCACCCCTCCGGCGTACAGGTTGGCGGCCATGACAGAGAAGCCGCACTGTGGGATGCAGCCAAAGAGCGCACCTACCACGGGTCCCGCCTTCTCAAGCTTCGTCAGAGTCCTGCGGATCCAGGCGCTGGAATAGTGCTCCAGTCCCTCCAGGAGCAGGAAGGCGGCAAAGAGGAAGGGGAGCATGCGCACGCTGTCTTCTGCTGTATGAGATAAAATGTGTTCCAGAAATTCCATGTCCAGATCTTCTTTCTTTGTGCAAAATGAAAACGATTATCATGTTATCTTGAAAATAGTACCAATTTCCGGGCGGAATGTCAAGTAAAAGGAGCCCTGCCGCGGCAGAGCTCCCCGATCAAAATGTCCAGGCCGTTTCCGGGCCGGACTGTGTGCGGAGAAAATTATTCCTCCACAGCAAACATATCCTTGCCTACTCCGCAGATGGGGCAAACCCAGTCCTCCGGGAGATCCTCAAACGCTGTGCCCGGTGCGATGCCGTTGTCTGGATCGCCGATTTCCGGGTCATACACATAGCCACAGGGCTCACATACATATTTCTGCATATTTTTTTCCTCCTGATATAGTAGTTGTAATGTCTGTTGCGATTACAAGGCTATTATAAGAGGTGCGGAGTGTTTATGCAAGGCATAGGAGAAAGATTATCCTGACTCCTTGAAATTTGTCCCGGGCTGTGACAAAATAGTTCTGGATATGCACAGATATCCTGAAAAATCGATCAGACAGAACAGGAGTGGATAAAATGACAAAGATAGATATTATCTCCGGCTTTCTGGGAGCCGGCAAGACAACGCTCATCCAGAAGCTTCTCAGGGAGGCGTTTAAGGGCGAACAGGTGGTCCTCATTGAAAATGAGTTCGGCGACATCGGCATTGACAGCGGCTTTCTCAGGGAGGCGGGCGTAGAGATACGGGAGATGAATTCCGGATGCATCTGCTGCTCCCTCGTGGGAGATTTCGGCGCTTCCTTAAAGGAAGTCATTGAGACCTATCACCCGGACCGTATCCTCATCGAGCCGTCCGGCGTGGGCAAGCTCTCTGATGTGAAGCGGGCCGTGGAGAATGTGAAGACAGACGCGGATGTGGTGCTGAACAGTGCCACTACAGTGGTGGATGTAAAGAAGTGCAAAATGTATCTGAAGAATTTCGGCGAATTCTACAAGAACCAGGTGGAGTCAGCGGGTGCCATTATCCTGAGCCGCACGGATATCGCGGACGAGGACAAGGTGGAGCAGGCTGTGGCCCAGATACGGGCCCTCAACCCGGACGCCCCCATCATCACCACCCCGGAGGGGCAGATCGACGGAGCCAAGCTCTTTGAGATCATGGAGAAGCACGCTCCCTCCCTTGAGGAGGAGCTGATGGAGGAGGCGAGGTGTGTCGTGTGCGGCGGCCACCACGGGCCCGGCGAGGAGCATCACCATCACGACCATGACGGGTGCGGCGGGGAGCATCATCATCACGACCATGATGAGCATGGCCACGAGCACCATCATCACGACCATGACGGGTGCGGCCACGAGCACCATCATGACCACCATCATCACCATGCGGACGAGGTGTTTGGAAGCTGGGGGATGGAGACGGTGAAAAAGTACAACGCCCGGGATCTGAAGGTGCGCCTGGATGCCCTTGGGGACGCGGACACATACGGCATGGTGCTCCGCGCCAAGGGAATGGTGGAAGGCGACAAGGGAACGTGGATCTACTTTGACATGGTGCCCGGCGAGGTGGAGCTCCGGGAGGGGCAGCCGGATTATACGGGACGCATCTGCGTGATCGGCTCCAGGCTGAAAGAGAGCGCCCTGAAGGACCTTTTTGCGGGCGCGTCAGAATAGAAAGGGCGGTGACAGAAGCTTATGCAGATGGTAGACAATGCCAGAGTGGTGGTGTACCTCATGGCGGGCTTCCTGGAGAGTGGGAAGACCAGCTTCCTTCGGTACACCCTGGGGCAGGAATATTTTGAGATTGACGGGAACACCCTGCTGATCCTCTGCGAGGAGGGAGAGGAGGAGTACGGTGAGGAGCTGCTGAAGCGGACTAACACAACGCTCCTCACTGTGGACGACCCGGAGGAGCTGACGCTGGAGTGGCTCCGGGAGGCGGACCGGAAATATCATCCGGAGAGGGTCATCATCGAGTGCAACGGCATGTATCCGGTGAGCCGGATCGAAGCTATGGACGTGCCCCCGGGATGGGGGCTTGTGCAGAAGCTGGTGACAGTGGACGCTTCCACCTTCGGGACTTATATTGCCAACATGAAGCCTCTTTTTATGGATATGGTGAGAAACGCGGAGCTGGTCATGTTCAACCGGTGCACAAAGGATATGCCTCTCGCCTCCTACCGGCGGAATGTGAAGGTGGTCAACCAGAGCGCCCAGATCATTTTCGAGGGGGAGGACGGGGAGATCGACAACATCTTTGAGGACACCATGCCCTATGACCTGGACGCCCCTGTGGTGCAGATTGATGACATGGACTACGGCATCTGGTATGTGGACATGATGGACCACCCGGAGAGATACCTGAAAAAGACTGTGGAATATAAGGCGAAGGTGCTGAAACCGAGAGGGTTTGCGGCGAAGGAGTTCGTGGCGGGCCGGATGGCAATGACCTGCTGCGCCGATGACACTACCTTCCTGGGCTATATATGCCGAAGCCCCTACGCCCCCAAGCTGACACCCGGACAGTGGGTGAAGGTCCGGGGCACCGTAGGCTATGAATTTACCCGCGCCTACGGGCGGAAGGGCCCGGTGATCCGGGCGGAGTATGTGGAGGAGGCGAAGGCTCCTCAGGACGAGATGGTCTATTTTAACTAGGGGGACATGAGGAGGACTGTATGAGCAATGTAATGATCGGTATCCTGATACCATTTTTCGGGACCACGCTGGGAGCGGCCTGTGTCTTCCTGATGCGCGGGGAGACCATGCCGCCACTGGTCCAGAAGCTGCTGCTGGGGTTTGCCTCGGGCGTCATGGTGGCGGCGTCGGTCTGGTCCCTTCTCATCCCGGCCATGGATATGTCGGCGGATATGGGAAGGCTGGCCTTTATCCCTGCCGCCGCGGGCGTGGCGGTGGGCATGCTCTTTCTGCTCCTGCTGGATAAGAGGGTGCCTCACCAGCACATGGACCACAGGGAGCCGGAGGGGCCAAAGAGCAGCTGGCGCCGCTCTACCATGCTGGTCATGGCAGTGACCCTCCACAATATCCCGGAGGGAATGGCGGTGGGAGTGGTGTTTGCCGGGCTTCTGGCGGACAACGCCCAGATTTCTCTCATGGGGGCCTTTGCGCTCTCCATCGGCATCGCCATCCAGAATTTTCCCGAGGGGGCCATTATCTCCATGCCCCTGAGAAGTGAGGGCGGGGCAGGCAGAGGCAGAGCCTTTCTGTACGGCACTCTGTCCGGCGTCGTGGAGCCGGCAGCGGCTCTTGTCACCATCCTGCTCTCGGAGCTCCTTACCCC
>OGYQ01000764.1_pt1 | contig 25512 bp, 28 predicted proteins | sample 1576641 | NCBI WGS metagenome assembly OGYQ01 (sample SAMEA3541476, study PRJEB24748) | human gut metagenome | biome: human gut; feature: human-associated habitat; material: faeces | place: China | collected 2012 | reverse complement strand
CGATGGCTTTTGGACGGGAATGCTGTCTGAAAGGATATAAGACTTATTTCTTAAGAGCAAGTGAACTCAACCAAAAACTGACCGATGCAAGAAAACATGGTCGGGAGAGTGCTGTCATCAACGGGCTGGTAAAGCCCTCCTGCCTGATCATTGATGAGATTGGCAGGTGTGTGTTTGATAAAGAGAACACACGTATGTTCTTTGATGTGATTGACCGCCGCTACAATAAAGATGGTCCTAGTACTATGATTTTTACCAGCAATAAGACCCCAAACCAGTGGGGTGAATATTTCAGCGAAGATGATACGCTGCTTTGTTCTTTAGACCGTGTCTTTGATAATGCCACTGTATTTATGATCAAAGGTGACAGCTACCGGGGACGCAAGCTAGAAACACTTGGTCTTGAGGCTGGTATCGCAAAACATACGGAGTTTAAAAATGCGTAACTGTTAATAACATACATGATGCATTGGCGATTTTAAGTTGACTGAGATTGGCGTTTTTAATCCGACTCTGAATGGCGAAAATCGCCCGACGCTAACAGAGCCTCCTTATAAGAATGATAGGTCTCCCATTTTTGTTTTTTCTTGTCTCCATCGTAGATATTGTAAACTACGCTAAAGCTCTTGTTACGTCGAACGATTGATGCCATGTTAATACCTCCTTCATTTGATAAATCTTTTGTAAGGTGTTGGCTCGAGCAAATCACAACCTAGGACGAACACTGCACCGTTGAATTGAAATCCGTACTTAAGGTCAATGTAGAAAGATAAGCATAATCGCACGAAACCCTCCCAGCCAAGATGGTTGAGAGGGTTATTTTTGTTAGTCGTCTTTATTATGGCCACGTGGATAAGGGTCTTTTTCCCTCCACCTAACACTACCGTCTTTATGGTGGTAATGCTGCCCATGTCCTTTAACCATGTGTTCTTTAGGTGACGAGCGTTCCACCGAACTATAAGTATCTGCTATATCAACTTGGACTTCATCATCATTAAAAGAGCCACTTCCGTTTCGTGATGGTGTATATCTATAATCATCTGAACTACCATTTCCAGAATTAGATTGACCTCCGTTTGCTACTGCGTCTACAGCAGCTGCCAATCCAACTGCACTTACCACTTTAACTATTCCAGTTAGAACTGGATGACGATTAGAAAAATCAAGTACTGCTTTCAACGCCTGTTTAACCGTATTCTCAAAACCACCAGCTTGCTTGATATCAGGTTTTGGACTATTTATCGGTTTTGCATTTATTGTTTCCTCTTTGGATTTAATTTTAGGCGTTTCTTTCGCTTCAACTTTTTCTATCGGTTCTGTTAATATTTCTTCTTTTGTCTCTACAATTACGCTTGGCTTCATTATCGGCTCAGGCAACTGGATTATTTCACACGGAATAAATGGCCCATCCCCAAAGTCAAATTTTTCTTTGGTTACTGGATTGAAATACCAGTTCGTTGAGTTTCTCCAGTTTCCGTCATGGGCCTCTAAATGCTCCGCTCTCGTTAGAAACTGAATGTTTCTGGGGTCTCCTTGATATTCTGGATACATTTCAGCGCTCTTCATATGCTGCCCTTGAAATGCAACACCATCTTCATCATAGGCTTTGCCTTTTTCAAGAATATCTTGCTGCTGTTCTAGAGTCCACTCCCTTGTTCCTTTTCCTTTCTGAACAAGTTCTTGTTCCTTATTCCATGCAGCAAGTATCGCCTTATTGGATTCTGCTGTTCGTCTTGACATGTAATCACTCTCCTATGCCAAGCAAATCATACAGGTCATTCAGAAATGCCATGAAATCATCATAGATTTCGTCATTCTCGATTCTTCCGGCCTCCTGATTATAAATAGCGATTTTCTCACCATCTTTTTTACAAAGAATAGGGTCTCCTGACGCGAGTGCACCGATAACAATATATTCTTCACTAGGTCTGTCATTGTTATCTACATCAATTAAAGGCTTATGCTCAATACCGTATAACTGAATTCCTGCTGGTAAGAAAAAATCCCCACCATCTGAAAACAATAACCATTCTTTATATTTTGCTGGTAACTTAACGTTATGTTCTTTTTCAAATTCTGATATCTTTTCTTCTGTGGTTTCTTCAAGAAATTTCATTTTCCCTTGCTCATTGAATTTGTCTACAATCAGTTTTAATTCTTCCGAAATCATATTTATCGCTCTCCTTGTCCATACTTCTTATTTTGATAGAATTCCAAAATAGTTAAATAATATATTCAGACGCTTAATTTCTTCATTATATATTGCTTCTTGGTCACTAAAACTTTGTACACCAAGTGTAGTTATAATATGTTGCTTTGTATCATAAATTTTATCTGCTGAGAGCAAATGGTCAAGTAATATTCTATAATCGTGAAGAATGTATAATGGAGACATCACCGAGGCTATATCCATGTTTTTTACCGACAAAGAAAGCTTACCTAAAATCGCTTCTAACAGCTTAATTGATTGCCATGATGTATATTTTGCATTTCTTTCAAATGGATCATATAACACTTCATACAATTTTCTTAGCTCATTGACATTAAATCCTTCTACAAGAATCTTATCGTAAGCATTTATGACCTCAGCTACCGCAGTCTCAGTAAAAACAACTGGTCTTTTAACCTTTTTTTCATGTTCCTGACACTCATCAGTTAAGTGTGATAAATCGACTGAATACTTTTTTTCAATGTTGGAAATAAAAGCTTCCTTATTTATCAATATCCTTTTTTCAATTATCGGCTCACTGAATATGCACTTCATTTGTGCCCGATAGAATTCAGAATCAGTCATTAAATGGTCTGATGGAACATTAAAAGGTTTCAATATACCTTTTGTCTTATCATCCATTTCATCGATGTCGCCTAGCCACATTATTAACTTCCCGTTTGTGTTAAATCCAAATGGAATATTCCAGTCGTACTGATAAAGACCAGAAGAATCTTTCTTTGCTATATATCCGTAGCTTTCCGAAAAAATTTCCACCTCGTATTCTGGCATTGCCAAGAAAAAACACTAGTGCTTCCTTTTCAAAATATACCGGTGTCAAAAAACCTTCAACAGAGTGTTCCTCATCGTAACATAAACCGGGGATGTTGTAATAATCTCTGTGGTCGTATTCATAATCCTGTTGGATACAGTAATCAAATTTTTTCTTATAACCCGTAGGATGGAATTCACCCATTGATTGTTTTTCTTTAACAACGGTTCTATAAGCACCATCAATCATTTGTTTTGTATGTTCTGGCAGGAACTCTTTTCCACATTTTTTGCAACGTAATATAAGAATAGGTGAAAATTTCAAAATCTTACCTTCAATAATGCAAGTTACATCTGATTCAACAAGTTCGCAAATTCCTTCGCAATCGGAACAATCATCAAATCTATAATTCTCATATTCATTTTTAAATTCATCATATGAAGAAAAATAACACTCCACAGAATTCACTCCTTCCATAACATCTAATTCACAACTTAAACCCTCTGACCGTTTTTACAGTAGATATATTTTAATATAAGAAACACGGGCTTTTATGAGCTATTGCCTAATCTCAAAAAAGCCCGAAATACGCTATTTTTCGCTATTTATTTCTCTTTCCTAGACATCAAGCAGACCGTCTCCACATGCTCCGTACACGGAAACAAATCGTAGGGTTTTGCATTTTCCATATTTCAATCAATTCATCTGACAGTATTTCAGTTCTGTCCAAGATTTCTTCTTCCCCCACTTGCCTACAGTTGTCAAATAACTACTAATCTTTATAGGTATATGACTGTATCCTATAGCATTTCCTGCAGTATCTCTACAATCAAGTTTATCAAAAACTCTTATTCTGATATTCAGAATTATATCCAGTCAATATACGATTACCAATTACTTAAACATAAATTTCATGAATTTGTTCTGCATCTGCGCCCCTGGTTTATGGTACCATGTACTATAAACCACAAGCCAATAACAGCATCTCTTTTATTATCGATATTACCCACACCACGCATGGATACACAGCAGCTCCACAATACCGTTTCCTTCAAAAACAACTTCTTCTTTTTTGACTTATTTAGCCACTTATATAGGATTATTTTTCTATGTTACCTTCAATACACATTTCTTTGTTCAATTTTTCGACCACTTCTTTTATCAGCTGTTCGACGCACTTAAAAATCCTTGTCGCATTTTTATCTCCGGTTAGCATGTTTTGCAACTCAATATCGGAATAATCTAAATCATCAGCGAAAAAAGCTTGGTAAAAATGCTTTACATTAAACTGTAAATCTGTTTTATCAATTTCAAAAACTACTATATCATTTTCATAAAAAGCATATTTATCTTCAGATGTCTGAAATTTTAGAATTCTTTTCATACCTTTTCCATCTCCTCTTAAGTGTATCCAAACCGCCTTCAACATGTGTTGAAATAATATCTAACATGCTATATTCATCATCCTTATATTCCAATGCCCCGGATTGAACTATTATTCCCTTTTCATTTTTACCCAAAAAAATAACATTATCTACATCCAGATTTACAATAAACTGGGGGTTATGTGTAACAATAAGTACTTGTCTACGTTCTCCCATTACTTTGAAGCGCTGCAACAGATATTCATGTATAGCCTTTTGAGAAATATTATCTTCAGGTTGATCAATTATATATATCCCCTTATGGTCATTCTCATAAGACAATAAATCAAAATATATTTTTGCATTGAATCCAGATGATAATTCCTTAGTACGATCCATTCCCTGTTGTGTAATAGTAAATTTGCAAGAAAAGTCATCATCTAAGGTAGTTTGAATACGGCGTTTAATCTCATCTAATGCTCCAGATGCGGCTCCTTCATAATATGGGATAGAATCGCATAATTCCTGTCTTGTCATATCAAAAACAGATTTTCTTACATTCGTTTTAAAGTTCCTAGAGAATAAATCCATAACATATTCTGTATCAAACGCCAAGATATTCAAACGGCTATTAAATTGGTATTCAAACACTTGATTTGTTTGAATCTCAATAGAAACCTTTTCAATATTAATATCAGGTTTCACGTTCTGTTTTCTGCGGACTCTAAGTTCAACAATCTTATCCACTGCATGATCCAGACTTTCTGTATAGTCAGATAACCGCTTTTGTGCATCAGAAACAGATGTTTGATATCTTTGTTTAAATCCACTGATAACAGTATGAAATAATCCTATTTTTGTATTCTCTGCAGCTACTCCATTAGCCTTCTTTTCATATTTGTCAGAAATTTTTAAGAGCTCATTCTTTATTCTTTCAAGTTCTTCTTTATCTTCAGCATCAAGCCAATTATCTTCCTGAACAGATTTTATTTTTTCAGTTATTGTAATAATATCTGTGCTCACTTTAGAAAAGGCTTCAAATTTTTTATTATTCTTATTAACATTTCCAACAAACGTTAAACTTTCCGCTGTTTCTATATCAGAAGAAAGAATAGGAAATGAACCCAAATTATCTTCTAAATCGTCCAAGATAAATTTTTCATTTAAATATGAATATATTTTGTTTAATTCCCTCTGAACAATTTCTTTATATGGATCTGAACTAATTGGAGCTGGATAAAAACGTTTCAAAAAATCATCTGAGTTTATTTTTTCTTGTTCAAATTTATCTCTTACTTCACCCTGCATATCAAAATTGAAGATTTGATTTTCTTCAATCTGAGATACGATTTCCACACAATTTTCCTTTAAATAATTATCATATCCGGTAATAACTTTCGTTTTTAAAAGCCTATCTTTTTTCTTTATGTAATTTGTCAATTTATGTAGCAAAAGAGACTTTCCAATTGAATTATCACCTATAATTACATTCAATCCTCTCGATAAAGGAATAGTTTTTTCGATACCATTTATCACCATTTTTATTTCAGGCAAAAATAACTCCGCAGGATTAAAAAAGCTATTCACAGTCTTAATTCTTCTATAATCTGTCACTGCCATAACCAAACCTCTAAATGTCGGCAAGCATTTAACATATGTATAGCAAAACTCTGAGGTATCTTTTTCATCTTCTTGGGGATAAAATCTCCAATCGTGGCAATCTGACCCTGTAACGAAACGCAAATCTTCTTCTACCCCTTTAGAGAATACATAACTTTTATTAAAAATCTCATTCTTTTTATTTTTGAATTCATATGCTTCAAAAAAGTCTGTATATAAAAACTCCTGAAATTTTTCTTCTCCAACAGTATTTGCATCACTTTTCTTAACGACTTTACTTGTCAATGTTCCCTTCTGATGTGCTATTAAAATAGTATCCAGATTAATATTTCTTAAAATAGAAAGAAACTTTTCTTCTGAAAACGCCATATGTCGATCATAAATCGGCTTCCGGTCAGTTCCTTGTAACACATTTTCTATATTTTGTATTTTTGATTCATCAGAATCATCAAATACAGCAATAACATGAACAACAACATTCTCTGCATCACCTTCGAATTCTACAGAAAATTCTACTCCAGGAAACACCTTAAGAATAGAGTGGTCTTTTGTTTCATATTCTTTCAAAGCCTTATATATATCAAAATTGAATGCATCATGGTCTGTAAGTGCACATAACTGCACCTTTTGATCATTTAATTTTTCTGCCAAAGTTGCAATATTCTCTAAGGTGTTATAACTTACTTTTCCATGATCCTTACCCCTGGAATACACTGAATGAATATGTAAATCTAATTTATATCCAGTTTCTACTACTTTCACTTGTATATTTCCTTTCTTCAGAATAAATACCTCAATTCAAAATCATTCCGATATTGGTATTGCCGTTTTTCACAGTACATCTTCAAAGTATCAAATTAGCACATTGGGATGAACCTTTGATATTTGGGGAATCACTTTATTCATAAGCAATCCTAAAATAATCCAAATACGCTTTATACTTATCCTGCGCTGTCAGGCAGGTATCTGTTAGATATCCTTTTTCATTATCCCATTCTTTCAATCCACGGTAATAAAACAGTTTCAGATTGTCCTCAATAATAAATGGAACAATATTATATTTCAGACACTCCTTAAACATGATCAATCTGCCCACACGTCCGTTTCCGTCCTGAAACGGGTGTATTCTTTCAAACTTTACATGGAAATCCAGAATATCATCAAAAGTTTTCTCTTCTTTCGCATTATATTCCTTCAGCAGCGCTTTCATCTTATTGGCAACTTCTTCCGGAAGAGCTGTTTCCATGCCACCAACCTCATTTGGTAATTTCTTATAATCTCCCACTGCAAACCAATCTTTTCTAGAATCACTGGTTCCACTCTTCAAGATCTGATGAAGCTCCTTAATAAACTTCTCTGTCAAAGTTGATTTTGCATGATCAATGATCAGATCAATACAGTGGAAATGATTTGCGGTTTCAATCACATCGTCCACATTAAGAACCTCATTTTCTACTCCAATGGTATTGGTTTCAAAAATATATCTGGTCTGATCGTGAGTCAGTCGACTGCCTTCCATATGATTCGAATTATATGTCAGATCAATCTGCGTTTTATGATAAATCCCGCCTGAATATTTACTTTTTTTCTCCATCTGCAAAATATCCAGCAAAGTCGGCTGTTCTTTTTTCTTGTTGGAACGTTCCGGCTTTTTGGCATCCTCCGGAATGTTCCATGTCTTGCCGGTAAGGAACGCACCGTTTACTCTCCCCTGGGCACAGTAATTCCTTACACTTCGCTCCGATATATTCCATTTCCTGGCCGTTTCATTCACTGAAAGATATCGCATATTTCCTCCATTTATTTCTGTCAAATATTCTGAGTCAAAACCATTCTTAGAAAGTACCGTTGCCTTACTTTTCAGTCAGGTCTTCTGTTTTGAATACATAATAACCTTCATAATAATAACTGTGATCAATGCCCTTCATATAAATTTCACGGTCATGAATGTTGTCCGTCAGCGCATTTTTTAAAAGGAACTTAATTTCAATATCTTTAATTGGACTCCGTTCCATGGCAAGAAGATAATCATCTTTATCCACCTTGCTCCAATCCACCACATAGCCGATTTCTTTCTTCAGCATCAGATCAAGCCAGATTCTTGTACTTCTTCCATTGCCTTCCCTGAATGGATGGGCTACATTCATTTCCACATATTTTTCAATGATCTCATCGAAAGTTGACTGAGGCATTTTATCAATGCTTTGTAATGCTGCTTCCAGATACATCAGAGGCGCAAACCTGAAATTCCCTTTGGACAGATTCACCTCGCGAATTTTACCGGCAAAATCATAAATCTCATCAAATAAATATTTATGAATGGCCGCAAGACTTTCGTACATTCCTGGCTCCAGTTTTTCCAGAAAGCCATTTTCAAACATTTCTATGGCTTTTTGCTTACTGATTTTTTCTTCTGTTCTTGCCAATTCTGTTGAATCAGTAATACCCAATTTATTGTCAAGCATATTTTAACCTCTCGTTCTTTCACGTTCTGATTATGAAACATCATATTTATAGTTATTATATCATATATCGGCAATAAAATTCAAACTTTTATTAGCTATCATGCATTATTATTGCCGATTTCAGAAATTTTATATAGACAATAAACAACAAAACCGGACTTCACATACAAGTGAAATCCGGTTCTCATTCTATCTGTATAAGATTTGCGGGTATTCAAATTTAAAGAGGGGCTACCTTCGAAAGGGTTCCTTAAGAGGGGCAGTTAAGAGTGTTCTTCATGAGGGTCTAATAAATCATCATGAGGTCTGTTCAATATTTCATTGAGTGATTATACCGGAGCACTTTGAGCCACTGAACCGGATTTTGAGAGCCAGTCAAAATCCATGATTTTGTCCTCAACAGATTACTTACTGGGACAATCAAGCAAAATCAAGGTGGCTCTGTACCATCGGAACTATGGCTCTAACTTTGTCGGACAGTTGGCTCTGCCGCGCCAGAATAATCACATTGAGGAGATGAATTTATTTAATCACATCACAACAGGCGCAGTAAAACCACTGCGCCTGTAATACCTTTGCCAGCCCCTACGGAAGAACCCTCTTTAAATTTGAGATTTGTACTTCCCCTCTCGACTGCCCATCATAAACTTTGAGGTTATTTTTTACCCGACCATCACGAAGAACCCTCCTAAACTTTAGAAAAGCCTCTTAAACTTTGATGATCCATAATCTCTTCTTACTTCTCTTTTCTAACCCCTTTAAAAGGTGTGTTATCAGATGTTTTTACATCCATAAATCTCCCTGTTTGTGTATCACGTTTTGTCCATAATCCTGTAGACGGATTATAAACCTGTGATCTGTTTTTGACCGCCCCTACTCTTGCATTATCTCCAAACGGTTTGTTTGTTGCCATAATATCAGCCTCCTATTTCATTCTAATTGTTTGTGTTTTTGTTCTGGTTGTTCCACCGCTACTAATAGAAGTTTTCACTCTGACACTTCTATTTGAAATCGGCTTTGCAGACACTCTTACTCTAACTGTCTTTCCCATTTTCAAAACCATACCTTTCTCAGTTGGAAATTTTATCTTGAAATAGAAGCGTATTTCAGCTATAATCTATTCGTGTTATCAAGATTCGGAATACCAACTGTGTATCCGACCACGCGGTATTGCTCTGCAAAGCAATACCGCCTTTTTATTCATAATTCATCTTTTAAATGAATAATGGATATTACTTCATTATAATTGGGAAATGCTATACTTTCTTCCACTACATCTTTATCATCTGCATCACTAAACCAGATATATCCTGGTTCTTCAATTGTCTTGATTTGAAATGTTTGCAAATCAAATAATTCATCAGCACCTGATAATTCGCTAACCCTTTTTCTATTTATAAATAAAGGGAAATCTTCCGTTGCTTTAAACCATTTAATGCGTCGATCAATACTACAAACTACAATACAATCTTCTTTCGCTAAGTCAATACATCTATTTAGTGCTGCCTGAAAAGATACCTCAAATATATTTGCCACTCTTGATACAGTGCTATAACTTATCTTTCCCCCAAAATTATTTCTAAATTCTTCCGTCGGCATTAAAAGCTCTGCTGCAAACAAGTTAGCTTCTTTTTCTCGAGGTGCATATTCATTTTTAAAATCCATTTCTTTAATATCACATCCAAACATTAATTCTGAATGCCATGGGATATAAAAATGCCCCAATTCATGTGCAATTGTAAACTTTTTTCTATTATCATTAAGAGATTCTTTTAAAACAATATAACTATTTCCATTCTCACACTCAAGATATGCATCTGCTTTTATAGGCGCCTCTATGATTTCAATCCCAAACTGTTTGCATATACCATATACATCTGTTACAATTTCTGGCGAAAAAAACAGTTTCATTTCTTTTGCTAAACTCTGAATCTTATTCATCAATATTTCGCTTCTTTCGAATTTCATCTAAAATTGCACTATCTTCCCCATAACTTTGAGTTGATGTATTTCGAGCAGCAATCGCATAGTCAGGTTGAATTAAACTCTCAATATTTTTCCTTAAAAATCTCCATTCTCTACCAAATTTTGTTCCCTTTAACCGTCCACTTCTAATCATGTTGTAAACTGTTTGTGTAGAAACCCTTAATAAATCAGCGGTTTCTTCCACATTCAAATAATCAGGTCGTTCTTCTTCTGGTCGTTCTGCAAAACCTCTTGAGATATCTTCCATCATTTTTACTTCTTCTGCTCGTAAAGAAATTGCTCCACAGTTCTCACATACAAATGCCTTTACTCCTTTTATTGCCAATTCATATTCTCCCCATCCGGAAGTTATCTCTGTTTCCCGCTCTATCATATTTCCATGGCATTTATAACATATTTTATTCATTTATTTATAAGTACAGCTCCTATCTATACATAGAAGCTGTACTAGCCTCCTTTCAAATTAAGTCAAGCATTATTTGATACGTTCTATTCCATCTCCTTTTTTCTTCCATTTAGTAAAATCCGTTTGGCAAACTGTTATGACCAAATGATCCATTGCTGCTACTGCTACAACAACATAAAAGCTATTTGAATGACCATTATAAAAGACCATTCTAGGATCTTCATTATCATATCCACTTTGTTCTTCTACTAAGATACCATTCTTTATGCAATTAACAACTTGACTTTGTGATATTTTTAATTTTCTCATTTTTTCGTATGCATGTTCAGAAAAGAACAAGAATCCTCTCTCATATGCACTTCTGACAAACATTTCTTCCTTACTCATTCATTTCACACCCCTCCTTCACGAGTTTTGTTATGGTTATTTTATACCAATTTATAACAATTGTCAATATGCTTTATAAATTAGCATAAAATATTATAAATATGATTATGTGTTGCTTCAAAGCATCATAAGAAAAAACATCTAATATCCTTTCCCTTATACCATTTTTAACTGGCATTTTCACGGTATATCTGCCTATTTATATTATAAAGTAAAGTATGCCACTTACAACTTATTCAAGATTCCCTTACATTTACTCATAAAACCCATGTTCCTCAATCCTCTTTTCCAGAATGGTATGTGTCAATTCCCCCAGTTCCACATCATTGATCTCGCTGACCACAATCAATTTCGCAAGAATCTCCTTTGGCACTGAAATCGCATAGGTTTCCTCATCTGTACGAAGCTCGTGGACACAGATACCAAGACCATACACAATCTTACACATGATACTTAGCTCCGGTTCTGTAATGCCTGCCATGATGTCTAAAATCGTATGCTCCGGCATCCCTGAAAGCCTTGCAAGCTCCGGAATGCTGATTTCATCCTCTTTCATCATGTGTAACAGTTCCATTGCCTTCCCTGAATGGATGGGCTACATTCATTTCCACATATTTTTCAATGATCTCATCGAAAGTTGACTGAGGCATTTTATCAATGCTTTGTAATGCTGCTTCCAGATACATCAGAGGCGCAAACCTGAAATTCCCTTTGGACAGATTCACCTCGCGAATTTTACCGGCAAAATCATAAATCTCATCAAATAAATATTTATGAATGGCCGCAAGACTTTCGTACATTCCTGGCTCCAGTTTTTCCAGAAAGCCATTTTCAAACATTTCTATGGCTTTTTGCTTACTGATTTTTTCTTCTGTTCTTGCCAATTCTGTTGAATCAGTAATACCCAATTTATTGTCAAGCATATTTTAACCTCTCGTTCATCCACGTTCTAATTATGAAACATCATATTCATAGTTGTCATATCACATATCGGCAACAAGATCCAAATATTCATTAATTTTTATATATTATTATTGCCGATTTCGGAAGTTTTATATGGACAATATACAAAAGAACCGATCTTCACAGACAGGTGAAATCCGGTTCTTACTTTTATCAGTATATAATTATTCTTTGTCTCTTTAACCTCTTTCACAACATTGTTATCATAGCCTGGCTTTCTCTGTCGTAAAAGTGTCGTAAATTCAGGCGGAATTTTAAAAGAATCCTTGATTTATAAAGGTTTTCAGTGCCCAATGCATCACCTGCCGTGGCAGACAAATAGTATTTTTATCATGTTCGCATTTCTCCTTATATGTTGGTTTTCCTCTGAAAAGTTGTAAAGTAGGTTGTAACACTTCCCCCATTTTACAACTTTTCAACTTACCTAGCTACATATCTTTTTGTATATCATCAAAGTCTACCTGTGTATAAGTGTTCCATGTCACATTAAGTTTTTTCTGCCAGCTTGCAGAGTTTCTCCTCCTACTGAAATTTGACATTTTGGAACCAATTTTTGATACTTTGAAAATTATTTTACTTCATATGGGATTCTAAAATAATCCAAATACGCTTTATATTGATCCTGTGCGGTCAGACAGGTATCTGTCAGATAGCCTTTTTCATTGTCCCACTCCTTCAATCCTCTATAGTAGAACATCTTCAGGTTATCCTCAATAATGAATGGAACAATATTATATTTCAAACATTCCTTGAACATAATCAGCCTGCCCACACGACCGTTACCGTCCTGAAACGGATGAATTCGCTCAAACTTTACGTGGAAATCCAGAATATCTTCAAACGTCTTTTTTTCTTTTCTATTATACACAGTCAGTAATGCTTTCATCTTACCGGCAACTTCTTCGGGTAGAACAGTATCCATCCCCCCCACTTCATTAGGCAATTTCTTATAATCCCCCACTGCAAACCAGTCTTTTCTGGAATCGCTGGTTCCGCTTTTCAAAGTCAGATGAAGCTCCTTAATAAACTTCTCAGTCAAAGCAGCTTTTGCATGATCAATGATCATATCAATGCATCGAAAGTGATTTGACGTTTCAATCACATCATCTACGTTGATAACTTCATTTTCCACGCCAATGGTATTGGTTTCAAAAATATATCTGGTCTGATCATGGGTCAGACGACTTCCCTCAATATGGTTTGAGTTATACGTTAAATCAATTTGTGTTTTATGGTAAATACCGCCGGAATATTTACTTGCCTTTTGTTCATGCAAGATATCCAGCAATGTGAGTGGTGGTTCTTTCTTTTTGTTGGAACGCTCTGGTTTTTCGGCATTCTCCGGAATATTCCAGGTCTTTCCGGTAAGAAAAGCCCCCTGCACACGCCCATGAGCACAGTAGTTTCTCACACTGCGCTCCGATATATTCCATTTTTTGGCTATTTCAGTAACCGAAAGGTATCGCATCTGCTTTCCTCCGTTATCAATCAAATAAAATACTACCTGCGTCTATATTATAGTATATCATATTATCGGCAATAAATATATCAAATATTATGAATTTACCGGTATATTTTTGCCGTTTCCGGAAACTTCAATTATCAAAACATATCATAGCTTGTTTTGCCAGCGTCCTATTATCCACCAATTTTCGATTATTAAAAATCACGCACACTTCATTCGTTTTTGTGTTCATATTTTATTAATGTTAAATTAATAGCTCTAATAAAAATGGCGAAGTGCTTATCGTAACACTTCGCCGAAAGCCTAATCGGTTTGAGCATAATATGCTTGATTAGGTCTGCTTTAATATTTTATGCAACTTAACTGAATTTAAACCCTCAAATGTGCTTTCCAATCTGTCGGCATATTCATTGCTGTAAAACTGAGCACACCACCATTATTCTGAAGCAGCTTATCCAATTCATTAACAAATAAAATCCATTCTTCATCTGACGATCTCAGATATTTCATTGCCAGCAAAATCTGATATAACCCGTTATGTGCTGGTGCAGGTGTTACTTTATCAGCATTCAGAATTTCCGGTGCGGTATGTATTGTTCGATTATATATTCTGGAATTATGAGCACACATATTTCTCAATACAGAAACAGCTTGTACCCATGAAGAAAACATTTTCTTTGATAATGTTCCAAAGGAAAGAACTTCCACAACTGCCCATACTGGCACCTCACCTTCATGATTATCAAAATTATGTTTGATGAACACATCGTTAGAACGGGCAATCTCTGATGCTATTGTGGACATATTCTGCCAGTACATTTTTTTCTCTTTAAAAATTGATGATTCCTGTAAGATTAAAGGATCTCCATGTATCAGTAATGCTTCTACTAATCGGACTCTCAATGCTATTTCAATTTTGGAAATCATTGAGAAAATCAGAGCTGATAATTCCTGATCAAATTGATACAATTTTAAAATATCTTCAAACTTTGTTCCCGGAACATACTTCTTTGTAGCATTATCATATAAGTGGAACGAGTATCCACGCAAACGATAAAATTCAACTGATTTTAACGCCTTTTCTACGTCCTCACGAGAAGCAATTATCATTCCTGCATCAATATATGATTGTACCTGCTGTGCTATTGTTAATATTTATTTTGGATATTGATACATAAAACACCCCATAAATAAAAAAGTCCCACCGGGTTGCGCATGAAAAAATCAGAGGCGTGGTGGGTTCTGTTACTATCAGTATACAACTTTTATTGCGGCTGTCAATATTCCTTTTCGAAAAAGAATACAAGCTCCCATTATTTTTTGCAGTACATACCCCATATTTCCCAATACGTCGTTCTTCTTCCAGCAGATCCGAATGTGAAATGTAGTAGTCTCCAACCAGAACATAATCAATCTCATTTTCTCTGATTCTATCCTTCCGCGGATTATATCGGAAAGATATAGGCATCCAATTCTTTATTGAGCCCCTCACAAAAATTTCAGTCAAAAACCGGCGGAAAATTACGGCTTCTGCACCGCCATTCCCCGCCGGCATATTTACATACAACTAAAATTCATACCTGAGCACAGCGCAGTTTTCCACACCGAAAGCCGCGTACTCTGCATTGGTCATATCAAAAAAATACGACTGGACAACTCTGGCAATCCCGTTGTGGGCCACCAGGATATAGGTTTTCTCATCCGCCTCCTCCCGAATCTCATCCAGGAGATTGTAGACTCTCTGAGCCAGCTGCAGCATGGACTCACCGCCACCATTGCGGCAGCAGAACTCTTCTTTTGCCTTCTTAAATTCTGCACCATGACGGGAAGTGGACTCCCACTTTCCAAAGTTCTGCTCCTTCAGCCGAGGCTCCATCCTGGCCGGGATTCCGGTGATCTCCGAGATATGCCGGGCCGTCTCCGCTGCGCGGACAAGTGGAGAATACAGAATTTCATCTGTCCGGATTCCCTCTGCTACTATCTTTTTTCCGGTCTCAACAGCCTGCTGATGCCCCAGCTCCGTCAGCTCGATATCCGTGGCGCCGCAGATCTTGTCCTCCACGTTCCATACGGTCTGCCCATGCCGGACAAAATACACACATCCCATACGGCTCTATTTTACCTCCACCAGTTCAATCTGGAAATTCAGCTCTTTGCCTGCCATCTCATGGTTTGCGTCAAAAGTGATCGTTGTTTCTTCTTTTGCCGTCACCTTAACCGGGAAAGGCTGTCCGTACGGGTTAGTCAGGTACACCTGCTGCCCTACAACCAGGTCCTCGGAGCCCGGCATCTGTGCTATCTCAACAGTAAAGACAGCATTGGGATCCGGCATGCCGTAGGCCTCCTCCGGCATCAGGTGAACGTCCACTACCTGTCCCACTTCCATGTCAGCCACTGCCTGATCAAATCCCCGGATCATCTGGCCTGCACCGCAGACAAATTCCAGCGGTTCTCCGCGGTCATAGGATGAGTCAAACTGTGTTCCGTCATTGAAAGTGCCCTTGTAGTGTGTACGGCATGTCTTCCCCACATTGCGTCCGGTAATAGCAGGCCCAGAACCGCATCCGCCTCCACAGCTTTCTCCGCAGCCTCCGCCGCAGGAATGCCCTTCTTCATGGTCGCCGCAGCTGTGCTCCTCTCCGTGATGATGGTCACAGTTTGCTCCTGTGGAGACAAGCTCACCTTTTAAATAGGCTTCCACCACCTGATCTGTATTGCCTTCTGCGCCGGCGCACAGCTCCACGCCCGCCTCTTTCAGAGCTGCCTGCGCACCCTCGCCAATGCCTCCGCAGATCAGCACGTCTACAGACTGATCTGCCAGAACGCCCGCCAGAGCGCCATGCCCTACGCCATTAGAGCTGATCACCTCGCTGGAGACCACTTTGCCGTCCTCTGTCTCGTATACTTTAAAAAACTCTGTCCTTCCAAAATGCTGAAATACATTTCCGTCATCGTAAGTTACTGCAATTTTCATTTTTCATCCCCATCTTTCTTCTTGATTTCACTGGTCGTGTATGTATTAGTATAGAATATCCGAAAAAAATCTTCAATACAGGCCGGCTTTTTCTACCGGATATTTCTCTGCACTTTTTACGGCAGTACTGCCGCCGGATGAAAATGCAGGTAATCTCCCGACACCAGCATGTACCGGATCCCCTGGAAATCTCCCCGGATACTGTCCCCGAACCGGCTCTCCCCATGACAGTGAGAGTACACAACCGCTGTGACATTGTACTCCTGTGCAATCTCTGTAAAGGGCGAGGTTTTCTCCAGTATGTTGGTGGGCGGGTAATGCAGAAACATGATAAATTTCTTGTACCCGGCCTCACAGGCCTGTGAAAAAGAACTTCGCAGGCGGGCCATCTCTCTTTCCACCAGTTTTCTTGCCTGCTCTTCCTTTTGTTCATCCCACCCCACAATTCGTCCCTGATGATCCAGGTAGAAGGGGCCCTCAAATGTATAGCCTTTTGTTCCCACCAACGCGTAATCCTGATACACAGCAAAATTATTCTGGAGGAAAAACAGTTTCCCCCTGTATTCTTCATTCAGACGCTCTGTCTTTTTGGCGTCCCAGAACATATCATGGTTGCCCCGCAGGAGTATCTTACGGCCCGGGAACCTTTCAATAAACGCCAGATCCTCCCGGCAATCCGCCAGTTTTCTGCCCCAGGAATGATCGCCAGTGAGCACGAGTGTATCCTCCGGCTTCACGATCTGCCGGACATATTTCTCGATCTTTCGATCGTGATGTCTCCACACTTTCCCGAATTTATCCATTGATTTATCGCTTTGAAAGCTCAGATGCAGATCTCCCAATGCGTAAAGCGCCATGCAATCATGCCTCCTTTGCCTCTGCTTCCTGTCTCCTACAGGCCATTTCTGTAGACATCATTCATCACTGCCTGTGCCTGCTCCATCTCCTTCTTCTGCATGATCTGCTGCCTGTCGCTCAAGATAGCCAGCATCTCATCCACCAGATCCTCGATCCTGGGATTGCTGACCCTGTACAGATATGCCAGCATTCTGCCGGCAGTATAATCCGTGTTCATATGTTTATATGCGATTTCTGCGCAGAACTCTTTTGGGTATCCCTTTTCCATCAGGATCCTGTACAGTTCTTTTGTTTTCTCTGACGTCACTGTCTCACACCTCCAGTTTTTCAAACCGGTATGTCTGTTTTACATCCGGATATTTTTCCCGGTCCACCCTGCTCATGAACATGCCATAAGGCCGGGCGCAGATCTTAAACGGTGCATACAGCGCCTGATAGATCACCAGACGCTCTCCGGTCTCCGTGTGCTGCGCAAAGGCCAGCACCTTATACAGATACTCGGAGGTCTCATCAGACACCCACTCTCTCTTGAAGTGGCGCACAATATCGCCCACCTGGATATCACGCTCTTTCCCTTTCTCCTCGGTCGGTTCCGGCTCTGTGTCCAGCTCCATATATTCATCCTTATCCAGAGAAACCGGGATCCCCGATTTCCCTATAATATGCACACCCCCGTACCAGGTACCGGAAATCTCAAAGATGTCGCCAATCTCATACTCTGCATTGTATGCATCATTCTTCCTGATCACTCTGATCCTTGCCATAGCATCCTCCCTTATGTAAAATTTCTTTATTCAGCTGCACGCTGCCCGCACGCAAATACCAGGATCCGCTCCCGCACATCTCCGCCCGGAAACAGGTCCCTGCAATCAATCTCGTCCAGGAAGTCCAGTTCATCCACTGTCATCAGATAGGACACATATTCATCTGACGGGTAGTAGAAAAACAGCAGGATTTCCCTTGGCGCCTCATACCAGGACTTCCGTATGCGGCCCATGACTTTGCGCAGGATTTCCAGTGAAAAAGGATTGAAAAAATAAATCCGATCCACTTTATCCGGCACGGCAAAATGCTCTGCATCTGCCAGTACAAACTCTGTCCTGTCCGACTGGACCGCCGTCTTCTGGTTTGTCACGGCTTTTTCCAGCATCCTCCTGTCATACTCGACGCCAATGCTCCTGCACCTTGTCTGCCAGGACAGGAAAAAATCCGCCCTGCCTTTGCCGCACCCATAATCCAGCACGGCGTTCCCCTTTCGGATATAACCCGCATTTGCCAGCCTCTCCAGCACAGAGTAGGGAGTTGGCTCGTAAGGATACCGGTATTGGTCCGCCTGGGAGTCATCCCGCCCTGTTGTCCGGATATGTAAAAATCTGTCCCATTTGTCTTCTTCCATGCCCATACTCTACAACTCCTGGTAGACAACTTTCCCGTTTTTCATCTCTGACTTCATAAGAGACACGTTCTCCACTGTCATCTCCGCCCTGAGGAGATGGACCTGGTACGGCTTTTTGGCAGAAACTTTCCGGATCAGGGTAATGTGCGGGACAAATTTGTCATTTTCAAAAGGTACGCCGTTCTCCCTGAGCGCATCCCGCAGCTCTTTTACATACGTCTTCAGCTTTTGGTTTCCTTTTACTCCCGCCCACAGGATATTTCCAAAATTCCCCTTTTCCGAAAGCGCCAGCCGGAAGCTGGGAAGGGGCACCTTACTGATGACTTCCTTCACTTTTCCCGGGTCACCATACTCCCCGATGAAAGCCAGGGTCATATGCAGGTTCCGGGCAGGGACATAATTCCCCTCCACCCCCTGCTTTTTGAGATCATGCATACAGGCAACAAGGGATTTCTGCATACCATCTGAGAGACGGATAGCGATAAACAGTCTCATAAAATGCACTTCCTTTCCGTCTGTGTTTTTTCCATGGTGCAGCCACTTTGCCTCCCCAGCTCCCAGAAAGCCACTGCGCTGGCCGCCGCCACATTCAAGGAATCCACGCCATGACTCATGGGGATCTTGATGGTGTAATCGGAGGCTGCTATGGTCGCGTCCTGCAGCCCTTCACCTTCTGTCCCCAGGATGACCGCCAGCTTGTCTTCTGACCGCAGAGCAGGCGCGTCAATGTCCACGGACTCGTCATGGAGCGCCATAGAGGCCGTAGCAAATCCAAGGCTCTTCAGATAGGCCATGCCCTCCTTGGGCCATCTCCCCGCCTCTTCTTCACTGAGGAATGTCCAGGGGATCTGAAAGACGGTGCCCATACTGACCCGGATGGCTCTGCGGTAGAGCGGGTTGCTGCATCCGGGAGTAAGAAGGACTGCATCCATGTGGAGGGCAGCGGCTGAGCGGATGATGGCGCCCACATTGGTGGGATTCATAACATTTTCCAGAACAGCGATGCGCTTTGCTTCCCGGCACAGCTCTTCCACCCGGGGCAGAGGTCTCCGGTGCATAGCGCAGAGAAGTCCCCGGGTCAGCTTGTACCCGGTGAGTTGGGTCAGCACCTCGAAGGGAGCCGTGTACACCGGTATGCCCGAACACCTGTCGATCACTTCCGCTGCTTCACCCTTTATATGCCTGTCTTCCGTCAGAATGGACACAGGTTCATACCCTGCATCCAGTGCCCGCATAACTACTTTGGGGCTCTCTGCAATAAAGAGCCCTTCTTCCGGCTTGTCTTTATTCAAAAGCTGAGCCTCTGTCAGTCTGGCATAGACATCCAGCGCCTCTGCATTAAAATCTGTGATTTCTATCAAATTCCCCATATTTGTATATCTCCTTGCTGTCCTTGTTTTCACTTGCCTTTCTGAACGCTCTAAAAAAAGAACAAAATGGCTGCCTGGGACACCAAAAGTATCGGAATCACTCGGAACAAGGGCTTCCTTGTCTTGTGATGAAACAGATACATGCCTGCCAGCGCACCAGCCGAGCCGCCGATAAGAGCCAGTCCCAGCAAAGTCGCTTCCGAAATCCGGTATTTGTTCCTGACAGCTCTCCTTTTATCCCCTCCAAATGCTACAAATGTAACAAAATTGACCAGGACGAGATAACAGACTTTCCAGTTAAAATCCTGCATAGTTTCTTCCCTTTCTGTATAAGCGAAAGGCCCGGAAATGCACGGACATTCCGGACCATTTTGTTTTTCTTATTTTGTTGGTCATCATCCCAGCAGGTCACGAACCATGGAAGCGTCAAATGTCACAGACTTTACATGATCCACTTCGATCTGATACAGCGCATTGGCGGCAATGTGCTCAGCAGCCTGCTCCAGATCACGGATCCCGCTGGTGTTTCTGTGCAGGTCAATGACAGCCTCCAGTCCGTCCGGTGTCAGGCTGCATTCACTTTTCTCCATTCCGATCCTGCGCAGGACTTTCGGGAGAGCGTACTCTGAGAAAATGACTTTCTTCTCCTCCGGAGTGTAGTCCGGTATCTCAATGACGGCAAACCTGGACATGAGGGGCGCGCTGATCTGATCTTTCTCATTGGCAGTGGCAATAGGATACACGCCCACTGTCGGGATCATACACTCAATATAGTTATCCGTAAATCCCAGATTATCCAGCAGCGTCAAAAGTACATCTGCAGGATTTCCATTTCCCTTTCCCGCTGCCGCCTTATCCAGCTCGTTGATAATGAAGACCAGATTGGACTCGCCAGCCATGGAAAAGGCATCCATAATAATTCCCGGCTTTGCATTGGCATAGATCCTGGAACTTCCGGTGAGCTGCTCCGGATCGTTGATCGAACTCATATCCAGGGTCGTCCATGGCAGTTTTAAGATCCGCGCTACAGCGTAGGCGATCTGGGATTTTCCGGTTCCTGCGGGCCCGATCAGCAGAAGGCCGTAAGCTGGCAGTGTGTGGGTCCGGTTGATCTGGATAATCGTCTCAATGATCCGCTGTTTCACCTGCTCCATGCCGTAGAGCTCCTCGTCCAGGATCCGGCGGGCCTCCACGGGATCGATAGACTCAAAATAGTTTCCCTTCCACTGGATGTTCATCATAATAGAGAGCGCTCTCTGGGCGTGCCGCCGCTCCTCTGCAGACACTTCATTGGACCGCGCGACAGCCAGGTTTCTCCTGGCCCAGAGGCGAATATTATCCGGCAGTGTCCGGCCTGCGCAGTTCATAAAATCCGTAATGCTCTGGATGCTGGTCAGCTTCATGCTGTCACCTGCCTCCTCCTCGTCCTCTCCGGGTTCTTCTTCTGAGGGAGCGTCGCTGGAGAGCAGCCGCTCGATCATAAACTGCAGGAATCCATCTTCCGCCGAGAGCTTGGAGCCTCCTCCAAACGCGATCTCACGGATCTTGTACACCGCATAAGTGCCCTCCTTGATCACACCGGAGAGACGCACGTTAATATGATTTTCTCCCAGCCATTTCAGCAGGCTCACAAAGCGGGCATCGATCCGCAGGATGTCTGCGCTGACTGTGCCTTCCTCCGTCTTAAACTCAAAGGCGGTCTTTCTCACCGGGTTGGTAAAGGCCCCATTTGAATGGTGCTTCAGCTGCCCGGCCCTGTTGTCCAGCACGAGCATGGGGTGATCCGGTCCCGCCTGAGAGTGACTGGAATAAAAAACTGTATAAGTACACTGGGGAGCTTTTGACTCCTCCGGCGTGTTATTAAAATCAAATACTGGCATAGTGTCCCCCTGTCTTTTCTGTTGATTTTCTTACAGTTTACCATATCGAACTGCAGAGCACAATCTGACATTGTCAATAAAAAGCATCTGTATTTTAGCTTTCTATTTTGCCGGCGCAGCGCCTTCCGAGATCCATTCCTGGACAAGGCTGACACTCTCTTTAAGCGCCCTTGCAATCTGTTCCACCGGCATCCCCATCTCAGCCAGAGAACATGCACTTTCGTGCTTCGCCTCCATTTTCCCCTCTATCCTTCCTTCTTCTCTTCCGCGCTGCTCAATTCTGTCTGTAATATCACACATAAGCTCCAATCCTCCTTCTTCACATTTCAGATATCTGACACGCCTGGACAGATCGTCCTGGCTGTCATCCTCTGGATCTGCTGTCCTAAAATACTGCATCAGCCCTGCAATCTCCGACTGATCATCCACTTCTGTATTCACAAAAGTAATGTGGCTGCCGTCCTCATAGACACTGCCTCCATCTCCCAGATAATTCCGAACCAGATATACAGTCTTTCCCTTCTTCCAGATATCCTTTTCACTGACATAGAAAATATCCAATTCCGGCAGTTCTGCATACTCTTTCCCCTTCTCCAGAAACTCGCCGTCTGCCATAGCCCGGTAAAACCGCACCCGGCGGGGATGATCGGGCTCTTTCTTCCTCTGGATCTCCACGACATACAGATTGCCTTCCAGATCCTCCGCAAACACATCAAGCCTGGCCCCTCTTGAGACAGCTCTGGAAATGCTGTACTGGGTCTTCACCTGGCACAGACAAAGCTTTTGTCTCCCTGTCAGTATCCTGAGCACATGCTGGCAGGCTGGTATGTCCTTCAATACCACAGAGGCAAAGACATCACTCAGGAGCGTAAAGCTCTGAATTTCCTGCAGATGCCTTTCACGGCCAGCAAGCCTGTTCTTTTCGCTCTCTGCTTGCGCCATACTTTCCTGTAAAAACCTCCTTTCTGAAATGGTGCAGGAGGCCTTACATATGAGATTTCTTTTAGATCTTCTGAGAGATATCAGATACGGCGGAAAAAGCCGTGAGAAAAGCTTCCAGAAATGTAATGCTTTATGTACCCATATTAGCACAAAACCCGGAAAGTTTCCATAACATCCCAGTATTTTTTACTGTTACCCTCCTCTCTCAGAACACCCGACACTTCTGCTCCACAAGCCCTCGGGGATTGACTTGCCCCTGTCGGTGTGCTATTCTTGGGTAAGTAAATCAAATACACGCAGGTGCCCTGTCCTCTTGCAATAACAAAAAGGCAGGGATAATAGGGAAACAGGTGAAAATCCTGTACGGTCCCGCCGCTGTAAGGAGGGAGTAGCCTTTATCAGCCACTGTGTCCGCGAATGCCAGGTACATGGGAAGGCAAAGGCTGTATAGATCTCCGAGTCAGAAGACCTGCCTGCTTGTAGGGAACTGCCGTCTGTCACGGAGTATGATGTGAGGTATGGAAGCGAAAGACAGATTCCATGGATCTGCCTGTGTATTTTTAATGCCCCTGTCGTGATCCCGGCAGGGGCATTTATCTGATGCAGGCGTACAGCGCCATAGTATCACACCATACATTTGAAGGAGGATCCATATATTATGACTCGCACATCTATGACTCACCGGGAAAAGCTGCTGGTAGCTCTGTCCGGCATATTCGCCTTGTCCTTTGCGGCGGCGCCCCAGGCAAAGGCCATGCACATTATGGAGGGATATCTGCCGGGCGGTTTCTGCATCGCCTGGGGCCTCTTGTGTCTTCCCTTTTTACTGGCAGGCTTTTTCTCCATCCGAAAAACCATACAGGAAAACCGCAAGGCGCTGATCCTGCTGGCCATGTCCGGAGCTTTTATCTTCGTGATCTCCTCACTGAAGATTCCCTCTGTCACCGGAAGCTGCTCCCACATGACAGGAACCGGGCTGGGAGCTATCCTCTTCAGTCCCTCCTGCGTCAGCATACTGGGTGTCATCGTCCTTCTGTTCCAGGCCATTCTGCTGGCCCACGGGGGACTGACCACTCTGGGTGCAAACACCTTCTCCATGGCCATCGCAGGCCCTTTTCTCGCCTGGGGACTGTACGCTCTTCTGAAGAGGCTGAAAGTCAACCGGAGAGTGTCCATTTTCCTGGCGGCAGCCCTCGGCGACCTCTTCACCTACTGTGTCACCAGTCTGCAGCTTGCCCTGGCCTACCCTTCGCAGCAGGGAGGGATCGCCGCCTCTGCCGTAAAATTCCTGGGCGTCTTTGCTCCCACCCAGCTCCCGCTAGCCATCATCGAGGGAATCCTCACCGTGGTCATTGTCATCGCACTGGAATCCTACGCAGAGCCGGAACTGAAGCTGATCGGTTATTACAAGGAGGCAAAATAAGATGAAAAAAAGGCACATGAGCAAAAATACAAAAACTGTACTTATTCTCCTTGTCATCGCCGCTCTCATAGCCATCGTTCCTCTCTTTGCAAGAAAGGGAGCATCCTTTGGTGGATCTGACGACGCAGGCAGCGTCATGGTGGAAGAAGTCAGAGGGGAGGAATATGAGCCCTGGTTCACACCTGTCCTTGAGAATCTTCTGGACGGAGAACTGCCGGGTGAGGTGGAAAGCCTGCTCTTCTGCATCCAGACCGGCATCGGCGTGGGGATCATCGCCTTCTTCATGGGACGCCTTGTAGAGCGAAAAAAATGGATGAACAAGTACAAAGAAGAGGAGCAGGATAAAAAGGAGAACACGGACTATGCTGGAGATTGATAAACTCTGCTATACATCCAGACTGCGATACGTAAATGCCGGGGAAAAGTGTTTCTTTTCCCTGGCTTCTGTCATACTCTGCATTGTCAGCCGTTCCATACCAGCCGCCCTTCTCCTCCTTCTGGCCTCCACATACCTGACAGTCCAAAGAGGAGGCATTTTTCTTGGCAGATGGCTGAAATATCTGACCCTGCCCCTGTTTTTTCTCCTCCTTAGCACAGGCGCCATCCTGATCAATATTTCCCAGGTTCCCCTGGATGCCTTCGCCCTGCCGGTGGGCTCACTCTATCTGACAGGGAGCCGAGAAGGTGTGTTTCAGGCCGTGCAGCTGATCCTGACTGCCCTGGCCTGTATGTCCGCCCTTTTCTTCCTGTCTTTCAACACACCCATGACAGACATCCTGGCCGTGCTGGAGTCCTGCCGCCTGCCCCGCCTTCTCATCGAGCTTATGATGCTCACCTACCGGTTCATTTTCCTCCTTCTGGAAAACGCCTCCTCCATGCTTCTTTCCCAGAACGCCAGGCTTGGAAATAAAGATCTGCGCACAAGCCTTAAATCCCGTGGGCTCCTGGCCTCCATGCTCTTCATCCGCGCCATGAGGCAGGCCGGCTCTCTCTACGACGCCATGGAGTCCCGCTGCTACGACGGTCAGATCC
>OGYQ01000762.1_pt1 | contig 25587 bp, 21 predicted proteins | sample 1576641 | NCBI WGS metagenome assembly OGYQ01 (sample SAMEA3541476, study PRJEB24748) | human gut metagenome | biome: human gut; feature: human-associated habitat; material: faeces | place: China | collected 2012 | reverse complement strand
GGGGTCCTGGGCGGTGTACTGGCCCTCCTTCTGCTGCATTCTGCCGCCAGGCCAGGCCATGGACTGCCCCAGCTGATGTGGCGCCGTTGGGCGGGCCTGGCGGAATGGAAGTGGATGCCCCTTTTTGCGGCCGGCGGTATCCTCTTGGGAAAATTGTATCAACTGTTTGCCAAAGGCGCCAATGCCTTGGCCCATCCCCTGGCCAGGAACCGGATACTGTCCTGTCTCACGGCCGGGGCCTTTGTCTCCCTGCTGGGGCTCTGGAACCTGGATAACCTGTTCAGCGGCGGGGGCCGTCTGCTTCCCCTGACTGCCGCCTGGCAGCAGCTGCCGGTGACCCTGCTCTTTCTCACCGCCGTCACCAAGCTGCTGACAACGGCCCTGTGCCTGGCCTTCGGCTGGAAAGGGGGCAGCATCTTCCCCATTGTGTACAGCGCCGTGTCCCTGGGGTATGGGCTGGCAGCCGTTACCGGAGCCGGAGCCCTTTTCGCTGCCACAGCCACCACCGCTGCGGCCTGCGGATACCTGTCCAGGCGTCCCCTGCTCTCCGCCGCTATCATGCTCCTGTGCTTCCCAATCCGCACCCTAGTCCCCATGCTCACCGCCGCTGCCGCCGGGGCGTGGGTGGGGAGAAGGCAGTGCAGAGTGAAGAGGGCAGAGTGAAGAGCGGGATTCGTCCAGCGTCGGACGTTCAGCGTTTGTCGAGGGACCGTTGAGACGAAGGTACGATGGATTCGTCGTTCAATCACAACGGATGGTTCTGTGTTCGCCGTCCCGGCCTCCCGTGAGGGTATACTCCGTCTTTTTTGTTGTAAAAACAACATACCAGTTTCCTGTTCCATGCTATATTGTTTCCAGAAAGACGAAGAACGTAACATCACCTGGGATAACAGGAACGAACGGAAGGAGAATCGGTATGAAAAATCTGGAATGGAACGATAAGATCGGCAGCTTTAAAAAAGTCGACGTGCGGGGCATTGCGGGGAATTTCCTGGAAGGGCTGAAAAAACAGGCATCCCTGCTCCCTGTGGGCCAGGGACTGGAAGTGATCCAGACCTTCGAACCCATCCCCCTCTATGAAGTGATGGAAATGCTGGGCTATGAACATGCCACCGAGAAAAAGGCCCCCAACGAATACCACGCCTATTTCTACCGGACCGAAAACAAAGGGAACACGGAAGAAGCCCCGGAACGGCCGGCGGTGATCACCAACTACCCCATGATCGACGAAAAACTGGGGGAACTGGCAGTGGAATTCTGGGATATGACCTGGAAAAGCGAAAAACGCTACCTGGATTACAACATCCGGCTGCTGCTGTCCCTGGCCAATGCAGTAGGTGCCGGACGGATGCGCCAGGCCATGCGGGAACTGCTGAAGGCCTATGCCAATGGCCTGGATTTCCGGGCCCTGGACGATGTATTCGAACAGTTGGCCTGGAACATGGGCATCGGCTTCTTCAGCTCCGAAATCGCCCCCTCTCCCCTGTTCCACGCCTACAAGCTGATTAAACAGATGGAAAAACAGGGCAAAGAAAGAGCCGAGATCAACCAGCTGCTGAAGGAACATTTTTCCGACAGAAAAGGCTCTCACACCCTTCCTCCACATCCCGGTAAGTGCTGACAAAATCCCCCGTATACCAGGGGTCGGCGATTTCCCGGGGATGAGCGGTGAAATCCAGCAGCAGGTGGATCTTCCGGTCCGGGTCTCCCCCGGCGATCCGGCGGATCTTCCGAAGGTTCTCGTCGTCGAACCCAATGAGCAGATCATAGTGCTCATAATCCCCCCGGGTCATCTGCCGGGCCTTCCGGGGCGCATAGGGAATATGGTGGAGATCCAATTGCTCCCTGGTCCCCCAGTGGGTGTCATTGCCGATTTCCTCCCGGCTGGTAGCCGCCGAAGCGATTTCATATGCCTCCTCAAAATGGTGACGCCGGACCAGCTCCTTCATAACAAATTCCGCCATGGTGGAACGGCAGATGTTGCCATGGCAAATAAAAAGTATCCTCATCATGGACACAAAGCTCCCTTCTATGCCAAAATATGCCGAATTAATGCGGTTTTTCGGGTTTCACCTGTTCACGGAGAAAAGGACATAATTTTGCAAAAAACGGCACAATTTTCCCCGTTGCAGTAGTAGAAATGGTAGTAAAACGGACTGTTCTTACTACTGCACTTTTTGTGGGGTGAAATTTTCTCTGTTATTATAGCAGAAAAGGAGGGAGTATGGGCAGGGGGAAATGGAGTCAAGCTTCTGTCTCGCCTCTATTAACGAAATGGTGTAAGCGCTCCATCCCACCTTCTAAGAGACAAAATCCTGTTTTGACATTCGTTATCCGTTACGTAAATTGATAAAAAACGAATAATAGCACAAATTCTTTTATCATCTCGACCCGAAATACAAAAGAGACCGTTGCTCATGCAGCGGCCTCCCAATAACCTCTGTTACTCCGTGTACAATCCCATTTGGATATAAGTATCAATGAGATTATTCATATAGGAAGTATTTTTTTCATAGGGTTGAATCATTTGGATATATACCGGCTTTAAGGCCTCACTCGCCATAAAATGCTGTTTAAATTTCGCAATTCTTGGTTCAAGGCCTTCTGTTCCATTTGCTGCATTTTTGTTTGTATTTTGTGCAGCTGTTCTTTCCTTTTCATCTGTAGCTAAAATTTTTTCGAAGTTTCCATAAAAGCGATTGTATTCTTTTTCATAAGCTGCAGGATTTACATATTTATTAATATCTTTGTTAAATTTGCAAACATCTCTAATATTTGCTTCCACAGAACCTTTTGTATTGGTTCTAGGATCGGTATCAACCGCAAGGACCAACATTCCTACTGCAACTGTCCCACTGCCATATGATTTTGTTCCATAATCTTCTTTATAATATTTACCTGCTGCCTTATCAATAACAGCTTCTCGCAAATGAACCATAACCGTTGGCGCTGTACCGGAAGTTTGAGCACCTAATGCGTTTTGATAATGGTCATAAGATGTCCCCGTTCCTTCCAACGTAATTTTAACTAAAAATGGAGTTTCTAAAGGAAGCGCCCTATTTGCAAAGCCCATATTGGGTGATTCCATATCAACGCGTTCTATTTTTCTGATATCAAAACGTTTACTATAATATTTTTTGAGAGTACTTTCAAACTCCACTTGTCCTTTTTCCATATTTTCTGCTTTATTCTGGCATTGAAGAATACTATCTGGAACCATATAGAAAAGGTGAATACGTCGAAGCTTTGGAGCATCTTTTGCAGCAAAGCATACCTGCGAAACAGCCAAAAGAATAGTGGTCAGTAATAGGAATATTTTTTTCATAAACAACTCCCCTTTCAGATGAGATTATTTTATCACCTTTTTATTTTTATATCTATCTAGAAGTCAGATAAAACAGTAAATATCCTTTTCTCTATTCTTAAAATACATGTTGTACCAGGATTAGCTTTAAAGTCTTAATTGAAATCAATTAAATTGTTGCACAGAAAACACCCGCAATCACCAAGACTGCGGGCCTTTTTCTCCCCTCACGCCTTATTGGGAAACCGGATTACCTTGGGCTGGATCTCGCCTACCTGCTCCAGTTCTTTCCGTATGTTTTCCATCTCTTTCTGCTGCCGGGTCTGGATGAGTTCTACTTCTTTCTGGGCATCGTCGAACTTGATGTGGGTGTACACATTGAGGGTGATGGATATATCGCTGTGGCCCATCAGGTACTGGAGGGTCTTGGCGCTCACCCCGGATAGGGCCATGTTGGTACAGTAGGTATGACGGCAGATGTGGGGCGTAATCCTGGGCAGCTGATATTTATAGATGTTGTTGTATTTTCGGACGCTATATTTGAAGTAATGCTCCCAGTGCAGCGCAATCATTGGGTTTCCATTCTTATCATAGTAGAGGAATTTCCCCACTCCATCAATGATGGGTTCCACCTTTGGCGGTCTTCTCCGCTCCAGGATGGTCACAAAGCATCGGTACACCTCATCGGTCATAGGCAGCAGCCTGTCTCCAGCCTTGGTTTTCGTAGAAAGGATGTAATATTTCCCATTCCCCTTTTTCATGATTCGTACCCCCCTAAAATTTCGTTTCTAAAAATAGCAGGACAGAAATGGCGAAATAAGTACTGACAACGCAAAAAAAAGCCATAGCAGGAAGAACTCCCACCATGGCTTTTATCATTTCCGCACTAAAGCTGCCAGCAGAACCGAATCTATTCCATAAGTTATGTTTCGCTGTACCTTCAGCTGTTTCTGTGTTCTATTGGTTTCTTTCTCGTATGCGGCTAAGGATTTGTTGGCAATCCGCGATTTTAAATCCTGGTTATAATACCTTTTGTTAAATCATTTAAATTCCGGAGAGCACTTTGGACATATCTTTCTTGCTTTTTCCCAATCTTTTACCTCAGACACAAAACTTTCATTTACATCGCGGCGTACGACAAGACCAATTTCACAGCATAGTCCGTCATCAATTTCTTTTTTCAAAAGAGGACAATACGCCATTAAATCTTTCGTCATTTTTTACCACCTCGATTTTACCGAGCTTCTCTTCCTTCAATTTTTATATTTCCTATTTCATTATATCATCTAACCTATCCAAAAATCTCGACAGAAAAAGGTCTGCAATCTTCTCAAGACTGCGGCCTGCTTTTTTGCCCCCTGGGCGGCCGGGGATGGGCTCCCCTGCGGGAAGCCCCTACCACGTTGGGGTCAGAGATGCAACGGAAAATCATAGAAATCGGGTTGTCGAAGATTCCGTTTCTATGACTGTTAGATCGGACGTTCGATTGCAACGGTGTAGTGGCGAGCCAAAGGCCCGCCCTTCCCGGCCGCCCGGAGGGTTCCCTTTAAAAAAATTTGCCTGCAAATTTTATCCTTGTGCACCTCCCTAAAGGCACGCCTGGTGAAAAAACAAAGCAATCATACAAACTTAATTTCCAGTTTTTTCCCCAATCCATGAGCAATCTTGCACAGCGTTGCAATGGAGGGCATGGCCTGTCCTTTTTCAATCCGGCTGATATTGGACTGGCGGATGCCCGTCCGCTGTGCCAGTTCAGACTGGGTCAGTTTTTGTTCGTTCCTGGCTTTCAAAACCATCATCATCAGCTGGTATTCCATCTCGCTCTTATCCCACTCCTTTTTGAATGTGGGATTTTTCATCTGTTCTTTCAGATACTTATCAAAATCATCCATGATCTTTCACCCCTCAATCCATGCATCGATGCAGATAATCTATCCTTATCTCTTTGGCTCGTTTGATTTCTCGAGCCGGCGTTTTTTGCGTTTTCTTAACAAAGCCGTGGGTTAATACAGCCCTGTCGCCTACAATAAAGAAATATTATACCCGGGTAATATCGCTGCCGACCTTTGCCCGCAATTCTAATATACCATCATCCAACGACTCCGATAATGGCATTCTGAGATTGTGCCCCAAATCCTTCAGGGCCATAATGGAACGAAGCATTTTTGTCCGCATTTTCACATCAAGACTGTCTAAGAATTCTTTTACTGGTACATTGCCGTTTATATCGGTGTAGAATATAATCTCCATAAATTATTCCTTTCATGATATATCTATTATATATCACGAAAGGAATAAAAGCAAACTTTTAAATCTTGGATATACCATCCTTCGGCCGCTGACCGTTGACAAAATTCGTTCAAAATCATCTTGCCCTGGCAGATGGTCTCTATCTGCGTGAGACGTGAGGCGCTGGGCTTGAGGCGATTCCTGCTTCCAAATATATTTACTTCCGAATGGGTAAAACCTTCTCTACCCTGATCTGTTCCAGCAGCATCCGGGGAACATTCAGCCCATATACAATGATAAAATGGTCTCTTTCAAAAAAACGGACCCTCTTTCCAGAAGGTCCGTTTTCTTTACGCTCTGTTTCCAAACTTCTCCTGGATCAGTTCATCCAGCTTCCCCTCTTTGGCATAGGGGGTGGTGTCCGTCATGATGAAATTCCGGTGGGAAATCCCGTTGGCACTTTTGTCGAAGCCGAAGATGTAGGCGATGGCAATGTCGTAGATGATCTGGCTGGGTGCAAAGCCGAACACCTGGTTTTCCAGGATGTGTTTCAGCCGGGCCTGTTCTTCCGGGAACTGTTTCTTCAGCGCCGGGCTCCGGAACAGCCGTTTCACGATTTCCGTAATATACAGACCGGATTTCATGTACAGATCCGCAAAAGTCCGGTTGGGGTCGTCAAAGATCCCAGGGTTCTCCTTTTCCAGAGCATCCACCATCTTCACCACCACATTCTTGGGGGTAAAGATCTGGTTGGTTTTCTGGGGCGGGATATAGTCGAAAATATCCTCGTCGCTGGCATCGGCAAAATAGTCGTTTAATTTCTCCTTCAGGTTCAAAAATTCCTGGATGGCTTCGTCGAACACTACTTCGTCGAATACATGCCCGGCAAAGTGCATTTCCTTCCCGGTCTTTTCGTCGGTATAAGGTCCCCCATCCCGAAGGAAGCGGAATTCCCCTTCCGAAATCCCCGTCACTTCCTGGAACACATCGTCGGGGGTGTAATCGTCGAAATTGCTCAGCTTCAGATTCCGGCCTCCTTCCGTTCCATCCTGTTCGCTGTAGGCCATGATGAAACTGGGAATGGTCCGGGAAAATCCCCGCAGATGAGCCCGCACATCCTCTTCGATGGCTCTGGCCTTTTTTTGCTCCTTTTGGGTCTCCAGCTGCTGGACCATGGCTTTCTGGCTGTCTTCCAGTACCGTCTTTACCGTTTCCTGGATGGACTGCTGGAAGTCCTGATTGGCTTTGGCCAGATTCTGCTGGAGTTCCTTATCCAATTTCTGTTTTTCTTCCTGGGAAGCAGCCGCCTGGACTTTCTTTTCATGCTCAGCCTTCAGCACGTTCTGTTTGATTTCGTGTTCGTCCGCCACCTTGTCCAAAGCATGCTGGATCTGCTGTTCACTGTGATTGAAAGTCCGTTCCGTCTGATGCTTGGTCAGATGGTATTCCCCTTTGATGGTATCTTCACTGTTTTCCTTGAACTTTTGCATCACCGCCTGGGTAACAGCTTCCGCCACCTTGTGGCTGTCATCTTTATCCTTGGTTTTCTCTATGGCTTTTGCCACCGGCTGCTGGATGTCTTCAAACTTTTTCTCTCCAAAGAGGTGATTGGCTTGGTTGATGACCATAGCCCCGGAGATTTCCACTTCTCCCTGGTCATTGGTGTGGACTTCTCCTGCATTATCCAGGGTAGCCGTATCCTTTTTGGGCTGTTCCTGGGCTTTGGGGATCTTGTCCAAAATCGCCTTCACGGCTCCCGGGGCTCCAAAGACCACCCCGATATTGGCAAAGAGAAGGTTGCTCATAAACCCTCTGTGGATCACTTCCTGGGCCTTGATGGTCTTGGGAATGGTGAGCACCTGGGCGGCATCCAGAGCCTCCATCCGCCCTTCGCTGTCTTCCCCGATCACCGGGAAGAAATTCAGCAGACGCCGGATGTGCTTTTCCCGTTCTTCCCGGGTCCCGTGGCCCCCAGCCGTCCCGCTGTTCAGATTGTTGGCAAATTCATCGAAGATGATCAGGGTCCGTTCCGGGGCGAAATCGAACACATAGGCATTTTGCTTCTGAAAGCGCTTTTTGGTCTTGGGGTCCGTGTATTCGTAGGGATTCTGGGCCCGGAAGGCGGCCTGCATGTATTCTGCCGGGCTCTTCATGTTGCTCAGCATCAATACCGCCGTCCAGGGCTTCACCGTCACCCCGGTGGTCAGCTGGCCCACGCTCAGGGTAATGGTCCGGTCGTTTTCCCGGATGGCTTCCATCACCTTGTCGAAGCTTTTCTTGTTGGCCTCGTTGTCCTGGGTGGCTTCCGCTTCTTCTTCCTCGGCCGTAAGCTTTCCGTCCCCGGCCGCCACCACCACTTCGTAATGTTCAAACACCGGGTCCTTCTTCAGCAGTTTGGCCATGGCCTTGACGCTTTCCACTCGGTGCATCAGCCAGAAGGTATGGGCCAGTTCCTTGCGCAGTTCCGGAGTGGAAAAGGGATATTTTTCGTTGTGGGCCAGCATGTTCAGGAAGTTCTTCACTTCTTTTTCGTGGACGAATTTTTCGTTTTCCGCCCGGAAAAATTCATTCAGGTCAAAAGCAAATTCCGCATGCTCGTCTTCCGACAGGTCCATACCCTTCTGGATCTGTCCCTGGATCATATGGGACAGCTGATAGGTGTACAGGTTCAGCCGGGGCAGTTTCCCATAGGGATTGCTGCCCTGGGTGTTTTCGTCCCAGTTGGCCTTGGCTTCCTGTTCGTCTTCATAGGACCAGTTGAAAATCTGGTCCGCCCGGAATTTGTTGCTGGCAATGGCCTTGAAGGGAGTCCCGGAAAGGTGCAGGGTGAACTTCCGTTGGATCTTGTCAAAAGCCACATCCGTCTTGTAGGTATCCACCCCTTCGTGGGCTTCGTCGATGATCAACAGGTCCCATTTCTGTTTCTGGATCCAGTCCAGCTTGTCATACTGACCGCCGAAATAGATGGACCCTTTCAGCCCCTGGAGACTTTCAAAGGCTACCTCCCCTTTGATTTCGTCCCCCATCATATGGTCCAGGGCGTCCATATACTGCTGCCGGCTGAGGTATCCAGTTTTTCCCTTTAAAGAATCACTTTCGCTGATGAATTTCCATCCGGTCTGCCATCCGATGAATTTTTTGAAGTCTTCCAGCCAGGAATTGGCGATGCTGGGCCGGTTGGTGACGATCAGCACACGGGTGGCCTTCATTTGCCGGGCCAGGTCATAGGCTGTCAGGGTCTTCCCAAACCGGGGTTTGGCGTTCCAGAGGAATTCCCGGGGAAAGGTCCCGGCCTGGTAATAGGCCAGAGTCTGGGCCACTGCCTCCTGCTGCTCCTTCCGCAGGGTGTAGGTGCTGCCCTGAGGAACATTGGCATAGCCCTCATCCAAATCCTTCCCGGCAAACTGATAAAAATATTGCCGGGCTTTTTTCGGGTCGATGCGGAACCATTCCGTCCCTTTTTCCCGTTCCACCCCATGCTGGGTCAGGAAGTCATGGAAATCATGGTCATCGAAATATCCCTCACTGCCGTCTGTGTACCGGGCTTCCTTCTTCCATTCCAACCGGTAGGCAATATTGGCGGTGTGGGTCTGTTCCCGGATCCGCTTGTCCACATCCCGCTCGGTATAGCCGATTTTCGTCCAGCCATCATGGGCCGGCACTCCCGGAGTAGTATAAGCGTAAATCATGGGAACCACGGATGCATAGCTTTTTACCTGTACCCCTGCCATTTACGCCATCTCCTTTACATGGGATTCAATGAAATCAATTTCCTCCTGGGACAGGCCATACTTTTTGTACAGCTGTTTGTCGATGTCCGGGATGGATTGGGACCAGTCGATGTCGGAGTGGGAAGTGAAGTCTTGAAGAGGGACATATTTCCATACATATGGCGTTAAATGCTGAGTCGTTTTTAAAACACCAATCATAGCTCTAACAAACTTTGTTTTTATATATTGTCCCAAGTTAATAGCTTCTTCTTTCGTATCAAACGCACCAATACTGATAAATGTTTCTGTTGAACCGACGCCTTTATCTGCAACAATAGGAACAGTAAGAGTTTCTCCAAAATGCCCCGCACCATTACCACTTGACATAAATACCTTAAATTTATAAAGGTTAATTGGTGAATTAATATAATCCTCTCTTATAAATTTATAAACTCTTCTATTGTTGTCACGTCCTAAAATTTGAACATAAATATTGTTATCTTTAGGCTTTTTATCAAAGAATATTCGAGGTGCTTTTTCAAAAATATTTGTAGACATATCATAAGCATGTCCTTTACTAAGTTCATTAATTACTTCTGGATGGTCTTTATGCATTTGATCCGTCAGGCGATATGCTGTACGTGAAACAACGATACTATCCATACCCTGAAAATCAGAATTTTTCAAAACTCTATGAAGTAGATTGTTTAATTTTTCGAACTTAGTAAATACTCGTATAGGTCCAAAATTTTTATCTGTATCATAATAAGTAACTACTATGCCACCTTTAATATCTGTATTAGGAAATACTTTAGTAGAATCTTCTTGGTAATACAAGACTTTTAAATGTGGATCATTCAGCATTTTTTTATTCCACGCTTTTGGAGTAGAACCTGCATCGAATAAAAATCTCCCGGGATGAATTAGTTCAAATTTATCAGAGATTGTAATTGCAGAATCAATAAAATTATTATATATAGGTGCAGCAAAAGTTTTATTTCCTTCTTTATTAAATTCCTCCTGATACGGCGGATTAAACATTATCTGGAGTCTATCTTTAAGAAATGCAGGCAAGATCAGGTATGATACGCTGCGTACAGGTATTCTGAGTCCATTGCCCCTCCGGTAATTTTATAACAAATATGCTCCCAGCTATCAACAGGTCCGTCGGACCAGGCTGTTGACACCTGAGAGCATATTTGTTGAGGCCCAGGTAAGGGGTAATGGAGAACTAATGGGCTACGTAAAAGACTCATCCTGAAAGGACTCCATATATTCCCAATAATCACATCAAACTTGAATTTCTTGTTTTCTCCCATTTTCATTCCTCTTCTTCCCACATCCGTAATATAGTCCGGATCCGAAATTCTTTTGGCTCATCCATGATTTCCTGTTCCCCAAACAAGTCTCCCATGGTATCCTCTTCTGACGGGAACAGAGAATCGAAGGAGAAGGGCCGGCGGATGACGCTGCGCCGGTGTTTGGGGCCTCCCTGGATCCACTGGTTCAGCATGATCCAGCTGCCGTCGTTCTTTTTATGGGTCAGGGTGTTGCCCTGGACAATGTTCCATTGGATAATGGTCCGGGCAGAACGGTACAGGTCCGAATCTTCTGCCAGTTCCCGTCCCGTCTTTTCCCGGTAGTTCTCCCCGAACACCTGGAGCATATTGGCCCGGGCGATTTTCAGGTTGTCTTCCAAAAATTCGATCCCGTAAATGCTCATCAGGGCCCACAGGGTGTTGTACTGCCAATGCCCGCCCCGGGAAGCCGGATTCCGGTTCACATAGGCCAGTTTCTGCCGGAGGATCTCTGTCAAGAAAGCCCCCTCCCCGGCACTGGGTTCCAAAAAAGTGGCGTGCATATCCTGGAGCTTTTCCTGGATTTCCGGATAGGAAAGCATCTTCTTCACCATCCAGTCCGGGGTAAAGACCTCTCCATGTTTCTGCACCCGTTCCTTGGATTTGATCAGGGGAACGTCCTGGGCCTGATCCGTCTGCGGTACCGCTATGGCTTTGTTCTCTTCCAACGGCAATCCCCTCGTCCTCCTTTGCTGTGTACTGTGTACTATTATAACAAATTTCTGTCTGTTCTTCTGTTACTTTTATTATACCCCACCCCTTGTCCAAAAAGGCGGACAAAAAAGACGTCAGACTGGCCCTTGGGGCCGCATCTGACGTCTTACAAGAGCCCTGCCGGGCGGCCAGGGAAGGGGCTTCCCTGGGGGCAGCCCCTACCACGTTGGGGTCAGAGATGCAACAGAAAATCAGAGAAACGGGGTTGTCAAAAAATCCGTTCCTGTGACCGTTGTATCCAACATCCGACCCCAACGGTGTAAGGGCGAGCCCCAGGCCCGCCCGTCCCGGCCCCTATGTCCCCCTTTTCACTCTCCCCTCTTCATCTTCTCCAGCGCCTTCCGATACCGGCCATACAGGGTGGACAAGGGGCACTGGTAGGCTTCCTGGAGCTTTTTCCAGGGGATTTGCTGGATGGCCGCCTGGCGGACCAGGAGCCGTTCCTTGGGGGTGAGCTGTCGGAAGGCTCGGCGGATTTCTTCCTTCCGGATTCCCCGGAGAAAATCTTCCTGGTAGCTGGATTCTCCCCCTTCCATCACCTGGACCTTTTCCTGGATTTTGTTCCAGCGAGCCTCTTTCCGGATGTAATGGGACAGCAGGTAGGTCAAATGGGTCTTCACGAAACCAGGGAACTTTCTGGCATCTTCTCCCGGATATTTCCGGATGGCTTCCAAAAGGCCCAGCACCAATTGGCTGGCCAGGTCCGTCCGCCGGGCATAGTCCCGTTCCTGGGCGGCCAGTTTCCGTACCAAGGGCCGGAAAGCGGTGACGATGGCCAGCTGGGCCTCCTGGTCACCCTGTTTCGCCAAAACAAGCAATTTTTCCAGTTCTCTTTCTTTTTCCATAGTGCCTCCTTCCTTCATCCCTTCTCGAATAGTTCCATGGGTTCTTCCCCGCCCGGCCGGCTGCAGCAGATTCCCCCAGGTTCCAATGCCCAGCGCCGGTCCAGCCCATAGAAGGGCAGGGGCACGGTCATCCCAGCCAGACGGCTGACGATCCGGGCAGCTGTTTCTGCATCCTGCTTGTCCCCATTGCCCCGCACCTGGGCCATCTTTTCTCCCAAGGCCTTCAAGCTGTCGTTGCTGGTCACCAGGGTCATTTTCTGCTGCCGGTACCGGACGTCGATGACCCGGGCCAATTGCTCCAGCCCCCAAGCATTGAACCGTTCCGACCCGAGGTCGTCGATGATCAGACAGTCTGCATTTTCTAGGCTCCGGTCCGGGGTATCGGGATGTTTCAGATTCTCCCGGAAGCGGCACCGGAGCTGGGGAGTATTGGTGAAAAGGACCCGCTGGCCCTGCTGGACCAGGAGATTCCCCACGATGGCTGCCAGCAGGGTCTTGCCGGTGCCTCGGCTGCCGTAAAGATACAGGCCCTTTCCCGGATCTTTCTGCCGGACCAAGCGTTGAGCCATCCGCACCGCCAGCCGGTTGCCGTCCGTCACCTGGTAATCGGCAAAGGTCTTCCCCTGGAACAGCTTGGGAAGGTTGGCTTCCTGCCTCCGTTCCTGGATCCGTAGCTTCCGTTCCCGCAGCTTCTTCCGGGGGCAGGGAGTGAGAGGGAAATACAGATAGCCCCGATGGCTGGTCAAAAGAGGCATCATCCCTGGAATGGGCTGCCGACAAATGTCCCCGCTGCATGCCCTGCAAAGATCCTGCTGTTCCTTCACCTTTTGGATATGGAATCCGCGGTTCTCATAGTACTCCCGTTTCACGTAAGCTGGGGGACCGATCAAATTGGTCACTTCCACGTAATCGGATTTGGTTTCCCCCAAAACCTGTTTCTTTCCTTCCACCACAATGTCTCCTTTCCAAAGACCCTGACGGCTCCATGGCTGTCGGGATTTTTTTCTTTTTTATCACTTTTTCTTTTCTGACTCTACCCTAACCTAAACTAACCTGTGGCTTCCGTTGGTATGCCCACGGGGATGTCAAGGCTTGTAGAGCCAGGTTGGATGGGCTTATCCCTCCTCCCTTCCAAAATCTTTTCCGGCCGCTTGGCTGTCACTGGGCTGCCATTTGTCATCCGGTCCGTCATACCACGAGTCTTCCCCATGGCTGTCATCCAGGCAGTCCCAAAGGATGCCAGGATGGCTGTCAGGGCGGCTGCCCGAATGGCTGACGTAAGATCTACAATCATCCAATACAGCATAGCTTCTGTCCCGTAAAACTGTAACATAACGTTTCTCCTGGTGGATACTCGGGGTGTACCGGTCTTTGCGGATCCAGTTGTGCTGCCCCCAGTGGGTGATGCAGAGGACTCCGCTGATGAAGGGGATCACAAAGCCGGATTGTTTCAGCTCTTCCAGAGATTCCGGCTGACATCCGGTGAGCCTCACGATGCCCAGGGGATTGCTGACGAAACCGTCATCATCGGCATGGAGGACCAGGTGCATATAGAGTGCCTGGGTATCAGGCGCCAGCACCAAGAAGCGGTCATCATCGGTGATTTTTGAATTGATCATACGGCGGCAGGCCATAAGAAAAGCACTCCTTTCTCTTTCGCACTATTCTGTCTATAAGAAAAGCCAGGACCCCTGTAAGAGACCCTGGCTTCGGGACAGCAGTCACCGTTTGTCCCTGTCGTTTCTTTTCGATTCCCTCCTTTGCTGTCCTTAGGGCAGGTTGTCCATCATTTCTTCAATGGGCAGATTGGTTACTTTGCTGATTTCTTGCAGAGTCCTGATGGATGGCATGTACTTGGGGTTCTGTTCCCTGGTCGCTTTCTTCATACGGGTCAGGGTACGGACGGAAATCCCCGTATCTTCTGACAGCTGTTTCATGGTGATCTCATGGAATGTGAGCCAGAAGAAAAGTGATTGGAAAACAGGCATCTGCAGCATCTCCTTCAAATAAGATTTTGGTTATAGTTATTATTATACTTGTGTAGAAATATCTGTAAATACTTTGGACACATGTGTCCGGTCCGCCCTAAAAAATGCGCCGAAAAATGATCCAAAATGTAAACCCCGTAAGGCACAAGACAGTGCATCGTCCATATGGCAGCAGGGAGACTGATTCGGCCCCGTTCGCAAAAAATACTCGAAAAAATCCTCGTTCCCGTCTCTTATACAGTGTAAGGAGGCGGTGACATGGAAGAAATCAAACGGCAGGATGTCCTGGAACTGGCCCACAGGGCCCGTGGGCGCATCCGGAAAATCTACCTGCACTGGACGGCTGGACGGTATGACCAGCTGTTCCCGGACTATCACCTGCTGGTCCGGGGGGACGGGAGCCTGGTCACCAGTACCCGGGACTGGACCCGGACCCTCCCCCACACCTGGAACCGGAATACCGGTGCCCTAGGCATTGCCCTGTGCTGTGCCAAAGATGCCATGCTCTACGCAGATGGCACCTTCGACCTGGGGGACTATCCCCCCACTTCCCTGCAGGTGGAAAGCGCATCCATCCTGCTGGCTGTTCTGTCGGATGTCTGGAAACTCCCTCTGGAGCCTGCCCATGTCATGACCCATGCAGAGGCTGCCGACCTGGACGGTTACGGGCCGAGCATGGCCGGGACTCCCGCTTTCGAACGGTGGGATCTGTGGAAGCTGAAAGACTACGATGGAGTATGGCGCGGCGGCGGGGCGGTACTCCGGGGAAAGGGGCTGTATTATCAGTGGCTGAAGCGGAAAAAGGCGTGAGCCTTTTTCCTGTCCGCGGTCAACGGTCAACGGCCGATGGATGCCAAATACTGCGCATTTGCCTTTGAACGTATAGCCCTTAGGCGGGCCGGGATGGGCTCCCCTCTGCGGGTAGCCCCTACCACGTTGGGGTCAAGGATGCAGCGGAAAATCATAGAAATGGGGTTGTCGAAGATTCCTTTTCTGTAACCGTTAAATCGGACGTTCGATTGCAACGAGGTAGGGGCGTGCCGCAGGCCCGCCCTTCCCTGGCCTCCCAGAGGGCCTCTTGTTAATCTCCTCTACTATACACCAGCCGCCGAAAAAAATCCACAGTTTTGTTACATTCCGTACAGTGTTCTGATCACTTTTTCTTTTGTTTTCCCTTGGATTTCCTTTTCGAGGGTGGCTGAGGGGCAGGAGCATTCCCTTGGAGCCTCTTTTCCACCCCTTTGGCCAGGAAAAGGCCCAGGATCCCGGTGGCCAGCTGGAGGGGCAGGAACAGGGCCAATGTTTTGCTGATGGCGGCCCAGGGCAGCTGGAGGAGATGGAGGGCCCCCACCATGCCGATGCCCAGCACCACCGCTTTCCCCAGGGGAGCTCCCAGGAAAAGGACCGGACCCCGGGTGAAGCTGCGGGTCAGTTCCACGTACATGCCGTTCCCCAGGGCGATCACCGGGACCACCGGACCCAGGATATGGCCCTGGAAAAAGGCGATGACCGCCAAGGCCACGCAGATGACCCAGGCCAGGAGCCGGGTGGTGTACCGGCCCGCCAGCACCAGGACGGCGTTCACCAAGGTGCCGATGAGGAGAGTCATGACAGGAACGGGCAGAGGCAGCACCAGCCGGAGCTGCTGGCTGAGGGCCCCGATGGCCAGGAGCAGGCCGCCCCGGACCAAAAGACGGAGAGAATGGGACATGGGATCGGCTCCTTTCAGGTTATGTGCAGATATTCTGAACTTATTGTAATCAGCCGGACGGAAAAAGGCAAGACGGACGGTGTTCAACAGTCGGAAGTCGGAAGTCTGGAGTCGGGAGCCTCTGGATAGAACCTGTCCCCTGGCCAGGTTCCTTTGAAGATGTAAAACCCTAGTGCTCACAAAATGAGGGTTGAGAATCCCGTTGGCGGTCATTATAATAGATAAGATAGATTCATTTCAATACTGCAGGGACCGATCCTGCGTACCCCATATTCCTGTAAACCTGCAAAGGAGCTTTCTGTGAAACAGCGCAATCTTGTATTCGACAACCTCCGGGGCATCTGCATGCTGGGGGTCATTGCCATCCATGTGGGGAGCATGGCGGTCAGCGACGCCGTAGCTTCTCCTTTTCTGGTGCTCATCACCAACATCCTGAGCCGCTACAGCGTACCGGCCTTCTTTTTCATCTCCGGCTATGGGCTGTTCTACAGCAAGCCTCTGGAGCAACCTCTCCGGTATGGGAGCTTTGTGAAGAAACGGATGAAAAGTATCGGCCGTCCTTACCTGCTGGCGTCTCTGCTGTACCTGTGCTACTACGCCTTTTTGAACCGGGACATGAGCGTGCTTGATCCTTCCAACATCCTGTTTTCCCTGTTCTTCGGCACTGCCCAGTACCACATCTATTTCCTGGTGATCCTGATCTGGTTCTACCTGCTGTTCCCCCTATGGCGGGCCCTGATGGGAGGGATGGAAAAAATCGGCCTGAAATTGGCCCTGCCTCTGTTGTTTGTGGCCCAAGTGCTGCTGTTCGAGGGGAATTTCCGGTTCTGGGTCTATCCTGAATGGATTGCTTCCAGCCCGGCCCTGCTGAACCTGTGCAATTACCGACTGAACTATTTCCCCTTCTTCTACTTATTCATCTTTATGCTGGGTGGAGTGATTGCCCGGCATTATGGCAAATTCCAGCAGCTGATCACCCAACGGAAGGCCTTGCTGACGGCGTTCTTTGCTGCCAGCGCTGGGTTCAACACCTGGCTGTTTTACCGGTGGACCTTCAAATGGCAGATGCCCTATGAAAGCACGGTGAACTACCTTCAGCAGCTGAGCCTGCCGGGTCTGGTATACACCATTGCTTCCGTACTCTTCTTCAGCATGGTGATCCAAAGCGGCCGCTACCCCCTGAAAAAAGCCCTGAAGGGCATGAGCGACCGCTCCTTCATCATCTACCTGATCCACCCGGTGTTCATCGATCAGCTGGAATATGTATTGAACCGGACCGTTGGGATGCAGCATGTTCCCATGGAGGCCTTCTATCTGGCGGTGCTGCTGCTGTCCTGGGGATGTGCGGAGATGTGGCATCGATTCAGGGCCTCAAAATCCTAAAGGATTTTGAGGCTGTCACTGGTCTCTTGTCACTGGTCACTAGCCGCAGGAAATAACCCGTGGCTAACGGGTTATTTTGAAGGAAGAAAGCCAAAATTGTGCTGTTCCTGGATACGGCTGCTTGTCACTGGTTCCGGCGAAAAACTCATTCTAAAATTTGCTAGCAAATTTTATCATTCTGTCTGAACCCTGCATTTTTTCAAATGCAAACAAAAAGTGTGCTGCATTTTATGGTGCAGCACACTTTTTGCAAACATGAGTCTTATCAGCGTTTGGAAGGATCCAGATGCTGGATAAGACGGGTAAGTCTGTTTCCCAGTTCTTCACACATCTGGCAGGCTTCCTGACATTCTTTTTCTGAAATATACCCCTGTGAATGGCTCAGCAGCAGTTGGGTATCCAGTTCAGAACAGGATCCTCTGGAAATCAGCAGAAAAGGACAAGCCGAAGGTGAGTCCAAGCCTGCAGTATAAATTGAAAGGCAGCCGCAGCCCGGCTGCCTTCCTTCGTCCAGTGACCAGTGACAAGTGACCAGAGACAGGGTTTCGAGACTATTTACTTCACATTGATCTTCCCTGCATACACACTCCCGGTCGCTACGTCCAGGGTCACCAGGTCGCCGGTTTCCAGGGCTTCCATGGCTCCTTTGGCTCCTACGATGACGGGGATGCCATAGTTGATGCCGATGATGGCTGCCGGGGAAGTGAAGCCGCCTTCTTCGGCGATGATGCCGCCGGCCTGGGCTGCTGTAGTCCCCATTTCATTTTCCAGGGCAGCCACAGCCAGGATCATACCGGGGCGGAATTTTTCCAGATCTGTTTTCTTTTCCACCCGCAGGACCACTCCGCTGACGGCTTTTTTGCCGATGCCCTGGCCGGAAACCACTTTCTGGCCCACATTGACCACCTGGATCAGGTTGGTGCTGCCCACCTTGCCCACGTTCATGCCGGCAGTGACCACCAGGGAATCCCCTTTCTTGATGAGGCCGGAATCCAGGGCCTTCTTCAGGGACGCATCGATCAGAGCATCGGTACTGGCCTTGTTCTCACCCTGGAGAGGTGTCACACCCCAGTACAGGTTCATCCGGCGCAGGCTCTCTTCTTTGGGAGAGACCCCCAGCACATGGGCCTTGGGCCGGTATTTGGCCACCATCCGGGCAGTGTAGCCGCTTTCGGTGATGGACATGATGGCATTGGCTTCCAGTTCCTGGGCGATCTGCACGGTAGCATGGCTGATGGCATCGGTCATCTGCACCTGGGCCCCGATGCCCTTGTGCTGGAACACCTGGACATAATCGATGGCTTCTTCCGTCCGTTTGGCGATCCGGGCCATGGTCTTCACCGCTTCCAGAGGATAGGCGCCGGAGGCCGTTTCCCCACTGAGCATGATGGCGTCCGTGCCGTCAAAGATGGAGTTGGCGATGTCGTTGGCTTCGGCCCGGGTAGCCCGGTAGTTAGTGATCATGCTTTCCAGCATCTGGGTGGCAGTGACCACCGGCTTGCCCAGCATATTGCATTTGGCAATGATTTCCTTCTGGACAATGGGCACGTCTTCCATGGGGATCTCCACCCCCAGATCGCCCCGGGCCACCATGACCCCGTCCACCACCTGGAGGATTTCGTCGATGTTGTCCACCCCTTCCTGGTTCTCGATCTTGGCGATGATCCCCATGGGGGACCCCAGCCGTTCCAGGAGCCGGCGGATCTCCATGGCATCATGGGCGTTCCGCACGAAAGAAGCAGCCACATAAGTCATGCCGTGCTGGGCGGCAAAGGTGATATCAGAAACATCCGCTTCGGACAGGAAGGGCAGTTTCAGGAAGGCCCCGGGCACAGCCACCCGTTTCCGGGAGGAGATTTCCCCGCCATTCACCACTTTGGTCCGGATTTCCGTTGCTGTGGTGGATTCCACTTCCAGGGACAGTTTCCCGTCGTTCAGGAGGATGGTATCTCCCCGCTTCACTTCTTCCGGCAGTCCGGCATAGTTCACATGGGCCTTCTCTGCCGTCCCCTCCACGTCTTCCGTGGTGAGGATGAATTCGTGGCCGGGCACCAAAGTGGTCTTATCCCCTTTGAAAAGCCCCAGACGCATTTCCGGCCCTTTGGTATCTGCCACATAGCCTACCAGCCGCCCTGCTTCCTTTTCGGCTTCCTTCAGCAGGTTCAGCCGGGCTTCACATTCGCTGTGGGAGCCATGGGAGAAGTTGAACCGGGCCAGATCCATCCCTGCTTTGATCATGTCCACCAGCAGGTCTTTTTTATCCGTGGCTGGCCCCAGGGTGCAGATGATTTTTGTTTTCTTCATGAACGTTTCCCCCTCTGAAAAAAAGTCCGGACTTATAAAAGCCCGGACTTTTCAGTTCCGTATCTACAATTAGGATTCTTTGAAGGCTTTGATCTTTGCGGTCAGCAGAGGCAGGATCTTCAAAGCATCGCCAACGATACCATATTTAGAGATTTCGAACATAGGAGCGTCCGGATCCTTGTTGATGCAGACAATGGTATCGGATTTGCTCATGCCGGCTTTGTGCTGTACAGAACCGGAAATCCCGCAGGCGAAGTAAATCTTCGGGGTAACGGTCTTACCGGACTGGCCAACTTGCCGAGGATGTTCGATGAACCCTTCATCCACTGCAGCACGGCTGCCGCCTACAGCGCCGCCCAGCACATGGGCCAGGTCATACAGCAGGGAGAAGTTTTCTTTGGCTTTCATGCCGCGGCCGCCGGAGCAGACGAACGGTGCATCATCGATGGCCATTTCGCCTTCACTGACCACTTCTTCTCTGCGGACGCAGGTGACACGGTCATCCACATGGTTCTTCAGGGTATAGTTGATGACTTCACCGGTACGGGAAGCATCCGGTTCCATGGCCTTGAAGGTCTTGGGACGGACAGTACCCATCTGGGGACGATGTTCTTTGCACAGGATGGTAGCCATGATGTTACCGCCGGCAGCAGGACGGGTCCATTCGATCAGACCGTCTTCTTCTGCATCCAGGATGGTGCAGTCTGCGCACAGACCGGTGTTCACCCGGGCAGCGATACGGGGCCCCAGGTCACGGCCGTCGTTGGTAGCGCCGATGAATACGGAAGAAGGCTGATATTCAGCGATCATTTCGCAGAAAGCGTTGGTGTATTCATCCGTGGAATAATATTTGAAAGCAGGATCCTGGCAGACATAGACCAGATCAGCGCCCCGAGCGATCAGCTTGGACGGAACGTCTTTGGCATCGTCGGTGATCAGGACAGCGGCCAGCTTCTGGTTGCATTTGTCAGCCAGTTTCCGGCATTCACCCAACAGTTCATATACTACATGGACAGGTTCGCCTTTGTAATGTTCAACATAGACCCATAAATCTTTTTCGTTACCGGTCTTTAAACCTTTCGTGTTAGCCATTTATACCCAACCTCACTTCGTAATAATCTTGTCTTCGATCAGTTTGTTCACTAACTTATCGACTGCAACTGCAGGATCTTCGTCGTCGAAGATTTCGCCGTGGACCTGAGTCACTTTCGGAGTGAAGCTCTTCATGACCTGAGTCGGAGAGCCAGCTTTGCCGATGATGTCCAGAGGGATTTCCAGGGCAGCAGCGGTGTAGACAGGAACTTCAGCCTTTCTGGCTTTCATTTTGCCTCTGATGCTGGCAAAACGCAGATCCTTGCTGCGCATTACGGTCACCACGCAGGGCATCTTCATGGTGAAGGTCATGGACATTTGTTCATTGTCTCTATCTACGATGACTTCGTCGCCTTTGACCTGAACTTTCAGAGCAGCGGTAACCTGGGGCAGATCCAGGTGTTCTGCGATTTCAGGACCTACCTGAGCGGTATCCCCATCGATAGCCTGACGGCCGCAGAGGATCAGATCAGGAATCCCGAAATGTTTGATGGTGTTGGCCATGGCTGCAGACGTAGCCAGGGTGTCGGCGCCGCCGAAAGCTCTGTCGCTGACCAGTTTGGCTTCATCAGCACCTACTGCCAGGCAGTCTCTCAGGACGGATTCAGCATGGGGCGGTCCCATGGTGATGACGGTGACATGGGCACCCAGTTCATCTTTCAGCTGCAGAGCCGTTTCCAGAGCATACTGGTCATAGGGGTTCATAATATTGGTTACACCATCTCTGACGAGGTTGTTGGTAACCGGATCGATCTTCATTTCAGCGGTATCCGGCACCTGTTTAACACATACAACGATGTTCATTACAAAGCGACCTCCTAAAAATCATATAGTTCAAAACCACACAAGCTCATTTTAACACGTGTTCTACCGGTATGCAAGGGATTGCACAAACTTGTCAGACTAGCGTAGCAACTCCCGCTCCCCCGGAAACACCAGTTGTATACTGGGTTTTCCTCTCTTTTCCTCTTTAATTCTAAATTGACGGATAATTCTATACAAGTTCTGTAACGGAAATTTCTACAGAATTGCACGACAAATAATGGGGATTTTTCCGAGAACATAAGGGATTGCTTATGAAAAAGAGGGTGTTGCCCAGGCAACACCCCCTACAATTCCATACTCCCCTTGCCCAGCACCCGCTCTATGGCTTCTTGGAAGCCGGGTGCTTCCAGGTCCACCCAAAATCGGGGATTGGTCCGGATCACTTTCCGGGTATCGGCGATGTGGAGGTACACCGGATTCTTTCCGTGGAAGGCGGCAAAGATACCTCCCAGCTGCTGCTGGACGGTTTGGGTATTCTTCCCCGGTCCGATGTGGAGATGGACTTCTTTGGACGCCTCCTGGAGGGGTTCCACTTTGTTGGCGAAGATCCGGGCCTGTTCCTCGTCCAATTTCAGGACGCCCTGGACCATGACGATCCGGTCCTTCTCGATCTGGAGCCGGCTGAGGGAATAGGCCCGGGGGAAGGCGATCACATCCAGGCTGCCGCTGAGGTCTTCCAGGGTGAAAGAAGCCATCCGGTCCCCGTTCTTGGTAGAACGGATCCGCAGTTCCGAGATGATCCCTCCCACGGTGATCCGCTCTCCATCCCGGAAATTCTCCTCGCTGCATTTTGCCAAAGGCGTCAGCCGGCGGAGGGCGGTGCGGAAAGCATCTAACGGATGGCCGGTGACATAGAAGCCGATCAGTTCCCGTTCCAGCCGGAGGATCTCTTCCTTGGGGATTTCCGGCAGATCCGGGACGGGAATGGTGCTGGCCGAAGCGATTTCTTCTTCTCCGAACAATCCCAGCTGCCCGGTGATCCGGTCCCTCTGTTCACTGGCCGCCGCTTCCAGGGCCGGGTCCATGATGGCCAGCATCTGGCTCCGGCGCAGGCCGAAGCCATTGAGGGCCCCGCTTTTGATCAGGGCTTCCACCACCCGCTTGTTCACTTTGGAAAGATCCACCCGGCGGGTGAAATCAAAGAAATCTTTGAAGGGGCCCCGTTTCTCCCGTTCTTCCAGGATCACGGAAACCGCTGCATCCCCCACGCTCTTGATGGCTCCCAGGCCGAACCGGATGGTGTGCCCATCCACGGAAAAGCCAGCTTCGCTGGTATTGATGTCCGGGGGCAGCACTTTGATATCCATATCCCGGCAGACACCGATGTACCAGCTCACCTTGTCCGCCACGGTGATGATGCTGTTCAGGAAAGCCGCCATGTATTCTACCGGATAGTTGGCTTTCAGCCAGGCGGTCTCATAAGCTACTAAGGCATAGGCGGCAGAATGGGATTTGTTGAAGCCGTAGCCTGCGAAATGCTGCAGGAGAGCAAAGATCTTGTCCCCCAGTTCCCGGCTGATGCCGTGGAGCTTTTGGGCTCCATCCAGGAACTTCTCTTTCATGGAATCCAGCAGTTTGGCCTTTTTCTTCCCCATGGCCCGGCGCAGGATGTCTGCTTCCCCCAGGGTAAAGCCCCCCAGGGCAGAAACGATCTGCATCACCTGCTCCTGGTAGAGGATCACCCCATAGGTATCGGCCACAATGGGTTCCATCAGGGGATGGAGCACCTGGGCGGTCCGTTTGCCGTGGCGGCCGGCGATGAAGTCTTCCGCCATGCCGCTACCCAGGGGGCCGGGCCGGTACAGGGCCACCAGAGGGATCAAATCTTCGAAACCTTCTGGAGCTAGCTGCTTCATGAGCCGGGTCATGCCGTCGCTTTCCATCTGGAACACCGCTGCCGTATCTCCTTGGCAGAGCATTTTGCAGGTCTTGGGATCGTGGAGATCGATATGCTGGATATCCACTTCCGTGCCCCGGTTCTTTTTGATCATCTTCAGGGCATCGTCGATGACGGTCAAGGTCCGGAGACCCAGGAGATCCATTTTCAAAAGGCCCAGGCTTTCCGACCGGTCCTTGTCGTATTGGGTGCAGATGTATTCATGTTCGTCGTCGCTGCTGGAAGTGATCTGGAGGGGGACGTAATTGGTCAGTTCCCCAGGGGTGATCACCACGCCGGCTGCATGGGTGGAAGTATGCCGGGGCATCCCTTCCACTTTCTGGGCGAAATCCAGGAGCTGGGCGATGTTGGGATCCTGGTCCCGGAGTTCCCGGAGTTCCCGGCTGCCTTCCAGGGCGCCTTTCAGGGTGGTGCCCGGGGTGTTGGGGATCAGCTTGTTCACCTGATTCACCACGTTCAGGGGGATATCCATGGCCCGGCCCACGTCCTTGATGGCCGCTTTGGCAGCCAGGGTCCCGAAAGTGATGATCTGGGCCACATGGCTCTCCCCGTATTTCCGAGCCAAGTAATCCACTACCAGGTGGCGCTTCACGTAACAGATATCCGTATCGATATCGGGCATGCTCACCCGTTCCGGGTTCAGGAACCGTTCAAAGATCAGGTTGTACTTCAGCGGGTCGATGTTGGTGATGCCCGTCAGATAGGCCACGATGCTGCCGGCAGCACTGCCTCTCCCCGGCCCCACCGGGATATCGTGGGTCCGGCTGTAGTTGATGAAATCCCAGACGATGAGGAAATAGCCGGAATAGCCCATCTGTTTGATGATCCCCAGTTCGTATTCCATCCGTTTCCGAGCGGTGCCGTCATCCTGGGGGTACCGGGAAGGGAAGCCTTCTTCACAGAGCTTCCGCAGGAAACCGTCCATGGTCTCTCCTGGAGGCAGGGGGAATTCCGGCAGGAGCAGATGGCCGAATTCCAGTTCCAGGCTGCACCGCTGGGCGATTTCCAGGGTATTGTCCAGGGCTTCCTGGTCTTCCGGGAAAATGGCTTCCATTTCCTCCCGGCTCTTCAGGTAGTAGGAATCGTTGTTGAAGCGCATCCGCTGGGGATCCAGGTACCGGGCGTTGGTCTGGATACACAGGAGGATATCCTGGCCGGAAGCATCTTCTTTATGGATGTAGTGGAGGTCGTTGGTGGCCACCAGTTTGATATTGTGTTTCTGGGCCAGCCGGTGGAGTTCCCGGCGGACGGTGGCTTCTTCCGGCAGGCCATGGTTCTGGATCTCCAGGTAGTAGTGATCCCTATCGAAGATATCCAGGTATTCCAGCATGGTCTTCTCGGCGGTTTCCAGTTCGCCCCGGAGCAGGTGGCGGGGCACTTCCCCGGCGATGCAGGCGGACAGGCAGATGAGCCCTTCGCTGTGCTGGCGGAGGACTTCTTTGTCGATCCGGGGTTTATAATAGAAGCCTTCCACTTCGCCGATGGATACCAGCTTCATCAGGTTCTGGTAGCCGGCCTTGTTTTCCGCCAGGAGGATCAAGTGGTAGAGCTTGTTCCGGGTTTCCAGGCTTTTGTCCAGGTGGGACCCGGAGGTGATGTACACTTCACAGCCGATGATGGGCTTGATCCCGGCTTTCCTGCATTCCTGGTAGAACTCGATGACTCCGTACATGACCCCGTGGTCCGTAATGGCCAAAGCCGGCATCCCCAGTTCCTTGGCATACTGGACCAGTTCCGGGATACGGCAGGACCCATCCAGGAGGCTGTATTGGGGATGGGGATGTAAATGGACGAATTGGTTCATGGGTGCTCCTTTAAAAAAGGGTGTTGCGTAGCAACACCCTTAGCTGTAGCGCCGCATAGCGGCTCAAATCAGAAGTCTGAAGTCTGTAGCCGGATGATAAATTTGCAGGCAAATTTTTGAATAAGCAAAATCTTGTACGAAATGATTTCTAAAAATGATTTCGTTCCTGGTTCTACACAATCAAAAGGACCTGCCTGTTAAGACAGGTCCTGTCCTAAGGCTTCAGACTTCCGACTCCCGACTGAGAAGCTGTTGCCAAGCAACAGCTTTCTCTTATCCTCGTATCGTATCCACTTCTCCCGGCAGGTACATGGTCACTTCCGGGGAAATTTCGGTTTCGGTGGCGCCGATGGTGTAGGCGATGCCGGCCAGGTAGTCCTGGGCCCGGATCTTATCCGGTTCCGGCAGGTCGTTGAGGCATAC
>OGYQ01000760.1_pt1 | contig 25789 bp, 23 predicted proteins | sample 1576641 | NCBI WGS metagenome assembly OGYQ01 (sample SAMEA3541476, study PRJEB24748) | human gut metagenome | biome: human gut; feature: human-associated habitat; material: faeces | place: China | collected 2012 | reverse complement strand
AAAGACAGCAATTGATTGAGGCAATGCAGCAGGAAGGGCCGTAAACAATCCACAGACAGCAGTGAAAGAAAACTGCCTTCCTCCGTGACCAATGCCTCCCGGGCCTGGGCATTCAAATGCAAGAGCTGCAGTTGTTGCTGCAATTCTTTGGAAAGCCGGGCACCGCACAGAACCAGCACCTGACACCGACGTAAAAAGGGGAGAAGATCTACCAGGGTAAGGCTGCGGGAAAAGCTCTGTTCACAGCAAATCCACAGTATGTCCGGAGAGGGAGCGCTTTTGCGTGTCCGGTAGAGTTTGGCGGCGTTTTCCCAGTCCTTTTTGTTTCGCAAATGGATTTTTTCATGAGAGGAAAGTGCTTGCAGAAACCGTGCAGAGACAGGAGAGGGAGAAAACAGCACGGGCTTTTCTTCGGGAGGCAAATCTCTTTTGCGAGGAAAAAGCCCGGCCTCATTCAAAATAGAAAAGGTAAGGACAGCGCAGAGCAGAGAAGCAGCCGAATTGCGGCATACAAGGGCCCGTAACTGGTTCCACCGAAAGCCAAACCCCTGATTATAATGTGGCGCGGTGAACTGCAATACCGGTGGTTCTACCGGCAAGTTATACTCCAACAGACTGGGATATACGGGGGTCCGATTGCTCAAATATTCAGAAAAGGAACTGCCATATATACTGAATCCGTAGAAGGAAGGCTGTAAGCAGGATTGCTGTATCTGGATTTCCCTGTCGATGACGCTTTGCCACACCTTTTGGACGACCGGATGCAGAAGAACGGTATCGTCTGCATGGCCGGGAACAAAACAAGGAATGGCACCCCAGAACAGGGATACCTGCAGCAGAAGAAGGCGGTGAAACAACGTCTTATACTTTGCCGGGATTCTCAGTTGCTGGCACAGCGAGGCGGTAGCCTCCGTTTTCAAAGAACGCAGATGTTTGAAATACGAATTCCAGAGACGGGTGTTCTGGTCGCGCAGGCGAAGGATGCCAAAGACCTCCAGATGCTCTGCGGAAAAATGAGCTTCCTTTTGGATGTACGCGATGGGATAGAAGGACCATGAATTGTGTTGAAAGGAGGAAAATCTGGAAAGCCAGCCACCCAGAATATCGGATGCAATTCGATCTTCCGCGCAGGGGAGCCGGACTTTCCCTTTGATGCTGCCCAGGTATTCTTCCGCCAGCGGTGTGTTTCCTTTTTTCAGGTATGTATAGATGGGGTCCGGCTGTTCAAAGCTGGGGCCGGTCCCAAAGGAAAGCTCATCCTGGCTCAGGAGATTCCGACTTGTCAGAGAGAGGTCGTCCGGCATTTCGGAGGCCAGACGGTCGATTCGTTGGAGATCGCTTCTGGAAGGCATGGAAAAGTCGGAATCCGGGAAAGGAACGTCGGATTTGTCATATACCTCATTGTCCTCGCCGAATAGAGAAGCCAGATAATCGGAAAACTTAAAATTCTCATTGCCCGGCGGATCAACCTTGTTCAGGGACCGGATGTGTCCTTTGTGTCCCTTTTTTCCCTTCCTTTGGTCCATCATCAACCTCCATACAAATGCGACCGAAAACCGAAAAATTTCTTAATTTAATTATAAAAAATATAGGATTCATTGTAAAGAGGAATTTTGACTTGAAACAACCTGAGCCCCTTATAAATTCTTATCAGGTCCTGAACAATAAGCGCGCCCACAGGCTGCCTGTATAGACAATGGACCGTTTGGGGTTGGTAAAAAAATATACGGCGGTAACAGCTACCAGTAATCGCAGTGACCGATTGCCCGGCAATCGAAAATACCGTGGGAAAGTTCTGCATATTATTGGCTAAAGAATCCACAGAACGCTGCGAACTACGATAAGGAGGTGCCCTGTCATGAGCACACAATTTGTTACCATTACCTTCTCCCCGGAAGTGTCCAACCGTACACTGGCGGACTGCCTGAAGCAGCTGCTGAACAATCTCAATCTCGAGACGAAATGGGAGGAGTCCGTATGAAAAAAGAGAAAACACGGGAATCTGCCCTTGACGGTGAGGACGCGGTCATCTACCTGCGTTTGTCCTCAGCCGATGGACCGGCGGCCGAGTCGGACTCGATACAAAACCAGCGCTCCTTTTTACAAGAGTGGGCGCAAGGGCATGGATTCCATATTGTGCGGGAGTTTGTAGATGATGGCCATACTGGTACGGATTTTGAGCGCCCTGGATTTCAGGAACTCGGCCGATGCCTGATGGACGGCAGTGTCCGCTGCATCATCGTCAAGGATCTCTCCCGCCTGGGGCGTAACTATGCCGAAACCGGGCGATACCTGGAACAGATTTTCCCTCGATTGGGGGTCAGGTTCATCGCCGTCAACGATCAGTACGACTCTGCCAAAAACACGGACAGTGTTCAGCAGATGGCCGTATTCAAAAATGTATTCAACGATTTATACGCCGCAGATGCCAGCGCCAAAGTGCGGACCTCGCTGGGAATCCTCAAGCGGCAGGGAAAATTTCTGGGCCGACAGGCACCCTACGGGTATCGCATCGACCCCCGGGACAAGTACCATCTGCTGCCCGATGAAGAGACGGCGCCCATTGTACAACGCATCTTTGGGCTGTTCCTGGGCGGCACCAGTCGAACCCAGATTGCCAAGATCCTCAATCGGGAGCAAATCCCTTCCCCGGCGGCTCATAAGCAGATGACGGACAAAAGCCGCCAGTTCACGGGCCTCTGGAATGCTGAAACCATCCGCCGAATCCTGAGTCATCCGGTGTACCAGGGGGACATGGCCCAGCAATTTACCCGGACTATCAGTTATAAAGTGCATCTCCGGCATCGGGTTGACCCCGAGGAATGGATCGTGGTAAAAGGTACCCATGAACCATTGGTCAGTCGGGAAGACTTTGCCTTGGCTCAGACCATGCAGCAGGTCCGTACATATGAGACTACCGACCATCCACATCTGTTGACCGGTATTGCTTTCTGTGCCGACTGCGGCAGTCCGCTCTATGCCAAAAAGCGAGGCAAATACTGGTATCTGAATTGTTATGGTTACTACCGTGACCCCACAGCACACCGCTGTACATCCCACAGCATCCGGGAAGATGTTGTGCTGCAGGCCGTGGTGGATGCCCTGCGGACCTTGGCCCAAAACCAGGTAGATGCAAAGTCTGTGGCCCGTCAGCGCGCTGAAAAGCAGCAAGGCAATCTGGATATCAGAGGCAGGCAGCGTAAATTGCAGCAGCAGTTGGAGAGTGCTCGACGTACCCGGCTGGGTGCTTACAAGGATAAAGCCGCCGGCATTCTGAGCGAGGAGGAATTTCTCGCAATTTCCGAAGACCTTAGAAAGGAGGAGAGCAGTTGTCAGCGTGAACTGAATCGGCTGGCTCGATGGGAAGATGGCCAGGATCAGACGCGCATCATTGAGCAAAAGGTAAAGGCATTCCTCCGGTTCGACCATCTGGAAAAATCTCAGCTGCAGCAGCTGGTACGTCGTGTAGAGGTGGATGCTTACAAGCATGTCACCATTGCCTTCAACTTCACAGACCCCGGCAAAGGGGCCGATTGAGCCAAACCGCAATTTTGCGGAGCAGTTCAACCGGCCTCCTTTTTTTATAGCATCACCTATTTATGTAGAACTTTCTCCCTGTTTTGAGACGCCTTTCAAGAGAAAATTTTCTCTCAGACGCTTTATACAGCGGGCGAAAGGAGGAATGATCCCATGATAAGCCAAGAGGAGCGTTCTCTTTTTCCAAGCTGTCGTCTGTATCATGAGGAGATTGGAATTCATACCCTGGAATTTCTCTACCACTTTGATCCGGTCCATGAGAAGGATGTGATGAATTGGATATGGAATGGCCTTCTGAAAAACACACCGCACCGTTCCGACAAGACAGGTCTGGCAAACTTGATGCCGGGACTCAATGCTCAAATCTTCAGAACCAACGCGGGATTCTTTCTCAGGATGATCGTCAATCCTCGTGTTATAGTGGATGGAAAAGACGGATATCTGGGGATCACAGACTGTGGAAGCAATACCCTTGGATTGTGCAGAAAAAAGTTTGATCGATATTGGAAGCAACGTGGCATACGTTCTATCCGGATGAAACGATGCAATCTTAGCCGGGTAGATCTTTGTATGAGCATCGAATTCGACGCAACCTTCTCGGTTCCCATGTATCTGGATCTTCTGAAACGTACACCCCACGATGGCCGATATGGGTTGCAAACAATGGAGAATCCGGAAGATGACCTCCATATTTTTAAAATTGCAAATGGATGCAGAGCCCTGGTTGTGTATGATAAACTCTATGAGCAGCGTCGGTTTGCTCATGATGGGTTTGACTGTGAGAATCTGATGCGTATTGAGTATCAAATGTATTCCAAAGCACTTTATAAATTGCGCAGGAAGCAAACGCTGGAAAATGACCAGGAACTACTGAGTTGGATGATGGCCCATGTGCCGGAAATCCTGTGCAAAGGGATCGCATTTTGTTTGGTGACTGATCCATATGTAAGTGCCGAAAAAATCCGGGCATGCATTCAAAAAGAAACCGGTTGGAGGCAAAGCACCAAAGACGGTCTGCGGCAGATGCAAAGAGAACTGTACCGAGCCAAGAACTATGATGAATACCTGAAATGGTCGGCCATTTCCATCCTTTCCCAAAAAGGCGCCGATGACCTTCCCATGGAAGCCATCAAACCCTGTCGCCTTGACAGGAAGCTGAAGTGCTATAGAGATTTGAAACTCTGTCCGGCATGTCTTCGAAAAGGAAGCGGAGGTTTCTATCTGCCCAGCTTGTATCAGTTGGTCTGTTCGGTTTTATCTGACCATGAGAAGCAATGCCGTGCAGAATAGGGTATACCTTAGACTGACCATCCCGGCGGAAACTTTTCTGTAAAAGATAAATCCAAATCCGCATTGTTTGACAGGATGTAACACAAGCCCCTCTTTTTACAAGGGAGCCATGCAAGGGTGGCTTATGCCATGCAGCAAAAAAAGAGGGCTCCTTCCCGGAACCCTGCCGGTGGTGGTGGACGGGGAAGGAGCGAGAACTCTTCGGTCAGGGGTTTGCGCGTTTTGCAAATTCTGCCAGAAGGCGGTCCAAGGTGGGACGGGAGATTCCCAGCAAGCGGGCCATCTCCTTTTTGCTGATCTCCCGGGTATGATAGCGGGCGTAGACAGCTTCAAAACGTTGGGAATCCAATCGGATGGGAGCGCGGCCCTTGTATCTGCCGTGTGCTTTGGCAATAGCGATGCCCTCTTTCTGCCGTTCCAGGATGTTCTGCCTCTCAAACTCGTTGATGGCACCAATCATCGTCAGCATCAGCTTTCCGGTTGGGGTGGAGGTATCGATGTTCTCCTTGTTGCTGACCAGATGAATCTTCTTGCGTTGGAGCAGCTCCACGATCCTAAGCAGGTCGGAAGTGCTTCTGGCCAATCGGCTGAAATCGTGGACGTAGATGGTATCGCCTTCCCGGGCAAATTCCAGCATGGCTTGTAGTTGGGGACGGTTGGTGTCCTTGCCGGAAACCTTCTCGGTAAACCAGCGCTCGATGTCGTGTTTGGCAAGAGCGTCGATTTGACGCTGCTCATTCTGTTCGGCGGTGGATACACGTACATAGGCAATCCTCATAGCCAATCCCCCCGATAGACAGCATATTCATAATAGGACTCCTGCAGGGCTGCTCGGAACAATTCCGGGTCCTGCAGGAGTTCTTCTATTTCGTCCGGGCAATACCCGCATCCCTGTAAGATCATCACATCTTCCTCTTCAAAGCCCAGGTTGCAGGCGGTATTCAAGAGATCTTCGGAAAGCGTTCTCTTGGAGTTTCTGGAGGACGGCCAGCCCCAGGGAGCATAGAAAAGGCTTTGCAGCCTGCGGGTATCAAAGCTGCGGGTTTCCATCTGTCCGTCGGCAGACAGATGCAGAATCTCGCCCTCCTCCAGCCAGACCCGGGAGAAAGGCTGCGCCTGTAAAAAGTCCAGACGGGCAATGGCATTCTGCAGAATCTCCGAGGTGCTGGCATAAACGAATAATCCCGTACGGGGAAACTCCACCAGACAGAGGGGATTGTTGCCCCGCATAAAGTAGAGGTTGTCCTGCTTGTCCAGGATGGTCAGAGTGAAAGTACCTTCCAACTGCTCGGCAATCCCGGCCAATACTTGTATGTCCAATGTCCCGGCGGATGTCAGCATCTGCGCGGCAACATAGCTGTCTGTTTCGATCCGTGTCTTGGGCAGATGCAGCTGATGGCGCAGCAGCAGGTCATTGTTCAGAATGCCGTTGTGGGCCAGGGCAAAGTCGGGACCGCTGCCGGGAAGGTGGCCATCCAGATTGCCAGGAAAGGGATGGTTGTTATAGTTGGACTGGGCGTTGCCTTGTGTGGTCATCCGTACATGACCCATGACTACATGTGTAGAGACAGACGGCAGAAGCAGTGTCTTGTTGGCGGCTTCCGGGCGTTTGTAGATGTGCAGCCGGTCATGGCTGTTGTAGGCAATGCCGGTAGCATCGGTACCACGGACCATACTGCTCACCGACAAGGCGCGAAGAAGCTGACGAGCCTGACGTGGGGTCAGGCTGCGGGACGGGTCACTGAATCCAAACAATCCGCACATGATTATACCTCCCATTCTGCCGTTACCGGCTCATTGATGTACAGACGGCGTTCTTTCAGATACTGGATCAACTCCGGGGTGCTTTCGTCGGTCAGACGGAGTACAAACTCGGGCCAGCTCAGATCCTTGATCTCACTCTCGGACAAAGCAAGAGCCACCCTGCAGATGCGATCCACAAACTGCAGGGTGGCAATGAGGGTATTGAGTTTGAGCGTGCCCCGGAAAGCCCGGAACTCGATGGTATCATGGTTGGTCAGGTTGACGCAGGCATAGCGTCCGTTGCCTGAGTCGTATTTCGCGTGTTCCAGAATCTCCTTGGCGCTGTTCTTATAGCCGTATCGGGCAGCCCAATGATTCATCTGGCTTTCGGTCCTTCGGCTGAATCGTAAAATCTCCTGCCAGAACCGCTCGAACAGATAGAGAATCTTGGAAATCGTTTCATCCTGAGCCGCGCTGTGTTCGCCCAGGGCGTCCCGATTTACATGGACATGCAAACCGCAGGTTCCGGCGTTGTGGCTGTTGTAGTGCATCTCCCGGAAGGCGGCTACCGTATCAGCCCAGGGAACCTTGGTGCGGTGCTCTTCCAGCGTGCAGGGATGTGTCACCAGCTCCAGGCCATCGTCCAGACTACCATCTGTTTTCATGTAAGCGTACTCTTCCTGGCGGTTGATCACGTTCAGAACTGCGCGGGCATGGGAAGCGCTCTGTCCGGCACCGTCCACTTCCAGTTCGACCCCCAGATAGAGCGGGCCATCGCCATAGAAGATAGGGGAGGGCTTGTAGCTGTAGGGATGCAGGGCGTCTCCTACTTTCTCCCGGTAGCAGGATTCACAGTAGGGCGGCGTGTCGTCGTCATCATCCGCATACCACGCTTCGCTGTTGGGAGTCAGACGGCCGCACTCGCTGCAGGTCACAAAGTATTCCTCCCGGCAGGAGGGGCAAAGATCATACCGGTTATCTCCTTGGTTGTCACTGTTCCAGTGGCGGAAACCGCAGTTGTCACAGACGAAGGTTTCCTCATCGGCACAGTCACGGCAAAAGGGCTGGTCTCCTACAAAATAGACTTCATCGCGGTGGACCTCGGCACCGCAGCATACACAGGTCAATGTTTCGTCCATAGGTGGTTCCTTTCCTGGTCATCTCAGTTGTCTTCGTTCAGGCTGGTGATAATGGTGGTGACGACAGCCACCGTCAAAGCCACCAGCGCTTCGGTCACACTTTCGGAAATGCGAAAATCCTCAGCACAGGTTCATGGTATATATCCTCCTTACAAAATAAAATAGAGCCATACAGAAGGTTTATCTTCTGTATGGCTCTATTTAAATAATATATGGAGTGATTGTCCCAATTTTCAATCTGTCGGGATGTGGTGCTCTGTCAGCTCTGCTGCATCAGGCTTGCCACCAAATCCTGCACATCTGCCGGGGAGATACCTTTTTCTTCGGCCTCTTTTTTGGCTTTCAGATATCCTTTATATATTTCTAAATTCTTCTGGGCGTCCTCGCGCCGAATCAGAGCTTCCCGACTTTGGGCAGAGGAAGCCTGCTTGATCAGTGCCTTTTCCCGCTTATCTGTGACGCAGAAAATTACGGCACAAACGACGGCAATGAGCAATCCCGTCAGGAGAGCGGTAAAGAAAATTGAAATGAAACCCAAAATCATTCTGAAAGCGGCAAATTATAGAAATGATATTTGCTGTCTTGGAACCAAGAACATTTTTGAGCTCTGCTGTGGAGGTATCCTTGACGGCTTTCGCTTCTTTTTCTGTTGTATGTCGCTTGAATTCATTCCGGTGTGCCGTTGCAGGCTGCTAGTGTTTTGACGTATGGCTGTCTTAAGTGTTGATTTTCGAGAGGGGACATGATATCATAAAAATAATTTATATAATATTAATTAGGATATTGTAATCTGCAGAATGAACATGAAATAGTAGAAGCAAAGGCGTTCAGTGAAAGTATGGCTCTAGGTATTAATACATGGAAATAGGAAGGAATGTTATGCAGCAAGAGATATCGAATGAATATCCGTGGCAACCGCAGGTAATGAATAATGGCGATGAGGAAGCTACGATTGATCTTTTGGAGGTGTGTTATCTTTTTTGGGGACATCTGAGGCAAGTCATTGTGTGGTTGTTAATAGGGATGACAGTAGGGCTGCTATATACTTGGAAAACTGGCCTTGGACATAAACCTCAATATCAGGCAACTGCACAGGTATATGTTGAGTCAGCTGAAAATGACATTACCGATATTTTGATGATTCTTTCAAATCTGCCTGATGATATGTCGAGCTCTGATGTGGCAAATGCCATAAAAAGTTGGCAACGGTTACCAAGTGATGAGTCAATAATCGAGGATTACAAGGCACTGCTCCTTTGCAGGCCGTTACTGCAAGATGTGATTGGAAGGCTCTCTCTAGATATGAGTACAGCAGCCTTAGAAAAAATGATAACCATAAAATGTCAGGAAAGTAGCCATATTATTGAAATTGCTGTAACAGGTCCGGATCCGCAGAAGGCAGCGAATATTGCTAACGAACTGGTGTCTCAGGGGGAAATTTATTTTCGGAACTTTGTGGGAACAGAACCACCGAGGTTGTTGGGAAGAGCTGAAGCACCAACCAATGAACTCGTTACCGGCGATTCTAGGTATGTCAAGAACGTAGCCTTGGGAGGAGTGCTTTCTGCACTTCTGTATTGCATATTTCTTTTGGTGCGCTTTTTGTTAAATGACACGATTGTGACACCAGATAATGTTATGGAGTGTTTTGGGGTGGTACCGTTGGCGACTATTCCGAAAGCCAATTCGGAAGTTTTCAGCGCAGAAAACGATTGGCAAGAGAGAGAAAGGCGAAACTATAATGAATAAATTGCAAATCAATACCATGCTGAAGGTGAATACCGACATGGTGAATGCGCTCAATCGCCTACGTGTAAACTTGGGCTTTTGTGGAGATAAAATTAGTACAATTATGATCACTAGCAGTGGCTCCGGAGAGGGAAAATCTTTTGTGTCCATGCGACTTTGGAAACAGTTGGCCGAAGTAGGGGTTCCAGCGTTACTGATTGACTGCGATTTGCAAAATTCACAACTTTGTAGTAAGTACACTATTAGCGATATTAACGGACTGAGCGGAATTACGCAATATTTGTCTGGACAAGCAGAGCTTGAGGATGTTCTGTATGAAACCGATATACCCAACGGATATATTTTGCCGGTAACTTGCTTTGATGAGAGACCGGAGATTCTGCTTACGGATAAACGGTTTTCACAGATGATTGAAACCTGCAAAAAGAAGTATGGATACGTGCTAATTGATACGCCGGCAATTGACAATTTGCCCGATGCAATGAATATTGCCGCGTATTGCGATGGGGTGGTACTTGTCGTTCGTAGTGGGGTGACTTCGCGTAAAAGAGTTCGTGAGAGTGTCCAAGCGCTAGAGTGCACAGGAACGCCTCTGCTCGGCATTGTGCTAAATTGCTTTGATGAAAACAACAAGTCAAGCAGTTATTATTATCAACATCGGAAGTGAGCATATAAAAGCTGAGCCGCAATCTGTTGCTAAAAACCTTCAGATTGCGGCTTTTAATGTTTGGCCTTGGCGCTTTCGATCGAGTTGACAGATTCGATAACTGGGGATGGAGAACTATCGAATAAATAGCGAAAGGGGGACAAAAAACTAAACTATACACATTCATATGGCTAAACTCGTTACGGAAAGGTGACTGCATAGGAGGAAAGCTGGTTATTTATGGTTTCGATGCGAAGCTTATTGGCATATTTTTGGGTTGATAAGTTTAGGGTGATTTATTTTGCTTTTTGTTGTGTGATTGTACTGCTAGTGGCATGGAAAGGTAAGGACAGGGTTGCAATAAAAGCTTGTCGCTATATTGTTTGGCCTTCCGTGGTTCTTTTGATGGTTCTTCTCAATCCGCTCGTTGCACATATGTTGGTGACAAAATATTACGAAACACAATCCTTGCGATTTTTCTGGTTGATACCCGTTTCCCTGTTGCTGGCTATTGTTACAGTACATCTGATTTCAAGGCTTCATGTCCGAAAACAAAAAATAATGCTTGCGATTGCGGTTCCTTTTGTTTTATTAGCACTTTCTGATAACTTCAGTCATTTGCGAGGAACGTGGAGAAATCAAATAACGAATTGGTATAAAATTCCACAAGTTGTTATTATGCTGGATGATTGGATTATGGGTGATGGCGCTGGATTGGAAAAAAGTGCAGTGTTCCCTCAGCCACTAAATTTGTGGGTTCGACAGTACCGGCCAGAGATTGAATTGCCATTTGAGTGGGGGCGAGTCAATTGGCAATCAGAAGCAGCAGCAGAATTGTATTATATAATTGAAGATTCTAGTGACGCAATTGACTTATGTCAAGTAGAGTACTGGGCTAAAGAAGGCGGATACAACTATATTATATTGGATTCTGCCGATAGATATATGGGAGAACTGAGTGCTTATCAGGAAGTATACCGGATTGATGTCGATCCATCGAAAGATACCAATGCATATGATAGGGAATACATTTTATATCGTTTGACAGAAGAGGGGTGACAGATAGTGGTCATTTGGATATGTGTTGTTTTTGTGATGCTTTTTTTCATCATCCCATTTGGCATGGGCAATGTATTCATTCGCAGCGAAAGTTTTTTCTTGACTGTTATAGGTGGACTTTTTTCTGGTTTTTGTGTGTTTGAAATTCTGTCGCTTGTTTTTCATGTTACATTGGGGAGCCTACGCTTGCAGATTATTATTTGGTGCATGATTTGCATTGTCATAGCATTGATGGGGTGGTGGAAAGCCGGGCGAGGAGAAAGACCTGTTTTAGCCAAAGGAGCAAAATGGACCCGCATGGAAATAATTTTGTTGTTAATTGCGGTAGCTATGGTTCTCTTCCAAACGATGAATACAATATTTAATACTTACTATGGCAATTGGGATGATGAGACGTATTGCGGCACAGCTGTAACATCCTGGTATACAGATACCGTGGATCGCTATATGCCTGGCATAGGTGTGTTGAAGCCGGCTTTTTATGAAACGCCGTACAATATTGCTAGTTGGCCCGTGTACAGTTCCATGTTGGCGGTGTTGACAAAGATTCATCCAGCTATTATTTTTCGTACGATTCTGCCGTTGTTTGAGATTCCGCTGGCATATTATATCGCATATAAACTAATTCAGGTCTTTTGGAGAGAAAGTAGAGAAAAGACACTTTTGGCGCTAATTTATTTCCAGTTGTTTACGCTACAGGCTGCGGAGCATATGCCTCAGACAAGCGGGGAGTGGTGGCTAGTAGTGAACTGCTGGACGGGCAAAGCATTGATGGCCGCTATTATGACACCCCTGATTTTGTGGTTGCTAATTCAATTGGAAGAAAGTCAAAAGGTTAAGGCTAGCACGGATGCAATATGGCGTACGCTATTGTTTGTGTGTGGGGCAGGGTGCTTTATTTCTGCTTCGCTGTTCTTTGTAGTTCCGATGGAGTTGGCATTATGGGGCGGATTCTATTTAATACGAACCAAGTGCTGGCGTGATTTGCCGAGGTTTGTATTGTGCGGTTTGCCAACGTTGTTATGTGCATTAGTTACAATTTTGGAGTGAAATGCGGTTTTGCACTCGAATTGTCAAATGGAAAGCAGGAAACATGGGATGGGAGTAGAGATAAGCAAACTGAAAAGTTTGAGTGTAAAGTATACGAAACTTACAGCAGTTTCAATGGTGTTGTGTGTTTTCTGCCGATGTATCAAACCTATTGGGATTGTAGAACTGCTGTTTTCAGCGATGATAGCAGGATAGCTGCCCAGATAGATTATGTGCTCGTAAGGCTCGGACAAATATGTCACGGTTGCGGAAAAGGCTCCGATTTGTGCATGATTTATAATACACCCTTTGAGTGTTGGGGATGGCCCCCTGGCGTAGCCACTGTATTTCCATTTGGATATCTGTGAGTGAGCCGATAGCGACGGTCTCGCGGATTCCGTGGCTCCGCATCAGAGAAAATTCCAGAAATGGATATGTGACCGGTCACTGCTGTCCTTGTTGATTGGCGAGTTAGATGCCATGTTTTTCTGCGCACTTTGTTGGAGGATGATGTTTTATATTTTGTGCTACGCGTTTGCGAACAGAGGATATGGCGCGTTCATTAAATTGTGGTTTGAGATTTCAACGATAACCGATGAAACTGTACCTTTTCATAGATTGACTGACAAAGACGTATTGTACTTCTACAATAATCAAAGTGTGCTGTACTCATGCACGGTTGAAAAAATGATGTAAAAGCGGTATAATATGGGGAAATTGAGGATTCAAGGCGAACGGGATGGTTTATTTTGACTTAAGCGTCTGGAAACTAAATTTGTGAGTTTTGTATTTAGAAACAGGGGTTAAAGTGAAGACCGCAAATGAATCTTTGTGTTGTTTTCAAAAATGAGTCGCTACTATTTTGGTGGGAGGTATAGTAGAAACTCTTTTATATTATATAAAATCTCCCGATTTTTATAGGGAATATACGAATCTTGTGTTATGCAGAAGAGTGTGGAGGAAGTATTTGAAGATGAATAAGATTAAACATAGTCTCGCTCTGCGCATTGCGAAAATGATAGATGCGATTATGATTACAGTGCCATTTGCAATGTGCTGGTACTTGTACTATGCGGAGAGGATAGATGCTCCTTTTTATGCAAAAGGAAATTGGCTTGTTATCGCGCTATATTTTGTGTTGTATATTACCTTTGGTCGAATATATGAGGCTTTTCGGATATCGATGAGTCGAATTTCGGAAATCATTTATAGTCAAGCGTTGGCGTTTTTGGTTTCTGATGGCATTATGTACATCGTCATTTGGCTGTTGAGTAAGCATTTGCCAAATGTGATTCCGGGGTGTGCGGCGATTGCTGGACAGCTAATATTTGGTTCTGTTTGGGCACTTTTGGCGCATCGTTGGTATTTTTTTGTCTTTCCAGCGAGGGATACAGCTATCATTTATGATATGCGTAAGGGAATGACAGATCTTATTGAATCTTATGGATTGGACGCAAAATTTGATGTGAAAATGACAGCGCACGTGGAAGAGTGCGTTGCGGATATCTCCATGTTGCAGGGAATGAAAGTGGTCTTTTTGAGTGGGATTCATAGCCATGAGAGAAACATCATTATCAAATATTGTGTGGCAAATGACATTGATGTATTTGTAATTCCTCGCGTTGGCGATGTTCTGATGAGTGCAGCGGATCATATGCATATGTTTCATTTACCAATGCTCCATCTGCGGCGCTACAATGTGCAGCCTGAATATTTGTTTATGAAGCGTCTATTGGACATCCTACTTTCTGGAGTTGCTTTGGTACTTCTTAGCCCGGTGATGCTAGTGGTTGCACTCGCTATCAAAAAAACAGATGGGGGACCAGTTTTTTATAAGCAGGTGCGCCTTACGAAAGACGGAAAGGTATTTGATATTTTAAAATTCCGCAGCATGTGGGTGGACGCGGAAAAAGACGGTGTTGCGCGTCTTTCTACTGGAGACAAGGACGATCGAGTGACACCGGTTGGGCGTGTGATTCGCGCGTGCCGCTTAGATGAGTTGCCGCAGTTAATCAATATTTTGGCGGGAGATATGACAATTGTTGGACCTCGTGCCGAGCGGCCAGAAATTGCGGCTCAGTATGAGGAGGAATTGCCAGAATTTGCGTTACGCTTGCAGGGAAAAGCAGGGCTGACTGGATATGCCCAAGTTTATGGTAAGTACAATACGACTCCGTACGACAAACTGCAAATGGATTTGATGTATCTGGCACATCCCAGCATTATTGAAGATTTTAAGATTATGTTTGCAACTGTAAAAATATTGTTCATGCCAGAGAGCACGGAAGGCATAATGGAAGGGGCAACCACAGCTGTCAGCGAGGATAGTGCAGGTTAGCAGCCTTTTAAGGCTACAGAATCAGCGAAGAAAACTATATTTTTTGCACTATGTTGAATGATTTGGAAGTATACAGAATTGAGGCACTTTCTCATGGAATCTGACAATCGTCCTATTTCGGTATAGAAAGGTGGTAAAATGCCTATGCCTTCAATTGAATACAAAGAATATTCCGTTCTTATGTCAGTTTATCAAAAAGAAAAACCGGTGCAGCTGGAACAGGCGATCGAAAGCATTCGGATGCAAACACTTCCAGTGTCGGATTTTGTGTTGGTGTGCGATGGACCGTTGAATGCGGATCTGGATACTGTTATACAAAGGGAAAAGCATAGGATGGGGGAAGTCTTGACTGTTGTTCGGCTTCCCCAGAATGTAGGACTGGGCAGAGCACTTAATGCGGGACTCAAGCATTGCCGCTGTGAATTGGTGGCACGCATGGACAGTGACGACATCTCTTATCCTGACCGCTGTGAAAAGCAGGTTCGGGTTTTTGCTTTTCATCCAGAAGTCAGCGTATGTTCTGGTATAGTGGAAGAATTCACTTCAGATGTGCGGGTAGTGGATTCACGCCGTGTGCCGCCAGAAACTCAGGCGGAAATTATGAAATTTGCTAAATCGCGGAACCCGTTCAACCATCCCTGTGTAATGTACAAAAAATCTGTTGTGGAATCCGTGGGATCCTATCAGGATTTTTATTTGCTGGAGGACTACTATCTTTGGCTCAGGATGCTCCTAGCGGGATATCAGGGGTATAATCTTCAGGAACCACTTCTTCATATGCGGGCAGGCTCTGACATGTACAAGAGAAGAGCTGGCCTAAAATATGCATGTTCCCAGGTGAAGCTATTCCAATTTATGAAAAAACAGCGTTTCATCGATTCCGGACAGTTTCTGAAAAGTTGCTTGATTCGTTGTGTGTCCTCCCTGGCGCCGAATTGGATGCGTAAAAGCATGTTTAAAATAGCGCTTCGAAAATGATAAAAGGGGAAGTGGCATCTTGAAAAAAATTGCCTACGTCATCAACTACATTACTAGAAACGGCCCCAGTAATGTGGTTTTAAGTTTAATTAAGAATTTGGATGCAACGCAATTTGAGGCTTCGTTGATTACTTTGTTTGAAGAGAATGATTCTGAAGTTGTGCAAGAACTCCGGAGCCATGGAGTATCGGTATTTACTTGCAACTCCTTGACTCGTATGGGGTGTCTTTGCGGGAAAAACAACGAATTTACGAGGATTGTGAAACGAGAAAGGTTTGACATCCTGCATACTCATGGCTTTATTCCTGATATTCTCTCCTCCAGATTACAGTTGCCCATCAAGCGGGTCACGACTCTTCATAACAATATGTTCGAAGATTACAGGGACAGTTATGGAAAAATCAAGGGAAGACTCTTTACTAGAATCCACTTGGTAGCATTGCGGAAGCTGGATCTGTGTGTGTGCTGTTCCCGGTCAGTGTATCAGGTTATGGCCCCACACGTATCACACAGCACATATGTGTGCAACGGAATCCCTTCTCGGAAGGTATCCGCAACGGTGACAAGGCAAAAAATGAACCTTTCGGAAGGTGCATGGGTATTTTTATATGCAGGAGGACTGAATACAGGAAAAAACGTTGAATATCTTGTCAGAAACTTTGTGAAGTTCCATTTGGACAACGAGTATCTTTTGATCCTGGGCACGGGGAAAACTCAGGTTGCGTGTGCAGAAGCAGCAGACGATCACGTACAACTGCTTGGTTTTCGGGAAAATCCTACTGCCTATATGGATATAAGTGACATTTATATATCGGCGTCTAAATCGGAAGGCTTCTCCATCTCGGTTCTGGAGGCGCTTTCCTGTGGACTTGGATTGTTTCTATCTGCCATACCATCACATTGGGAAGTGATGGTAGCTGGAAAATCTATATACTTGGGCGAAATTTTCCATGAAAATGATTTCAAACAACAACTGATAAAGTTGCGGATCAACCGTGCAAAGATTGACAAAAAGGCAATACGGGAACTGCAAATGACACAATTTTCCGATGAAGTGATGACAAGGCGATACGAAAAACTATACTTTTGAGTGACTTTTTTTGGAGAGGAAGCGCAGTATGGTAGTCTATTGGGGGGCATGCCTGAGTTCTATTTTGTTCACCTGGGTTGCTACCCATATAACACATCGTAGATGCAAAAACGACTTTTTGTACTGGTTTCTTATTACATTCTTTTCCGCTTTTCCGCTTATTTTTATTTCTGCAATTCGATATAATGTGGGGGCTGATTACACTGCCTACTACAAATATTATATTGAAATTACGGAAGGGGGGGGGCGCGGTCGTTTTGAAAGCCTGTACTATCTCTTAAACAAGGTTGTGGCCTTCTTGGGGGGATCAGCCCCCTGGCTCTTCGGACTGGCAGCGGTTCTGTTTTTGTTGCCGGTTTATCGGACTATCCTGAGAGATTCACCCTATCCTTGCTTGAGTGTTTTTTTACTTGTGGGAACGACACTTTTTTTTTATTTCCTTAATGGAACCCGGCAGATGATAGGTACAGCTTTCTTGTTTTTGTCGATTCCTTTTTTAGAGAAGAATAAGTTTGTTCCTTTTACAATTTTGATCTTGATTGCATCTGGATTCCATACCATGTGTTTGGTGTTTTTGGCGGTGTATTTTTTGATATGCCTGCGGTTTACACCTAAAATATTAGTAGGAATTACGGCCGTGATCTTTTTATCTGATGAGTTGTTGAGCAGGATTGCGGCAGAAATCATAGGAAGAATGTCGTACTACTCCGATTATTTAGAAACCTCTTTTAATGAAAAGGGACGGGGATATATTGTTCTTTGTATAGATATTGTACTTGTTGTCTTTTCGACGATTTATTATCAGAAAGGCAATGATAAATTTAGAGTCTATTACAATTTACAAGTCTTGGCTTTATGGGCATCAGCACTGACTGGAAAAATAGTTCTTGTGGAGCGATTCCGACTGTCCTTCAGTATGGCATCAATCATTTTACTACCAATGACGATAAAGGGAATCAAGGATAAGAAAACAAGACGAATCATTGCAATTATTGTGTTTGCAATGTATTTTTTGTATGCAACATATACGGTAGGGGTTCAGAATAGTAATTTGGTCCTTCCATACCAAACGATTTTCAACACCGAAGTAGGAGTGTGATTGCAGATGAATCAGGGGCTGTCGGTAGTGGTTCCGGTATACAATGTAGAAAAATACCTGAACAAGTGTGTTGATTCTATTTTGAATCAGACGCTACCGGTTGCGGAAATCATTTTGGTGGATGACGGTTCAAAGGATGCGAGCGGAAAAATCGCTGACGAATACGCCAGAAAATACGCGCAGGTTCGTGTGATCCATCAAAAGAACGGCGGACTTTCTGCGGCACGCAATAGTGGAATCGATTTAGCATCAAAACAATATATCGCATTTGTAGATTCAGATGACTACATTGAGCCAAACATGTATGAAAGATTGATGGCGTTGATTCAAGACAATGATGCAGATATTTCGATCGGAGGTGTGTGGTACGAACAGGAAACGGGAAATAAATTCGCCCCATATGCGGGCAATATTGAAAAGGTTTGGAACAAAAAGGAAAGCATGATAGAGCTCAACAGCTATCAATACTTTAATATGAGTTTCTGCGATGCCATTTTCAAACGATCTTTGTTTGAAAACTGTGCGTATGGCGAAGGCGCCCTTCGGTTCCCGGTGGGAAAGCTGTGTGAAGACTTTTATCTGATGCATAAAATCGTGGCCAGAACGGACAAGATCGCCTATACTTCTACACCTTTTTACCATTATGTGCAGCGAGGGGACAGTATCTCCCGCAACGCGAAGGTGAATCTGGCTCCGATGGATGCATCCATGCAGCAGCTTGCCTTTTATAAAAAGTGGTTCCCGGATCTGAGCTATGTGGCAGAAACGGCCTGCTTTTTTGCCTATGCCAGTATCTATACCACTTACTGTCGGAATGGGCAGGAATGTCCCGCTGATTTGATGAAAAAAATTAATCTTGTATGCCGTGAATACCTTTTCAGCGTGCTGAAAAACGCGCATATTCCCAAGGCCAAAAAGGCGCAGGCAATCGTATTCTGCTTTGCGAAACCGATTTATAAAAAAGTTGTCAGAAAGAGAGCGCATCGATAAATGGTCATCACGAAAATAATCAAAACGGTTGATCGTATCTGGCATAAAAGGTTTCCCAAGACATGGTTGGATTATCTGCGCAGGCAAGGCAGGCGGATTGGAAATGGTACGGCCCTTTTTTCGAATCCGAGAGCAGTACTGCTTGATCTGGCAAAGACATAGCTGATCGAGATCGGGGAAAATGTTCAGATTACTATTGGTATCAAGATTCTGACCCATGGGTATGATTGGTCGGTTTTGAAAGGCTATTGTGGAGAGGTCCTGGGGAGTTCCGGCAAAGTTACAATAGGGAACATTTGTTTTATAGGGATGAGTTCGGTAATCCTTAAGGGAACACAAATCGGAGATAATGTTATTATTAGAGCAGGCAGTTTTGTTACAGGGGGCACGTTTCCGTCGAATTGTGTAATTGCAGGAAATCCTGCAAGAGTGATCTGTTCACTGGAAAAACACAAAGAGAAGCGGTAGAGCTCTTCCAAAAATATTATAAGATCTATCATAAGGTGCTTTCTAAAGATGTACTGGCAGAATTCTTCTAACTGTGTGAAAAGCTGACATACGGAAGCTTTATTTTCAAGATGGATTGCGTTGGAGCTTTTAACGATTCTATCGAAGCGTTTTTGAAAAGAAAACCATTCTTTGAAAGCTATGAAGTGTTTGCCCGGTTTTGCTTAGCACAGCAAAACCGAGTGGATTGAAAACCAGGCATTGAGTCAGGCCAATGCCTGCGATAATTTTGCGTTACTCGTACTGGACGAAAAAGGATTCCCCGGGAGGAAAGAATATTGAAAGCAAGTGTAATCACATTGCACACGGTTGACAACTATGGGTCGGTTATGCAGACCTATGCTACACAGCAGATCTTACAGAAAATGGGCTGCGATGTAGAGTTTGTTGATTACTGGAGAAAAGATAATCTCCCCCATGAGAGGGCGGAACAGCTGCTGCACAAAAGTTGCACCATGCAAAAACTGAAACCTATTTGGAATGTAAACGGCATTACACGCAAAGCGGCCGTTGCAGTGCTGGAAAAAGCGGTGGCAGGACGGAAATCCCCCATGTGGAAGTTTCTAGAAAAGTATGTAACGCTAACCCCAAAGCGGTACAGTTCTCTGAAAGAATTGCAGAAGGACCCTCCTCGCGCGGATGTGTACATTACCGGAAGCGATCAAGTTTGGAACAGCATTTGGAACCAGGGCGTGGACAAGGCCTACTTTTTGGAGTATGCGCCCGAGGGGAAGCCGCGGATTGCATTTTCTGCCAGTATCGGGCGGGAAACATTAGATGAAGAGGAAATACCGGAAACCCGGGAACTTCTCGAGAAATATGCAGCCATCTCGGTTCGGGAAGAGTCGGCGGTACGCCTGCTGGCCTCTTTGGGAATCCAGTCTACCAGGATCTTGGATCCGACGCTGATGCTCTCTGGTGACGAGTGGAGAAAGATTGCTGTTAGGGTTTCTTGCAGGCGGCCGTATCTTTTGCTGTATCAACTGAATCCCAATCCGAAAATGGATGCCTATGCTGTGCAATTGGCTCAAAAGCAGGGCTGGGAACTTGTTCGGATCGGATTTGGGCGTTCGGACAGCAAGAAGCCAGGAACGTGCATCAGGCTTCCCTCTGTGGAAGAGTTCCTGGGACTATTCGACCAGGCGGCTTGCGTCTTGACGGATTCCTTCCATGCTACAGCTTTTTCGTTGAATTTGGATAAAGAATTCATCAGTGTGCTGCCCGACCGGTTTGGTACTAGAATTGAGAGTATTCTGCAGTTGACGGGAACAGAGGACAGACTTATGAAAAATTTTGAAGAAGATTCGATTTTAGAAAATCCTATTGACACGGCATGCGTTTCCTCTGTTTTGAGTTCGGAACGAGCAAAGAGTATGGAGTGGCTGAAAACAGCTATCAAACATATACACTAAGGAGTTTATATGGAATGTTTTTTACTGGGAGAATATAAGGCAAACAAGGGACCAAGCAATGTTAACCGATCACTGATTGAAAATTCCGGCGGAGAAATTTTGTGCGTGAAATCCAACAACAAGATTTTGTCTATTCTGGAATCTTTTATCCAATTGGCAAAATGTGACAAGGTGGTTGTCTCTACGGTATGTGCGCCAAGGTATTACTATTTTTTGAGATTTTTAAATAAGAAGTACTTTTATTTGATGCATGGATCCCTTCGGTTTGAAAATGAAATCAATCGATTGCAGCTTTCAAAAAAAAAATTGGATAACGAGGATGCCATTCTCCGGCATGCCGAGCGGATTATTTGTGTTTCGGAAGGTTATGCAGAGTGGGTGAAAAAAAGATATCCGGAATACAGTGATCGAATTACATTTGTCAACAATGGTGTTACTATACAGCCGCGCAAGGCAGTGGAAAAGATTCCCTTTACCGTTGCTGTGGCAGGAGGAAATCGTTGTATTAAGAATAATCTGGAAGTTTTGAAGGCAGTAAAACTTTTACACGAACAGGGAATCCCCTGCAAATTGTTTGTTTTTGGCCGAAAATATCCCGGAAATGATCCGCTGGAGGAAAACGAATTCTGCACTTACTGCGGGCATCTGGAAAAAGAACAGTATTATAAAAAGCTGGATACCATTTCCTGTTTTGTGATGGACTCCGAAGTAGAGCCGTTTGGACTCGTGGCTGCCGATGCGCTAAACTGCCATTGCTCCCTTTTGATGACTCGAAATGTCGGGGCAAGATCCATTATGAAGGCAGAGCCCTGTGATTTCATTGAGAATCCCCATGATGTGAGGGAAGTGGCAGAGAAGATAAAGCATGCTTGGGAATGGCCCAATTCGGAACGGCTTTGCCATAGTATTGATCGGGAAGGCTGTTCAGAAAAGGCAACTTTCGTTCGATTGAAAAAAATTATTGAAGGGGAAATTCAGTGAACCGGATATTGCAGAAATACAGGGATTTTCCACCGGCTGTAAAAGCCTCCCTTTGGTTTACAGTTTGCAATATTTTACAAAAGGGAATATCCTTTATCACAATTCCAATCTTTACGCGAATGCTTTCCACAGAAGAATACGGAATTATTTCTTTGTTTGCTGCATGGCAAAGCGTATTGAGTATTTTTGCTACGTTGAATTTGTCATACCAGATTTTTAATAATGGGATGATTAAATTTGAACATGACAGGGATGGCTTTACAACAGCCATGCTAGGGTTGTCCAATTTTGCAACTCTTATTGTCTTTACTGTCTATCTTGTGTTTCGCGTGCAGTTGGATAAACTGTTTACACTGCCGCCAGTGGCAATTTTTCTGATGTTTGTTGGGTTCATTTTTTCTTCAGCAACAAGTCTTTGGACTGTACATCAAAAATTTATGTTCAAATATCGAATGCTGTGCTTTGTAACCTTAGCGCTTTCAGTGGGTTCGGCGGGCATTGGAATTATACTTGTTAATTTTAAGCAGTGTGGCCTGTCAAGAGTTTGGGGCGATACCATAGCATGTGTTTTGGTTGGTGCTGTCATCTATGCAGCAATTCTCAAGAAGAACAGAAAGCTAGTTAATATAAGTTATTGGAAATATGCTTTGACGATTTCTCTGCCGCTAATTCCACATTATTTGTCCATGACAGTTTTGAGTAGTTCAGATCGTATTATGATTAATACTTTATGCGGAAAATCTTATACGGCTCTATACAGTGTTCCTTATAATGCGTCCATGGTGATGCAGATTTTCACAAATAGTATATGTGCTTCGTTTATCCCATGGACGTACCAGAAGTGCAAATTAAGACAATATAAAAAATTGAATGAGCTAAGTTCTGTATTGTTGATACTTGTAATGGCTATTACGTTAATTCCATCTTTATTTGCACCAGAGCTAGTATGGATTTTAGGAGCCAATGCTTATAAGGATTCGATGTGGATTGTGCCGCCGGTATCCTGTAGTGTCTTTTTTATGTTTGCTTATTCGTTATTTGCTAACATAGAGTTATACTACGAAAAAAGCAAAAACATAATGACCGCATCTATGGCTACGGCAGTTGGCAATATTGTCCTCAATTATATTTTTATTAATCTTTTTGGTTATATTGCAGCTGCTTATACGACGTTGGCGTGTTATATTTTCCTTTCTATTATGCATTATTGTTTTATGAGAGCAATTTGTAGGGAAAAGAACATTCGGGAGCAGATTTATAACATGAAACTTATATTGGTATTGTCAATGTTTTTAGTGATATATTCTGTTGGGGTGTCCTTGCTTTTCGATAAGCCCAACTGGATTCGTTATGTTTTTATCATTGTGGTTTTGGGCGCAATCATTGTAAAAAGACGAGTCCTAACAAAGTACTTAGCTATCATAAAAAAACAAGAATAAGCTCGTGTCGCTCAAATATATATAAAGGAGAACTCTTGTGACTAATAAACAAGTGGAAAAAATATGTATGATTATTCCATATTTTGGAAGTTGGCCTGAATGGTTTCCTTTATATTTGTATTCTTGTAGTACACTAGATAACATAGATTTCTACTTCTTTAGCGATTGTGGTACGCCTAATACTACATATAAAAACACCGTATTTATTAATATTGGCTTTGTTGATTATTGTAATATGGTGACAGACAAATTAAAAGTCGAGTTTCACCCAGAAAAACCTTATAAATTGACAGATTTAAAACCTTTTTTGGGAACAGTTCACAGTGATATTGTAAACAAGTACGCATTTTGGGGTTTTTCAGACATTGATCTCCTATATGGTGATATCGAGAATATGATCAATCAAAAGATATTGAAAAAATACGATTTTATAACAACGCACTCAGATAGAATTGCAGGGCATTTTACTGTCATAAGAACAGGTTCTGTATACTCTACCGCGTGGGAAAAAATTCCAGATTGGAGAAGAATGCTATCTTGTCAGAAACATTATGGGATTGATGAACGTTGGCTTACATACGCCGTTCTTCCGGCAAAAAAATGGCTGGACAGGGGAGTAAAATACTTGATGCCATGGATAAAGCCTCGAACGGAAACATTCTATAGAGCCTATGACTTTATGCAAGGGTTTATGCGCATTATTTACCCCAAAATACTGTTTAAGGAACAGTTCACAACAGTGGTGCCGGCGAAGGAGCAAATTTGGATTTACGATGCTCATAGAAGAACCATTTTGGATGCGAAAACGGGAAAAACAATCCCTTATCTTCATTTTCTCTTCTTCAAAAAGACACCTTACTTAGAAACTGAAAATTATTGGAAATCTGGATTTTATAAAATTTCCAAGGGTCACACTTTTTCTAAAAATGATCGCTTTGATATCTCATTGGAGGGAATTGTACCCAGTAATCAGTCATAGTAAATGATTTCATGTGGGAAAACGGGGGGCACAATGAAAGAAAAATGCAGCACAGTATGTGCACCGAGTCAGTGTGCCGGATGTATGGCGTGTGTGGATATTTGCCCCAAAGGGGCTGTTTTGATTCAAGATAACGCAAAGTATATGAATGCAGTGATAGATTCAAAAAAATGTATAGGTTGCAACGCCTGCCATTCGGTTTGCCAGCAAAACTTCCCGGCGGCATTGCATACACCGCGTCAATGGCTGCAGGGATGGGCTCGCGAAAATATGCGAAGCAAGAGTTCTTCCGGGGGCTTTGGCCAAGCTGTCATGAGAGCGATGATACGGCATGGAGGCGCTGTGGCAGCGTGTAAATGGGACCGGGGGCAGCTCCTGTTTGAGCTGTTTGAGGATGAATCAAAAGTCGATGATTGTATTGGATCGAAGTATGTAAAAAGTAATCCGGCTGGTATTTATAAAGCGGTCAAACAGAAGCTGACGGAAGGGAAAAAGGTCCTTTTTGTTGGTTTGCCCTGCCAAGTGTCTTCCCTGAGAAATTATGTAAAGGACCACGAAAATTTATATACGGTGGATTTGATTTGCCATGGTGCACCGTCGGTCAAGCTGCTGCAAAAGTCCATGGAGGAGTATGGTGTTAAACCCTCACAGGTGGAATTCATCCGTTTTCGTCACGCGGATAAATTTGCAGTCGAAACACAACCTAAACGTGTTGTCCCACAAAGTGTACAGGATCGATATACAATGGCTTTTTTACATGGAATTAGCTATACGGAAAACTGTTATTCCTGTCGATACGCACAGGTAGACCGCGTGGGAGATCTTACTATCGGTGATTCGTGGGGAACGGAGATGCAGGAAGAACTATCTAAAGGCGTATCGTTGATTTTGTGTCAGTCAGATAAGGGAGCGCGGCTTCTTGATTGGGTGGATTTTCAATTCTTCCCGGTCAATACAGAAATTTCTATTCAGCAAAACAAACAGTTGCAGCGTCCTTCCGCCATGCCGCAGGAACGAAACAAATTCTTTGCGGACCTGTCTGCGGGATGTAAATTCAACCAAGCAGTTATGAAAGTGTATCCTAAGGAATGTATAAGACAGGACATTAAAGCGTTTCTTGCCTTCACAGGCCTCTGGAAACTTAAATAATGCGATCGATTTATAGTCCAAACCCTTGTACCACCCGGGCCCGGTGGAGCTGGCCAGCTGCGCTTTTGGGCAAAGCAGCAAGGTCAGCTATCTGCAGATGCTCACGGCGGTGTGTGCGGTGGTTAACGGGGGCAATCTGATGCAGCCTTACGTGGTGCAGAAGATTCAGGCGCCGGATGGCACTGTGCTGGAAGAAATCCAGCCGACAGTCAAGCGCCGGGTCATCAGTGAAGAAACCAGTGCCACCATGTGCCAGTTGATGGAAGGGGTTGTCACCGATGGTACCGGCAAACACGCAGCGGTAAACGGGTATTTTGTGGGTGGTAAAAGCGGTACCAGCCAGAAATTGGACAGCGAAGACGAGGGCGCGCGCATCAGTAGTTTTGTGGCGGTGGCGCCCATTGATGCGCCACGCCTTGCGGTGCTGGTCTGCCTGGATGAGCCCCACAGCTGGACCACCAGCGGCGGAACACTTTCGGGACCGGTGTGTGCCGAAGTGCTGGCCAAGGCCTTGCCGTATCTCGGCATTGCGCCGGAAACAGAAGCGGAAACGGCAGATTCGGGTGAAAACACCTGAAACATAATACAAAACAGGAAAATTCAGCGCCCCGGCACCTGCAAAAAAAGCAGGTGCC
>OGYQ01000758.1_pt1 | contig 25810 bp, 20 predicted proteins | sample 1576641 | NCBI WGS metagenome assembly OGYQ01 (sample SAMEA3541476, study PRJEB24748) | human gut metagenome | biome: human gut; feature: human-associated habitat; material: faeces | place: China | collected 2012 | reverse complement strand
TTCTTCCTTCTTTTTTTCCTTAGTCTCCGGATCTATTCCTTCTACCTCGTAAAAGATTTGCATAAACTCTTTTCCGGTGATGGTCTCTTTCTCGATCAGAAAAGCTGCAATCTTATCCAGTGAACTTCTGTGTTCGCTGAGCAGACGTTTTGCTTCCTCATAAGAAGATTTCAGGATCTTCATAACCTCATGGTCAATCTCGGATGCGGTCTCCTGTCCGCAGTTGCTGACCGGACGTCCGTCCAGGTAACGGTTCTGGATGGACTCCAGACCGATCAGACCGAACTTCTCACTCATACCATACTGGGTGATCATCGCACGGGCGATGCTGGTGGCTTTCTCAATATCATTTGCCGCGCCGGTGGTAACCGTATCAAACACGATTTCCTCTGCCGCACGGCCTGCCAGCATACCTACCAGCATAGCTTCCAGCTCTTTCTTCGTGTTCAGGAACTTCTCTTCCTCCGGTGTCTGCATCACATAGCCAAGCGCTCCCATGGTCCTTGGAACGATAGTGATCTTCTGTACCGGTTCTGCATCTTTTTGCAGCGCGCTTACTAATGCGTGACCGACCTCATGATAAGAGACGATCCTTCTCTCTTCCTGGCTCATGATCCGGTCTTTCTTTTCTTTTCCGACTAAGACGACCTCTACCGCCTCAAAAAGATCGGCCTGGCATACAGCATTTCTTCCATGCTTTACTGCATTGATCGCCGCTTCGTTGATCATATTTGCAAGATCGGATCCTACTGCTCCGGAAGTTGCAAGTGCAATCTCTTCCAGATTTACGGTTTCGTCCATCCGCACATCCTTGGAATGTACCTTCAGGACATCGATCCTTCCTTTCAGGTCCGGCTTTTCTACAATGATCCGGCGGTCAAACCGTCCCGGTCTTAAAAGCGCCGGATCCAGGATCTCCGGACGGTTGGTAGCCGCCAGGAGCACCAGACCTTTGTTGCTCTCAAAACCATCCATCTCTGCCAGCAGCTGGTTCAGCGTCTGTTCTCTTTCATCGTTGCTGCCCAGCTGATTATCACGGCTTTTTCCGATCGCATCAATCTCATCAATAAATATAATACACGGAGCCATCTGCTGTGCCTGCTTGAACAGGTCGCGCACACGGGAGGCTCCCACACCTACATACATTTCCACAAATGCGGAACCACTTAAGGAGAAGAACGGCACATTTGCCTCCCCGGCTACCGCCTTCGCAAGCAAAGTCTTACCAGTTCCCGGAGGTCCCACAAGAAGTGCGCCCTTCGGCAGCTTTGCTCCTACACTGGTGTATTTCCCCGGATTATGGAGAAAATCTACTACCTCCTGCAGGGATTCCTTGGCCTCATCCTGTCCGGCCACATCCCGGAACGTCACGCCGGTCTGCTTTTCCACATACATCTTGGCATTGCTCTTGCCGATTCCCATCATGCCGCCGCCCTTGCTCATCCGCCTGGTCATCCAGACGATCATTCCTACCAAAAGCGCAATTGGCAGGAAGGTTGCAAGGAGCTGGATCACAATTGCCGAAGTCGTATCCGGAATCTCCTGCTCATAGTCAACCCCCGCATCATACAAACGTTCAGACAGGGTATCATCCTGTACCAGACCGGTATAATACTCTCTTCCGACCCGTTCTCCGTCCTCCGGTTTTGCGGTGATCACGATCTGATTACTCTGGATCACGACTTTTTCCACGTCTCCGTCATCCACCATTTTCAGAAATTCATTATAACTGATTTCCTGATCCGAACCAGCACCCTGGAACTGATAAAGCGCCATGACCAAAAGAGTGGTAACCAGCGTTACTATAAGAATAAACGACAGGCCCTGCCTGTTATTTTTATTATTTTGATTTTTATTCTGGTTGTCCATTTTTATCCTCCTGTATTACTCTTCCATTATAAGGACAGCCCTTCTGGAAATCAATAAAAACATTATGAAAAGATTGTAAACTCACCATATCTTGTAGTATACTTGATATATTAATGCTTATACTTCATAGTAAGTAAAAATAAACCACCATATATAGTAGTAGAGGAATGAGTACATATGAAAATAGGATTTGACAACGAAAAGTACCTGAATACCCAGTCTTCCCATATCAGGGAACGAATCGGCAAATTTGACAACAAGCTTTATCTGGAGTTTGGCGGAAAGCTGTTTGACGACTACCATGCTTCCCGCGTTCTTCCCGGATTTCAGCCGGACAGCAAACTCCGCATGCTAAAGCAGCTTTCTGACCAGGCGGAGGTCATCATTGTCATCAGCGCCGAGGATATTGAAAAAAACAAAATCCGCGGGGATCTTGGCATCACCTATGATTCGGACGTGATGCGCCTGATCAGCGTTTACCGGGAACACGGCCTTTTCGTAGGAAGCGTTGTCATCACCAAATATGCCGGGCAGGAAAGCGCTTCTTTATTCCGGAACCGTCTGAAGAAGCTGGGCATCAAGGTCTACCGGCATTATGTGATCCCCGGATATCCGGCAAATGTGCCTCTCATCGTCAGCGATGAAGGTTACGGAAAAAATGAATACATCAAGACCTCTAGACCACTGGTGGTTGTCACTGCCCCGGGACCTGGAAGCGGAAAAATGGCCGTCTGCCTCTCTCAGCTGTATCATGAGCACAAACGGGGCATCCGCGCCGGCTATGCCAAATTTGAGACCTTCCCTATCTGGAATCTCCCACTGAAGCATCCGGTTAACCTCGCCTATGAGGCAGCTACGGCAGACTTAAATGATATTAATATGATAGACCCCTTCCATCTGGAAGCTTATGGGGAATCCACCGTAAACTATAACCGGGATGTCGAGATATTCCCGGTCCTGAATGCCATGTTCCAGCAGATTTACGGCACCAGCCCGTATAAATCCCCTACTGACATGGGTGTAAATATGGCCGGAAACTGTATCTGTGACGATGAAGCCTGTAGAGATGCTTCCAAGCAGGAGATCATCCGCCGGTACTACGACTCCCTGCGCCGCCTTCTGATCGGCGCCTGCTCCGATGATGAGGTCTACAAAATTGAAATGCTGATGAATCAGGCCGGTATCACGGTGCATGACCGTCCGGTCGTAGACGCGGCCCTAAAGCGCGCGGAAGAGACTGGCGGGCCTGCTGCCGCCCTGCAGCTTGCAGACGGGCGGATGGTAACCGGAAAGACCTCTCATCTTCTGGGCGCCTGTGCGGCACTTCTTCTTAATGCATTAAAGGAGCTGGCCGGCATCGATCACGACTGCCATGTGATCTCGCCGGAGGCCATTGAACCAATCCAGAAGCTAAAGACCAAATACTTAGGCAGCCGCAACCCCAGACTTCACACAGACGAGGTCCTGATCGCCCTGTCCGTGAGCGCGGCAACCAATCCAAACGCACAGCGGGCCTTAGACCAGCTTCCAAAACTTGCCGGCTGTCAGGCCCACACCTCCGTTATGGTCGGTTCCGTTGATATGAAACAGTTCCGCAAGCTCTCCATCCAGGCAACTTTTGAGGCAAAATATGAAAATAACTCTGTATTTTTCAAGAAAACCGGTGTATAATCGAAAAGTATTTTTTTAATCGAGAATTCACTAAAGGAGGGAACTATGGCAGTAAAATATGTGTTTGTTACAGGCGGTGTCGTTTCCGGTCTCGGGAAAGGCATTACCGCCGCATCTCTAGGAAGACTCCTGAAGGCCCGCGGATATACCGTGACCATGCAGAAATTTGACCCCTACATCAACATCGACCCGGGCACTATGAATCCGGTACAGCACGGAGAGGTTTTCGTAACAGACGATGGCGCTGAAACAGACCTGGATCTGGGACATTATGAAAGATTTATCGACGAAAGTCTCAGCAAAAATTCTAATGTCACCACAGGAAAGATTTACTGGTCTGTTTTACAGAAGGAGCGCCGGGGAGATTTTGGCGGAGGAACCGTTCAGGTGATCCCACACATCACCAACGAGATCAAGAGCCGTTTTTACCGCAATCCCGCTGCCAAAGATACAGAAATTGCCATCATCGAGGTGGGCGGCACAGTAGGCGATATTGAAAGCCAGCCCTTCCTGGAGGCAATCCGGCAGTTCCAGCATGAAAAAGGCCGGGAAAATGTGGTACTGATCCACGTAACCCTGATCCCTTATCTTCGGGCTTCCCAGGAAATGAAGACCAAACCCACCCAGGCCAGTGTCAAAGACCTGCAGGGAATGGGGATTCAGCCGGACATCCTGGTCTGCCGCTCCGAATATCCTCTGGATATCGGCATTAAGGACAAGATTGCCCTGTTCTGCAACGTACCTTCAAATCATGTCTTGCAGAATCTGGATGTAGAATATTTATATGAAGCTCCGCTGGCCATGGAAAAGGAAAATCTGGCAGGCGTGGTATGTGAATGTCTGAACCTGCCCTGCCCGGATCCGGACCTGAAGGACTGGACAGAAATGGTCGATTACCTGAAGCATCCCAACACTGAGGTTACCGTTGCCCTGGTCGGAAAATATATCCAGCTCCACGACGCCTATATCAGCGTGGTGGAAGCCCTGAAACACGGCGGTATCTTCAGCCGGGCCACCGTAAATATCAAGTGGGTGGATTCGGAGACCGTCACTGCAGAAAACGTAGATGATCTTCTGGGCGATGTCAGCGGTATCCTGGTTCCCGGAGGTTTCGGACTCCGGGGTATTGAAGGCAAGATCGAGGCTATCAGATACGCCCGCACCCACCAGGTTCCCTTCCTGGGATTGTGCCTTGGCATGCAGCTTGCCATCGTAGAGTTTGCAAGAGACGTACTGGGTTATAACGATGCCCACAGTGCAGAGCTGAAACCGGATACCACTCATCCCGTGATCCACATCATGCCGGATCAGATTGGTGTGGAAGATATCGGAGGAACCCTGCGGCTTGGCGCTTATCCCTGTGTTCTGGACAAGGATTCCAAAGCCTATCAGCTGTATGGCACGGATCAGATCAGTGAACGCCACCGCCACCGCTATGAAGTCAACAATGACTATCGGGATGCCTTAACAGAACATGGCATGAAACTCTCCGGCCTGTCCCCGGATGGACGGATCGTGGAAATGATCGAGATTCCGGAACACCCCTGGTTCCTTGCTACCCAGGCCCATCCGGAACTGAAATCCAGACCTAACCGCCCGCATCCTCTGTTCCGCGGGTTTATTGAGGCCTCCCTGGAGTATCAGAGAGAACATTAAATCCGATAAATAACATTAAACAACCGCCCGTTCCTTGCGCTGAATCAATAAACCCAGCTCCAGGGACGGGCGGTCATATTTTCTATTTTTGTGTATGGATTATGCATGCATGAGCGGCTCGCTGACATGTACCCGGAAAAATTGGATGAGCGGGCCGTTAAAACAAGCGTTGCAGATTGTCCCAATCCCCACGATTTCCCAGAGATCCCCCCCGGAAGCCAGGCAAAAGAGTACACCTATGACCACGACTGTAACATCGCTGCACACCCTGGCATACTGGAACGGCATCCTTCCCCTTAAAGCCTTTTGTATGATAAAGGCAACACTGTCATAGGGAGCAATCCCCATATCTGCCACAATGTAAAAGGCAACACCCAGCCCTGCAAACAGACAGCCAATTACCAGAAACAAAATTCTTAATGGAACTCCTGCCTCTATGCTCAGTACATCCTCAAAAATCCAACAGATAATATCTGCCCCATACCCTACGCAGACCATATTAATAATTGTTCCTGCTCCGATATTTTTCCTTACTGTAACATAGACTGCCAGAAGTATAACTGCATTCATAATCAGCTGCCATGTTCCAAAGCTCATATGCAAAAAGCCGCTGATTCCCAGGTTCATGCATGTGAAAGCATCCACGCCGAAATTACTCAGCCGGTAACAGCCGACACAGAGGCTGATAAACAAAATGCCAGTAAGCATCATGACTGTCCGCCTGCAAATAGATACTTTTTCTGTCTTCATCTCCTCTGCCTCCTGTACAAATTTTTTTTACCTTATTTCCGCCACTATTATATACAAAAGGCAGACGTGCCAGTAGGCCAATAAGTTGAAAAAAACAGTCAAAATGTTATATTCTATGTTGCAACTTACGCCAATGCTTTTCTCACGCATTTTAGCGCTTCTTTTACCACCTGATGCATGTCATAATATCGATACATTCCCAGACGTCCTCCAAAGATCACATGCTCTTCCTGGTCAGCCAGCTCGCGGTACCTTGCATACAGTGCGTTATTCTTCTCGTCGTTCATGGGATAATAGGGTTCTTCTCCTCTGCTCCAGGCGGCCGGGTACTCCCGGGTGATCACAGTCTTGTCGGAAACTCCCGATCCATCGCCGCCGTATCCGCCCTGGCATCCATATTCAAAATGCTTATGTTCGATGATTCTCGTATAAGGCACCTCATATTCTGTATAGTTGACCACCGCATTTCCCTGGTAGTTCTCCATATTCAGGACCTCCGTCTCAAACCGGAGGCTCCGGTATTCCAGTTCTCCAAAGCAGTAATCATAGTAAGCGTCGATCATGCCGGTAAATACGATGTTTTCCGCCTCTTTCGCAAGGATTTCCCGGTCCGCAAAGAAATCTGTCATAAGCCTCACCTCAGTTCCTTCCAGCATGCGCTCGATGATCTTCGTATAACCGCCGACAGGGATTCCCTGATACTTGTCATTAAAGTAATTATTGTCATAGACATAGCGCACCGGAAGCCTGCGGATAATAAAGCTGGGAAGCTCTGTGGCGCGTCTTCCCCACTGCTTCTCTGTATAACCCTTGACCAGCTTTTCATAAATATCTTTCCCTACCAGGGAAATCGCCTGCTCCTCCAGATTCTTGGGTTCCGTGATACCGGCCTCCTTAATCTGTCTTTGAATGATCTCCTTTGCTTCTGCCGGAGTCCTGACGCCCCACATCTTACTGAACGTATTCATATTGAAAGGCAGGTTATAAAGTTCATCTTTATATCTGGCCACCGGGCTGTTGGTATAGCGGTTAAATCCGGCAAATTGCTGGATATAATCCCAGACCTCCTTGTCTGAGGTGTGGAAAATATGTGCCCCGTACTGGTGTACCTGGATGCCCTCTACTTCTTTTGTATAAATATTTCCTCCAATATGGTCACGCCGGTCAATGACCAGCACCTTTTTCCCTGCCTTCTTTGCTTCATGTGCAAAAATAGCACCAAACAGTCCCGCTCCAACGATGAGATAATCGTATTTCATGTCTGCTTCCTCCTATATATATGAAAAGTTTCATGTCTGTTCTCTTAACTTTAATCCATGCTCCATGCAGCCTTGCTCCCATGCTCCGTCTTCGTGATGACAAGCTTTCTGTCAATCTGCTCCTTCAGTTCATTAACATGAGAAATGATACCCACCAGGCGCCGTTCGCCTGCAAGTTCTGTCAGCACCCGGATCGCCTGCTCTCTGGCCTCATCATCCAGCGAACCGAACCCTTCATCCACGAACATCGTTTCAATCCTGACGGCGCCTGCTGTGTTCTGGACAATATCGGAAAGCCCCAGCGCCATGGCAAGAGATGCCATAAAGGATTCTCCCCCTGATAACGTCCGCACATCACGCACCGAATCGCTTGCCATATGATAGATATCCAGATCCAGTCCTGCCTGTCCCTGGCTCCCCAGATGTTCGATATCTCTGCACTGAAGAAGAAATTCCCCGGAGGTCATACGGACCAGACGCTGGTTTGCCGCCTGTATGATCTGTCGGAAATACTGTCTCTGGACAAAGGTTTCGAAATCCAGTTTTACAGATCCGCTTAAGGTTCCATTTGCGGTTTTACTTAGCCTGCTGACCTTCTCATACTCTTTCCTCAGATCTCCATCCAGCTGTTCGCGTCGTTTTAGCGATTCCAGCACTTCCCGGTTTTTCTGATTCATTCCGTAGGTCTGAAGCTCAGACTCTCTCGTCTTTTCATACTCCAGCCTTGCTTCTTCCATCTCTTCTGCAATGACTTTTAGATCTACCGGATTCTTTCCCTTCAGCTGTTCCTCAAGGCTTGCAATTCTTCCTGCCGCTTCTTTTAAGGATTCCCGGTAGGCCATCAGCTGCTGCTCCTTTTCTTTGATCTCTGACGGCATCATCACTGCTCCCCGGTAGGAGGCTTCATCCTGAAACCCTTGTTCCGCAATGGTCTGACGGTATTCTTCCTGCCGTTGTTTCCTGTCTGCCCGATTCTGTTCCCAGGTATCCTGCATACGCGCCTCCTGGCCCCTGAGATGGTTCCAGTTTTCAGCCAGCCTTCGATATTCCTCCTCTGCCTTCCGCCATTTGTCTCCGGCAAGCTTTACCGAGTCTTCCATATGTTTAAGCTGTTCCTTCGCTTCCCTTTCGTCTGTCTCCGGAAGTTCACGGCTCCTGGTACGGATCGCCGTCTCCGCCTCTTTTCTCTCCAGCAGCAGCTGCTCCTTTTCTTCCTTAAGCCGCTCTTCGTCTGCTCTCATCTGCTCCTCAATATGCCGGAGCTTTTCCTCGGTTTCCCGTGCCTTCTCATACTGCTTCAGGTCATCGTCCGCACGCTTCATCTTCTGATTCAACTCTTTGTCTCTCTGGCAGGATTCTTCTATCCCGCTCTTTATTACAGATTTTTCCTCCCCGGTTTCCTCCGGAAACAATTTGTCAAATTCCTCCCGGAAAACCAAAAGAAGTGTCTGGTAACCGGAGGCTGCCTGTTGATAGCTTTGTGCACATTGATTGCGGATTTCTTCTGCGTCGTCCCTAAGCTTTTTTGCCTCCTTCACTTCCGCCTCTGTCGGAAGTTCTTCCGGCAAAAGAGATGGAGACGGATGTTTGAGAGCCCCGCAAACCGGACAGGGAATTCCTTCTTCCAGCTTCTGGGCCAAAATCCCGGCCTGCCCGTCCAAAAATGCCTGGTACTTTTTCTCGTATATTCTATGGCAGCTCAGATATACTTCTTTTTTCTGCTCCAGTATCCTTCTGCTTTCTGCACAGTCCTTTTCTTTTTCCTCCAGTTCCCTTTGCCGCTTCAGCAGCGCCTCCAGCTGCCGCCGCCGATTGTCCAGTTCTTTCTTCTGATAAGACAGAATATCCAGCCGGCTTTTTGCATCATTACAGGTCTCCCGGATCCGGATGGCTTCTTCCTTCTGCACTGCAACCTGCTTTTTTCTTTCTTCCAGCTCCTTCTCCTTTCGCTCCTTCTCCCGGATTTTTTGCTCAGTCTTTTTTTCCTCTTCTCTTAGTTTTGCAACCTCGCTATAGATCGGAAGGGCATTTCTCAGGAAGATAATCTTTTCTCCATATGCCTCTTCTATTCTTTTCTTCTCCAGTTCTGCCTCCTGATAGCCTTTTTTCGCTTCTTTTCCCGCTTCTTCTGTCTCTGCAAGCTTTCTTTTTACCTCCTGGAGCTCTGCCTTGTTCTTTTCGCAGATCGCTTTTATCTGTTCAAACAGCTGCTCTGCCCGTGCCGCCTGTTCTGCCCTCTTTCCAAGATCCAGCTTCCGCTCAAGATTTTGATAAATCTCTTCCTTTTCTGCCAGCGCCTCTCTCCTTTTCGTTTCCCTCTCCAGCGATTCTATTAACCTCTGCCAGGTTTCTCCCTTCTCCTTCTTTTCTGTTAGTTCCCGGATCCTCTTCTGAAGCTTATCACTCTGTCCGGAAATCTCCTTTTCTTTTGTCTCTCCTTCGGTGATGATTTCCTCAAGGATCTGGAAGATCTCCTGATAAGAAGGCATCTCACTCTCTTTTAACTCCTGCCATCTTTCCATAGCATGGAATGTATTTTCCACACGTTCCAGCTCGGTTTTTACATTTATTTGATTTTCTTCCAGTCTGGCAGCCAACTCTCCTGCACGCTTTTTCAGTTCTTCCTGGACTCTGCTGCAGACTTCCGTTTGAAAAATCCTGGAAAAGATTTTCTTCCGCTCTCTGGATTCTGCCAGCAGAAGCTTTAAGAAATCTCCCTGGGCGATCATGGCTGTCTGGGTAAACTGCTCTGCAGTCAGTCCCATGATCTCTATGATCTTCTGATCGGTTTCCCGTTTTTTCCCGCGGAATACCTGTCCGTCAGGCATGATAAGTTCCACCTTAGCGGCTTCCCTGACCATGCGTACCTCCCCGTCTTTTCCCCGGCGCTTTCCCGCCCGGAGATATTCCGGATTTCTCCGTATCTGAAAGACCTGGTCCTGATAGGAAAAGGTATACTCTACATAGGTGTCCGCCCCTTCCTTCGCATACTGGCTCCGCATCATATTTCCGTCTCTTCTTCCGCCGCTGGTACGGTCATAGAGCGCATATGTGATCGCATCAAAAATGGTGGTCTTTCCCGCTCCGGTGTCTCCCGTCACCAGGAAGAGGCCTCCCGATATATTTGAAAAGTCAATCACTGTCCTGCCCGCGTAGGATCCAAAGGCAGACATTTCTAATCGTATTGGCCTCATGCGCCTACTCTCCCTTCACCTGTTCGAATATTTCATCCATGAACCGTTCTTCCTCTTCGCTCATTCTGGTTCCCTGCATCTTCTGGTAAAATTCCCCAAAGGCCTCCGCCGGACTCTGGATCTTCACTGTCTCATCCAGCTCCTCAAGCTTCCGCCTGGTCCTGCTATTTTCAATCCTGACCTCCAGAATATGAGAATAGACCTGATCCAGCTGCTCTCTTGGCTTGTACAATTCTTCTTCATCAGTCAGTGTGATACTGATAAAATCATTCCGTTCATCAGGCGAAACCTCTGCCAGAAGTTCTGAGAGTGTTCCTTTCTTTTTCCGGACCTCACGCAGTGGATAAAGTGTAAGCTTCTCAATCTTAAGAGGATCTCCCTTCTCTCCAAGCGTCACCAGATGGAGCGCCTTTTGATGAGACGCTTCACTTACAGAATATTTCAGCAGCGTCCCACAGTAACGGATTTTCTCCTCCCCGACACTCTGTGCCCCGTGCAGATGACCCAGCGCCGCATAGTCGAATTTCCGTATCACAGAAGCATCCACCTGATCCAGTCCCCCTACAGAAAATATTTCCGAATCGCAGGTCTCAGGATCCGAAATCCCCCGGTAAAACTGATGCGAAATCAATACATTTCTTTTATTTATAAAATCAATATTTTGATTACGAATTAATTTCTCCACCGCTTCCGTGTACGTCTCCGGTTCTTCCCCGGGGAACAGGTGCCGCACATGGGACGGTTTGATAAACGGAAGAAGATAAAATGTGACGTCTCCATACTCGTCTGTCAGTGTCACCCTGGTCATTCCCTGCTCTGTCACTTCTCCTGCCAGATAGATCTTTTGCCCCTTAAGAAGAGCTGATGCATACTGAAGCCTCTCTGCCGAATCATGGTTCCCGCTGATAATCAGAATCGGAATCCTGGGGCTGATCACAGAAAGTCCGGTCAGAAATTCGTCCCACAGACGGACCGCCTCTGCTGAAGGCACAGATTTATCATACACATCCCCGGCAATTAAGATCACATCCGGATGCAGCTGTCTGGCATACTCTGTCACCTGGCCAAGAATCTCCCTCTGGTCCTCTCTCAGGCTGTAATGATGCAGCTGTTTTCCAATATGAAGATCCGACAAATGGAAAAATTTCATGAAAACATTCCTTTCTACTTTACATCTGAATCTATCTTACACTATAATCTTCTTAGCTATCAAGAGCTATTCCAGGTAAATTCATATCGAAAAAGGATACATATATTATGTTAAGAGAACTGGATTTCAACGAGATATCTGACGGTAAATTTTATCAAAGCCAGGATATGGTCCGGGCAGACTGCGGCGGCTGCAAGGGCTGCTCTTCCTGCTGCCGGGGCATGGGATCCTCTATCGTGCTGGATCCCCTGGATGTCCACCGGATTGCTTCCGGCCTCGGAAAGTCCTTTGATGAACTTCTGGCATCCCATCTGGAGCTCCAGGTGGTAGACGGCATCATCCTGCCAAATTTGAAAATGACAGGCCCCGGGGAAGCCTGTACATTTTTGAATGACCAGGGCAGATGTTCGATCCATCCCTTAAGGCCCGGCGTCTGCCGGATCTTTCCGCTGGGACGGTATTACGACGGGACAGGATTCCAGTATTTTTTACAGGTCCACGAATGTCCAAAGCCAAACAAATCCAAGGTCAAGATCCGCAAATGGATCGATACTCCGGACGTCAGACGCTATGAGACTTATATTTCCGACTGGCATTATTATCTGAAGGGGCTTCAGGAAAAAGCAGCCGCTTCTGAAGGACCGGAAATGGTCAAGACTTTAAGCATGTCTGTCCTGACCGCATTTTATGTCCGTCCTTTCCGGACTGATCAGGATTTCTACGAGCAATTTTACCAGAGATTAGAAAAAGAGAGGTTAAATAACAAATGAAGCAGATACTTATGATCGCAACCGGAGGCACCATCGCCTCCAAGGAAGGCGGGGACGGGCTGACCCCTGCCATGACAGGGGAAGAACTGGCAGCCAACGTGCCGGGCATCGAAAAAAAATGTGACCTGACCGTACTGCAGCTGATGAACATCGACAGCACCAATATGCGCCCGCGCCAATGGCTGATGATCAGCGAGGCAATTCTTTCACATTATGACAATTATGACGGCTTTGTAGTCCTGCACGGAACAGATACCATGGCATATACGGCTGCCGCTCTGTCTTATCTGATCCAGGACTCCAGGAAGCCTATCGTTCTTACCGGATCTCAGAAACCCATGGGAGATCCTTATACCGACGCCAAGCTGAATATCTATCAGAGTATCCTGTACGCCCTGGATGACAAATCCTGCCGGGTTTCGATCGTCTTCAACGGCAAGGCTGTCATCGGTACCCGGGCGAGAAAACAGCGCACCAGAAGTTTTGACGCCTTTGAGAGCATGAATTTCCCGCCACTTGCCATCATCCACGACGACCGTATCATCCGCCATTATACCGGCGTGATACCAGAGCCGTCTGATCTTAAGACTTATCACCAGCTGGACGACCGCGTCTTTGTCCTGAAGCTGACCCCAGAGGTCAAAGCCGATATTTTCTATCTTTTAAAGGATCATTACGACGCCATCATCCTGGAGACCTTCGGGATCGGAGGCATTCCGGAATATGACGATTCTTTCCAGAAAGCGATCTTTGACTGGGTAGACTCTGGAAAAACTTTAGCCGTGACTACACAGGTTCCGGAAGAAGGCTGTGATCTCCAGGTGTACCAGGTCGGTAAAAAATACAGCGATTATCCCGGCATCCTGCAGGCCGGCGACATGACTACGGAAGCCATCGTGGCCAAAATCATGTGGGTACTGGGGCAGACAGACGACCGTGAAAAGATCCAGGCCATGTTTGAAAAGGTCATCAACCTGGACCGTCAGGAGGATATTTATTAATCTCCGGACGCTTTTATAAAATCTTAAGATTTTAAAAGGAAAACCTTAATCTCTTCCTGCTACGATAGAAACAACAGTGCCGCACCGCTCAGGTGCCGGCAAGCAGGAAGGAGGCAATTTCATGAATGAACGCATCTTAGTGGCAGACGATGAACCGGATATTGCGGATCTCGTCTGCCTTTATCTTCAAAACGAAAATTTCCAGACAATCCCCTGTTACTCCGGGCGGGAAGCCTTAGAACAGATTCAGAAAGAAAAGCCTGACCTGGCTATCCTGGACATTATGATGCCGGGTACCAGCGGACTTTTTGTCTGCCGGAAAATCCGGGAAACTGACGCCTATCCCGTCATCTTCCTCACAGCTAAGGGGGAAGAAATCGACCAGATCAACGGCCTGGCCATGGGTGCCGACGACTATATCACCAAACCATTCCGCCCTCTGGAAATGGTGGCCAGAGTCAAGGCCCAGCTCCGCCGCTATAAAAAGTACAACGCACCACGGGAAGAAGAGGATATCCTGACCCGCGGCGCCCTGACCATCAATGTACGGACTCATGAGTGTCATCTCGGAGGAAAGGAGTTAAAGCTGACACCCACCGAATTTTCTGTGCTTGAGATCCTGTGCCGTAAAAAAGGCAGTGTCGTCAGCTCCGAGGAATTATTCCATGCAATCTGGCAGAACGAATACTACAGCCGGAAAAACAACACGATCACCGTACACATCCGGCACCTGCGCGAAAAAATGGGCGATTCTATTGAACACCCGAAATACATTAAAACAGTCTGGGGGTGCGGATATAAAATTGAAGATCACTAAAATACTCTGGAAGCCAGCTGCGGCAGCTGTCTTCTCCCTGATCGGCGTTTATCTTTTGTATGGTTTTGCAGACCATGTCCTAAATGGCATGTTTGTAGATTGGTTCACCAGGAACTTCACAACTACCGTTGCTGCCTATTATGACCCTCAGGCAGGCTATGTAGGAACCCATGAGGAAATCTACTGGCCTGCCTTAAAAAGCTTTCTTCTCTGGACATTATGCCTTCTGGCAGTCCTGGTGGCGCTTCTGATCTTTTTCCTTACAGAAAAAAGCCGGAGGAAATTAAAATGTGAACAGGCAAAGGAATTGGAAAAACTCAGAGTAGAACAAAAGCGCCAGCAGGAAATTCTTAAAGGCGAAATGCAGAGAAAAGACGATCTGATCGCTTATCTGGCCCACGACCTGAAGACACCTCTCACCTCCGTGATCGGCTATCTGAGCTTTCTTACAGAAACACCAAAGATGCCGGAGGAACAGCGGCAAAAGTACCTTGACACAGCTCTTTCCAAATCTGAACGCCTGGAGGGGCTGATCAACGAGTTTTTTGACATCACCCGGTATAATCTGCAGAAAATCCCGCTGGAAAAGCAGAAGGTCAACCTCTGCGCCCTTCTGGTACAGGTGACTGAAGAACTATATCCCATACTGGAACAGCATGTAAATACCATACAGAACGATGTGGACGAAGAAGAATATCTCTATGCCGACCCTGAAAAGATGGCCCGGGTGTTCAACAATCTTCTGAAAAATGCAGCGGCCTACAGTGATCCGGACACTCCTATCGTGATCCGTTCTGAGCGAAGCGTAGATTCCATTTCTATTTTGATCGAAAATACCGGCGTCACCATCCCGGAGGAAAAGCTGGAGATCATTTTCGAAAAATTCTTCCGCCTGGATTCTTCCCGTGCTCAGGACACCGGCGGTTCGGGCCTGGGCCTTGCCATCGCAAGGGAGATTGCCCGGCAGCATGGCGGCGAAATAACTGCAAAGAGCAAAGACCGCCGCACCAGCTTTGCCGTCCAGCTTCCCGCATGGGTCTAGGGAATCAGTCCTATTAGTAAAGCCTCAACGAAACCTTAATCTTTCCTTAGTAATTTAGCAATGTCATATTAAAGTTTCCCTCGTCTCTCTCCGGTAAACTAATACCGGAAAGGAAGATCGACGTTATGACAGAGCAAAAAAGATCACAGACAACATCAAGACACGTAAAAAAATCCGTTCACAGCCGCAGTAGGCGTCAGAAAAGAAGACACCAAAGGAAAAGGCGCCGCCTCTTTCTTTGGTGTCTTCTGGTACTTTTTATCATATTAGGATTCAGAAATTTTCTGGAGATTACAGGTTTTTCTCTCCCCTTTCACAGTACCCGCGGAGAATTATCCAGTTATCTCGACGACCTTTACAGTCCACAGGCAGTACTTGTCGATGCCGGAACAGGACAGGTGCTGGGCAGCCGGAATGAAAACCAGAGGGTATATCCTGCTTCGCTTACCAAGATTATGACCGTCCTTGTGGGACTGGAACATATTGAGGATCTGAACGGGACCGCCAGTGTTCCTGCGGACATTTATCAGGGACTGTACGAGGAAGGGGCTTCCATGGCCGGATTCCAGCCTGGTGAGGCTGTCACATACCGAGATCTGCTCTATGGCGCTCTTCTCCCCTCCGGGGCGGAATGCTGCCTTACCCTTGCACAGGAAATTGCCGGTGATGAGGAGACTTTTGCATCCATGATGAACGAAAAGGCAGACGAACTTGGAATGTCAAGAACTCATTTTACCAACTGCACAGGCCTCCAAAACAATCGCCATTATTCAACGGCGGGAGATATTGCAAAGCTTTTAGTCTATGCCCTTAAGAATCCGGATTTCCGGCAGATATTTACTACAAACACCTATACCGCTTCCCCCACCGCCTCTCATCCGGACGGCCTCACCTTTGTAAGCACCCTCTCCCAAAGTCTCTCGGATCCGTCTGTGACCGGTGGAGAAATCCTGGGTGGAAAGACCGGATACACCAAGGACGCCGGTCTCTGCCTTGCAAGCCTGGCAAGCATAAATGGCCGGGAATACATCCTGGTAACCACCGGCGCGCCAGGAGACCATGAGACAGAACCTTATCATGTCCTGGATGCCATAAAAGTATATGACCGGATCGGCGCTGCTTAAAGCTATTGACAAATCCATACCCGGCACATATACTGAAAAAAATAAGTTATTCAAGGATAGAACAGGCAGCTATCACGCCCTAGAGGTCTTAAAGAGATGCCGGAGTGCCGCCCGGCTGGATAACTTATCTTTTTTAATGATAAACTATCTCGGCCTAATTTATATCACGCAAAAAGTAGCGCCCTCGGTCTGGTAAACTAAGGCGCTACTTCTGTAAAACCATTTTACCGGCGGCTAGGTGTGGTCTAGTCATCGGCTCTCTTGTTAAGTGTATTATAGTCCATCTTTCCGCATGTGTCAAATAATATCTCCCCTTGATCCACGCCCTGTCCGTTCCAATATGTTTGGTTTCTTTCATTTACAGGACTCTCTCCCAAAGCCTTGAAATGTGCTCTTGACCGTTTTGCAAAAGAGCACGAGATGGGTCTTTCTTATTTCTCACTCTGTTCCTGAAACTCTTTCTATACCAAGCTTCCGCTCGATTCTTCCTAAGAAATTTCTCCTTCTTTATATGAAAAATCCAAGTTGCTAATCCCTGATATACTGTATTTTCTATCTCATTGTGATTGCCACAGGCTCTAATTCAAACAGTCCATTATCTTCGTTATAAGTTCCAACAATTGCTATTACATGAATATTAACTCCAACCCCCAAAGAATCTGGCACATTATCCCCTTGTAGGTTTAGACTGCTGTAATTAACATCATGAAATTGAAAATTCGGTCCACCAACTGAACCCCCTCCATAGTCTCCTGCATAAATCAGATAATTGAACCTTGTTTTAAAATCTTCGTTTTGACTTACATCAGCAGTATAAGCATCAAACTCAATCATTTTACCTGCATATTTGGATGCGAACTCTTTTATCTTCGGATCAAACTCATCTTTCGTGGTTAGAATATATGCCAATTCACTATTATTGTCACTTGTAAGCGTTTTCTCTTCTTCGGACTTCGCTGAGTTTTCAACTACATGATATTCTATCACCACTTTTTCATCAGCCATAAACTTATCCTTTTTCGTAAAAGACGAACTATCTCCTATATTAATTGCTGTTACAATTTCTTCTTCATCTATCTGATCCTCTGTCAAATCTCCGATTGCTTTTTCCTTTACATTCGTAAAGCCTGCATCTTCAAATTCCTTTTTGACTTCTTTATATTTCTTTTCACCAAGTTCATCTGTGCTAATGGGTGGTGCTATTTCCATCGTTTCCTTAATTTCTATTTGATCACTTTCGCAGGATAATTCACATTTCAATTTCATATCCTCTGAAACATCAAATTCTATTTCTCCGGAAACGCTGCTATCTTCTTCACTTTCCACACGAAGAATATTTTTCCCTTCTTCCAGTTCAAGAGAATATGTATCGCTCTTCCCATGTTCTAAGGTTTTTATTTTCTCTTCATTTACCAAGACATTAACATCATACTTGCTGAAAAAAAGATTCTCTTCACACTTCATTTCTATTTCCACTTTATATTTAGGCTTTTCCGAAACTCCATCTTTTTTGTCAGCGTTATCACTATTCCCACATGCACTTATACCTACTGCCAGCACCATTGATATAAGTATTCCACACCATTTTTTCATCTGTATCCCCCCTATTCTTATTTGGAATTTTTTCTCACACTTTAACTATTGTTTCTCAAATAGCGAATCAAAATCCATATCAGCCACAAACCTCCCGTTATTAAAACCAAAATAAAGTCTAATAGAATTCCCCAAAATCCTCTCTTTTTATGTCTTCCCATTTTTTCACTTCACTTTCTCCACATACTTCCTGCTTATTATATCAAATATTGCGTTCTCGTGCAATTATCTTCATTCTAATCTACATAAAATATTGCACAGAGGTGCAATTATATGAAAAATAGCAAGAGTATTGATAGAGTAATTCAGATAGATGATATTAACATCGGAAAAAACATTACAGTTCTACGAAAATCCATGAACATTAAACAAACCGAAATGGTCGCAAGACTACAAATTGCAGGAGTAGACATTTCTATTTACTCCTATAACAGAGTGGAAAAAGGTAAACAAAATCCAACTGTTTCTTTTTTATTTGCTTGTTGTAAAATATTAAATTGTGATATGAATACACTTTTCAATTATCCTATCGACTAAACATATTTTGTTGTCTTCTCTGCTTTATCCCACTTGTTAAACATCTGCCTTATAAAAAAGAGACAGGATCACTCCCAATGTCATTAAGATAAGGATAATCATCTCAGAGTGAAAAGAGTGGAATATGTAGAAATGCATATTCTGCTTTTTTATATTAAAAATCAAAAAACACTTGACAAATACAGTAAAATTTGCGGCGAAGCCCCTTGATTAAAGGAGGTAACGCAAATGAAGCTAACTGCAGATGATCTGAAAAAATGTTTAAATGAGTGTATTTCAGAAATTGTATTTCACCATAACGAATTTTCTTTAGTTCCAAAAGCTTTTTCCAGAACACGAAAATGGCCATTAGACAAACTAATTCATTTTATTCTTTCTTTCGGAAGCCAGTCGTTAGGAACGGAAATACTTGAATATTTTCAATTTCAAGACGGCTTTCCTTCCGTATCTTCTTTTGTTCAACAACGAAAGAAGCTGTCCTTTCAAGCTATGGAGAATCTCTTTAAATTATTTTATAACCGAACAGAATCTGATCCGGTTTTGTTTAAAGGTTATCGAATTGCTGCAATAGATGGCAGCGAACTTTCTTTGCCGTATAACCCAAATGAAGAAAACGTAATCGGAGAGAATCATCATTCCACCTTGTATCTAAACAGTCTGTATGACGTATGTGGTAAAATTTTTATGGACAGCGTCATTCAACATGGAAAAGAAAGGAACGAAACAGATGCAGCATGCATTATGGTTGACAGAATTTCTGAAAAATATCCGGTCATTATCATGGCTGACCGGGGATACGAGAATTATAATCTGTTTGCCCATATAGAGGAAAGACTTTTTGATTATGTAATTAGAATCAGAGGTCTGGGAGCAATCAGAACTATGGCATCTGGATTTGATTTCCCATCAGATGGTCCGTTTGATCTGATGCGAGATGTAGTAATAACGAGACATTCAACTGGTCCATGCATAGTGAATCGTATTAAATACAAATATTTCAGCAAAACCGCTCGATTTGATTATATAAAAGATAGTAAATCGAATGATTATGAACTAACCATCCGATTTGTACGGTTTCAATTGGAAAACGGTAGTTATGAACTGATTGCTACGAGTCTTTCAGAAGATGAATTTTCAGCCGAGGAATTAAAAAAGCTTTACCAATTGCGCTGGAATATAGAAGTAGGGTTTAGAGAAGCAAAATATATTTTAGGTATGGAAGCTTTCCATTCAAAGCAAGAGAATTCTATTTGTCAGGAAATTTATTCAAGAATTATTATGTATAATTTTAGTATGTTGATCACTCTGGGAACAAAAATTCCCGAAAAGGAGCGAAAACATCAGCACCAGATTAATTTTTCAAGGGCAGTCCGAATCTGTATTGCGTTTTTCAAGCAAACAGAAAACGGACCACCAATTGATGTCGAAGCCACCATAGTAAAGTTCTTATTACCCATAAGATCCAACCGCTCCCGACCAAGAGATACTGTTAGTGCATGTGTGGTTTCGTTCAATTATAGATTAGCATGATTCTAATAAAAATCAATCTATTTTTACTCCTTTATAACGAAGGAGTTTTTCCCATGTCTAACTTTCTGTAAAAAAGAGAAGTTCCGAAGAATGATACATTTTTATATCAGTTCTTCGGAACTATGGGTTTGTTCCAATGTTATCTTAATGACATTGGTCTTTCGACAGACCTCCCTTTTTCTGAATCTTCAGCTATTATACCTGTAGCCGACACCTACATCTCGTCTTTTTTGGACAGAATTGCTTCTACTGCAGCGCAGGCCGGGCAATCACAGTATTTTGCACCGGCTGCTTTGATCTCTTTTGCATGTTCAGCCACATTACCTGCATTAGCTCCAAACACTTTAGCCCCGGCTTCTGATTCTGCAAAGGCGATCAGTCCATCTACCGTCACGATGTCCTCTTCCAGCTCCGCAATGTACTTTTTCGTCTCTTCTTCCTGCCTGTCAGTCCCAACAGCGTCAAGCCATGACTGCGCTGCATCTTTCGCTTCCTGGCTGCAGGATGGAGCCGCCATCAGCTCTTTTGTTTTTTCAACCACAAAATCCAGTACTTCTTTGTTCATGTCGAACCCTCCTTGCTTTTCCAAACTGTCTCTATTATACCACGTGCGCAGGAAAGAAAGCTACGCCGCAGGCGGTATTTATTTTCTATACCATATATTTTTCTTTTAATTCCTGAAATTCTTCACATTCCCGCAGGAACGCATATTCATCCTCTTTTTCAATAAGACGAAACAACGATTCTGTCATCAGGCGTCCCATCTTCGGATCCGATTCTTTCGTATCCAGATGGGTGAATAGAAGAGAGGTACCCAACTCCCACGGTTTTGACAATGCCCCCAGCATTTCTCTTAACAGCTCCACACACCGGTGTGCATCTTTTTCTTCCACAGCCACAGTAAATGCCACTGTACAAGCGCTGTAGTCCCACTGGTAGATTCCCATCACTTTTCGGCTGTATTCCGCGATTTCCAAGGCCCGCTCCCTGTCGCCTTCCCGCACGGCCGCCACCGCAAGCTGATCCAGCATCAGAAATACTTCCTGCAGCTCCCCGTTCAGCTTTCTTTCCAGAAGTTTTGCCGCATCCTCATACCGCTTCTGCTTCATATACATGGAAATCAACAGCTGGCGCCGGTCCGGAGCCTGGTACTCCGGGAGCTGACCGATCAGCTCTTCAGCCTTTTCGTATACCCCTTCCTGGATATACATGGACGCCAGGCCATGCCGTGCAAGGTCTGCCGTCGCCGGCTTTCCGCATGTGATCGCTCTTTCATAGAGTTCCACTGCAAAGGCCTGATTTTTTTCAAGTTCTTCTTCCGGCACCATAAACAGAACACTCATGCCCCGCACCATGACGCCCATCTGATATAGAAGTTCTCCGCAGGACGGATATTCCCGGATCCTCTCTCTTACCAGCTCCATCGCCTTTTCCACGCCGTCTTTTCTGGCAATCTCTCCAATCTCATTTGCATATCCTGTGATCTCTTCTTTTGTCAGATTTTCACGAAAACAGAACAATTCATTGAGATCCGTTTCCAAAAGCCTGGCCAGCGCCGAAAGCAGTGTGATGTCCGGATAGGATGCACCGCTTTCCCACTTATTGACGGCAGGGGCGGACACTCCCAGCCGCTCTGCCACCTGCTCCTGAGTCATCCCTCGTTCTCTTCGTTTCTGCCGAATCACATCCTTCATCTGCATAACAGTTCCTCCTTTGATCGTCTGATTTCACATCCCTGTAAATGCAAAGGCCTTTGCTGTTTTTATTGTAGCAGACAAATGAATCTACGGGTATTGAGCTGTTATTAAGTTACGGGAACATTTTTTAACCATCAGTTAATTCAGCACGCAGCTCATCTCATACCACTGCTCGCCTCCCCAGGACGAACCGGAAATCCCCTGGTTCTGGAAGCCCATTTTTTCGTACATCTTTACCTTTCCTTCCAGGCAGGTCAAAATGATGGTCTTTCTCCCCTGCTTCCGTTCTCTTTCCAGATACCGGGACACGATCGCAGTCGCAAGTCCCTGTCTCCTGTAATCCGGCAGCACATCCAGTCCCAGCAGCATGATGTTCTTTCCCTGCGGATCATGCAGTCCGGCATCTTTAAAAAACTCATCTCTGAGTGCTTCCTCATCGGTTGCCAGGCCGTTCAGAAATCCGGCGATCTTTCCAGTCTCCTTGTCTACTGCTACCAAAAAGAATTCCGGCGCTGTCAGCACCCTTTCCTTCATCATTTTCTCGGAGCACGCTTCATTGGGCGGAAAACAAATCTGTTCAATCTGCGCTGCCTGGTCTGCTTCCTCTGGCCGGATATTCCGAAATTCAAAACGCTCCTCTATCGAAGTCATGGTATTTCCTTCTCTCTTTACTGTCTGTTCATAAGATTGCTGTTTCATCTTCCTGTTTTGTTAACCTCCATTTTGTCTAATATTCCAAGGGCAGTCACACCCGGATGTGTAACCTTGATCCGGCAGATTTCTTCCACAAACGCCGGCTCCAGCTTCAACTCTTCTGCAATCCTGGAAACCGTCTGTCCCTTTTCCATCCGCTTCAAAACCGCCTCGATGTTTCGCCGTCCGCATTTTTGCGGAGCATCTTTCTCTCTTTTCTGCGGCGTCTCATCCGGAATATTCACCCGTTCTGCCCGCCATCCGTCCTCATCAAGCTCAAGGACTGCCATGGTAAGCTCCATCCGGAACCGTCGTCTGCCGCAGCTTCCCGGATTCAGCCAGAGCCTTCCGTCTTTCCACTCTTCCGCATACTTATGGGAATGTCCATAAATTACGATCTGCCGGTCTCCCAGCTCCTCCGGCACATCCTTCTTATTGTGCACCAGGAACAGGTTTGCGCCTCCCAGGGAAAACGCCAGGTGATGGGGCAGATGCTCCGCCCACTCCTTATCATTATTTCCCCGGACTATATAGAGCGGCACATCCGCTCTTTTGGCTTTCTCGATCTCGTCTATGATTTTCTGTGAAGCGATGTCTCCGGCGTGGAGTACAGCGTCACATTCGCTTATGATTTTCTTTACCTCCGGCCCGAGAAGGCCGTGGGTGTCTGAAAGGACTGCTAGTTTCATGGCAACTCCCTACCCATCTAAATTAATCATGTATGACTGCAGACTCTTCTTACAGCCGTTCTTTTCATAAAATTCCTCCACACCTGGCTGCGCCCCGAAATACAACATTGTCGGCGTATGTTCCTTCGCCAGATTCAGAAGTCTGCTGCCGATACCCTGCTTCTGATATTCGGGAAGCACCAGCAATTCTGTAATAGTTCCGAAAAAATACCCATCCGAAAGGATCCGCAGACATCCCACCAGCGTTTGCCCGTCATAAGCTGTAATATTTATTGTTTTTGTCAATGCTGCCTCTGTTTTTTCCGTATCATAATTTCCAGGCCAGATCTTGTCCACAAACGGAAGGAATGTATCTGCATGCAATTCTCTGTCATCAACTTTATATTCCACGGGTATTCTCCTTTCTAGTTCCTATCTAAAACAATGTCTGCTGCTCATATTCCTGGCTTTTCTGAAGCTTCGCCGGAACTTTGTGCAGTGCAAATTCCAGGAATGCGTCGTCATAGATCCAGGCTTCCACCTCTTCTTTTCCCAGAATCAAAGGCATCCTGTCATGAACCGGACTTACGGATGCATTGGCCTCTGTAGTCAATATGACAAAATGGTCTCCATCCTGAAAACGGTCGAAAAATCCGGCCAAATAGAGCACTGGCTGATCCTGGCCGGAAAATGTCACTTTATTTTTCTGGGCATCCCACTCATAATACTGCCCTGCCGGAATGATACACCGTCTGCGCCGTACGCTTTCCCGGAACATATTCCGCTCCAGGACGGTCTCGGCTCTCGCATTGATAACCAGGCCTTTCTTCTGATACTGCGGAAATCCCCACTTCATTTCTTCTGCCGACAAATGCGCCGTCCTCCCGGTAATCACAAGGGAGGATTGGGACGGATAAATATCTCCGCATTTTCCTTTCCAAAATGCATCATTTGTCTCCGGCGCTACATTTGCAATTTCCTTGATCGTGTGATCATCTATGTAAAATCTTCCACACATAAATTCTTACCATCTATGTTTTATCTGTTTCTATCTGCATTTTTAGCCGGCCCTGTAAAAACCTGCTAGAAATATAAGGCTTTTTTTATATTACTACAAATGTCTGCGGATCACAAGCCGGCGCTTTGGGCCTTCTTATTCTCTCATTTATTCTTCTTGTCTGCCTATCCTTTGATATGCTCTTTCATCCATTCACAGATCAGATCCGCAATCTCGTCACTGTTGCCCTCCATCATCAGCGCATGCGTATTGCCTCGGATTCCCAGTTCCGGCAGCGATAACCAGGTGCTGTCCCCTCCCATGGAAAGAAGTTTTTCATGAAGATTTCTCATACTCCCTTCCCAGGCAAAGGCGCCAGGCCACTTATACCCGTCAATGCAGTACTCTTCTCCCAGGAAATCTCCATATACGAAAAGGAATGGAATTTCTCTAAAGGATAAGACGTCTACTTTTTCTACATCCATGTCAGAAGAACTCTCCACAAGGATCACGCCCCGTACATTTTCCACATTTTTAAGAGCAGCCTCCAAGGAAAAAAGACCTCCCTGACTGTGCGCCATAACGATCATTCCTTCCGTCATGCTGGCAAAATACGTATCATAGGCCGCCTGTACCATAGCGTTGGAGGTTGTCCATCTGGGTACATGCTGTTTCATAAATTGATCATATTTGCTGTAGTCAAAACGGCTCCCTTCATAGGGCACGCCATATCTTGGTCCCAAGCGGTAGGTCGTCCACCGTTCCGCATAACTGTTGAACATAGGCGGCCCATCATTGATTTCCGGAAACTGTGCCCAGGAAGAACGGCCTCTCTCTACTCCATCGGAAACATTTACATTGAAACCATTCTGAAGGAAACGAAATTCCCATCCCGGCCTTCCGTCCTGGGTACTCTCCCACAGTGCGCCGGAAGATCCGCCGCCGTGAACCATACAGACCGGATACGGCACCACTGGATCTGACAGCCGTGTATACTGGACATACATCTGACCAGCCTGAAAATCGCCGTTGGGATCATACGTTACCGGAGGTCCGCCCGGCCAGAATCTGGTCTCAATCGGAGCGCTTCCTTCAATGGTTACTTTTTTCCCTCCAATGTGATAACTGCCCCTGGATATGATGCTGACTGCTTTCATAAATTATCACCTCATTTTTTCAGCTTTATATTTTATGATACCACGTTTCTTTTTCTTTTCAAAATCAATTTCAATAAAAAAAGGCCTCGTAGGTGCAGCAGTTCTCCATCACCGCCCAAAGAAACTTTCCCTTTCTTCTCAAAAAATTCCCCCAATCCTTTTTCTAAGAATTTCTGATTGGTTTGCCGTATATACAACAGGTTTTTACTGAATGCAAATCCGGTCTTTATTTTTTCCTCGTTTTACCGTATATTATATAGAGAAAGGAATTCTGATTTCCTATAACTTTTTAACACTGGATAAGCGAGGTAATAATAATGGAAGAATTAAAACCGATCAAAGAAGGTAAAGTACGTGAGATCTATGATAACGGCGACAGCCTGATCATGGTTGCTACAGATCGTATCAGCTGTTTTGATGTGATTTTAAAAAATGACGTTACAAAAAAAGGAACTGTTCTGACTCAGATGTCCAAGTTCTGGTTTGATATGACAGAAGACATCGTGCCAAACCATATGATTTCTGTTGATGTAAAAGATATGCCGGAATACTTCCAGCAGGAAAAATTTGACGGAAACAGCATGATGTGCCGCAAATTAAAGATGCTTCCAATCGAATGCATCGTCCGCGGATAT
>OGYQ01000754.1_pt1 | contig 26051 bp, 25 predicted proteins | sample 1576641 | NCBI WGS metagenome assembly OGYQ01 (sample SAMEA3541476, study PRJEB24748) | human gut metagenome | biome: human gut; feature: human-associated habitat; material: faeces | place: China | collected 2012 | reverse complement strand
ATTCAATTCTCCTGGCGATGGTAAGAGTTTTCCCGGAACCGGGACCGGCGAGGACCATACATGGTCCCCGATCATAGGCGACTGCCTCAGCCTGAGCATGATTTAAACTCATCAGATTCCCCTTACTTTGTTAATAATTCGATACCTTTCTTAATCCGCGCAAGTGACTCTTCTTTTCCAAGAATCTCCATGATCTCGGTTGCGCCACCCGGTGTATTCTGCTTTCCGGACACAGCCGTTCTGATCGGCCACATTACAAAGCCGGTCTTTACACCTTTTTCATCAACATATCCCTTCAGCAGTTCAAAAAGCGCATCATTACTGAAGTCCTCCTGCTTCTCGAGAAGCGGCAGTACCTCGGAAAGCACCTCCAGTGAATTTTCCTCATTCGTCTTCATTTTTTTATGGCAGTACATAGATGGATCATACTCTGGAAGCTCTTCGAAAAAGTCGATCTGCTCCGCAATATCCGGAAAGATTTCAATCCTGGTCTTTACCAGGGCCGCAATTTTCTTTAAATCACAGTCCCGTTTTACCACTGCACTGATATATGGCTCTGCCATCTCGTAGAAACGGTCAAAGTCCATAGCCTTCAGATATTCACCGTTCATCCATTTCAGCTTTACAATATCAAAGACGGCAGGAGACTTGCTCATATGCCGGTAATCAAACTCTTTTACCAGCTCTTCCAGAGAAAAAATCTCCTGGTTGCCGGACGGACACCATCCAAGAAGCGCCACATAATTCACCACCGCCTCGGTCACAAATCCCTGCTCGATCAGGTCTTCGTAAGAAGAATGGCCGCAGCGTTTGCTCAGCTTTTTATGATTTTCATCTGTGATCAGCGGACAGTGCACATACACCGGCACGTCCCAGCCAAATGCTTCATAAATTTTGTTGTATTTAGGAGCTGATGAGAGATACTCATTCCCCCTTACCACATGGGTGATTCCCATCAGATGGTCGTCAATTACATTGGCAAAATTATAGGTCGGGTATCCGTCGGATTTGATCAGGATCAAATCCTCCAGCTCCTCATTGGGAACCGTGATATCTCCATAGATGTCATCATGGAAAGTAGTCTCCCCTTCCGTAGGCATATTGAAACGGATCACATAAGGCTTTCCCGCAGCCAGATTAGCCTCCACTTCCTCTTTGCCAAGTCCCAGGCAGTGTTTGTCATAAACCACGATCTCCGGTCCGCCTTCCTCTGTCACCTTGCTTTTCAGGGAAGCAAGACGCTCCTTATCACAGAAACAGTAGTAGGCGTCTCCCTGCTCGATCAGCTTCTTGGCATATTCCAGGTACAGTCCGGACTGATTTCGCTCACTCTGAACATAGGGTCCCACACCGCCGTCTTTATCCGGGCCCTCGTCATGGACAAGTCCTGTCTCCTCCAGAGTATGATAGATAATCTCCAGGGCTCCTTCCATGAAACGTTCCTGATCCGTATCCTCGATTCTGAGAATAAAGTCACCGCCCTCGTGCTTTGCGATCAGATATGCGTACAACGCCGTTCTTAAATTCCCCACATGCATCCGTCCCGTCGGACTGGGTGCAAATCTTGTTCTTACTTTTTTCATTGTTTTTCTGTCTCCTGTCTTTTTCTTTTTTGAAAGAGCCACAGTTGTTTCCTGCGTCTCCAATAATCTCCGTGAAATACTTCCCGGGGGATTGCAACAATAAATACAATGCCAAGCACAATAGCAAATGCGATCTTCAGCGCCTCCAGCCCACTCTGTCCTGCATGTGCCGGCTGATTGGTCACCAGATAGTAAGCCGTATCATAGACTCCCGCTCCCGGCACCAGAGGAACGATACCGGATACCAGAAACAAGGTGATCGGACATTTCATCTTTACCGTCAGCATCCGGGAGATGAACACCACTGCCAGTGTAGCCACGAAAGAAGCTGTCACAGCAGAAAATTGCCCCCGAACCAGAAGATAGATCAGCCATCCGGTCATCCCGGTCATGCCGCCGGCCAGATAATATCTCTTTGGCACATTAAAAATAATAGCATAGGCTACTGTTCCGGAAAAGGCACAAATCATATTTGCCAGAATTTCTGTCACTGTCATAACACCACACCCCCAAACAATGTACTGTAAATACGAAGGGTGGTTCCCACACCTATGGCGATATAAACAAATACAAGAAGTGCGTCTATCATCCGCACCGTTCCCGAAAGGTAATCGCTATCCGCAATATCCCGGATTGCATTGGTAAAAGGAATCCCGGGTACCAGGGGCATAATAGCGCCCACGATCATACCATCTATCTGGATCCCTTGCAAAAAAGGAATCCAGACTGCAATAAGCGCCAGTGAAGTAATGATCACACCGCCGATAATATTCACGATGATCTTCGATATACTATGTCGTTCCGCAAACAATACCCAGAAGTACAAAATACAACCAATAAAAAAAGCCACCACGCTCTCCATCGGGGACGCTCCCAGAAGATATCCCAGCGTACCGCTGCCCACACCTGCACCCAGAATCCGGTATCTTCCCTTTTTAGGCGGGATTTTTTCAATCTCTCTCAGCCGTTCCCATGCTCCGTCAATACCGACATTTCCTGCACTGATCTCACGGGAGAGATCGTTAACCTCCGCCACAATCCCCAGATGTGCCCCGGATAATGGCCCCTGTGTGACTTTCGTATATGCCTCGTCCGCACCTTTTTCCGCTGTAATAAAGATCGCATGACTCATAGTAAAAGTATTCACATAATCCACATGGAATCTCTTACAGATACGGTCCATGGTCTCTTCTACTCGGAAGATCTCTGCCCCGTTCTTTAACAGGATACGTCCCGCCTCTACCGCCAGATCCACCACTTTTTTAACATCGATCTCTGCTTCCAGCTTCTTTTTCAGATAGATCATATCCGTCAGGCGGATCCCGTTTTCATAAATGGGTTCCTCGTAGTTGTCTACAAAGAAATTTGCCACGATATGGGAATTCACAAACCCGCAGGCATGATAAAATCCCAGGGTGTCCGGACTGTTGCCGGTTCCCACATACATCAGATCATACCGGCCGCTGTAATGTTCGCACAGGAAATGGATCATGTACCTGCCATATCCCTTGCGCTGTTCCTCGGGTATGGTGGATAGATTTTTCAACTCACACTTCCCGCCGCCAAGATCCGCCACCACGGCAGCCGTGACCGCCCGTCCGTGATCGTAGAGCACATACATCTCACCCTGATCCAGGTATCTGTCTATCATACTTTCCTGCGGATCAGCCAGAAGCAGCATTTCCATATAGTCTCTTTTTTTATCTGTGATCCGCTCAATATCCATAACGGTCAACTCCAGTCTTTCATCAATCCCATACATTATAGCACCGGCTTCTCAAAAAGAAAAGAGACATCCTGACAGATATCAAGATGTCTCTTCTTTTAAACAATTTTTACAAATTGGCTGAAACTAGCCGATGTATCCGGCTTTTTTCAGTTCTTCTTCCGCCTTTGCAAGGTTGGCGTCTGATACACGGATGATCGGTCCGGTACAGCCCATGCCGCTCTCTGCGTAGATATTGATCTTCCACAGGCATTTTACTGCATCGTCCAGATCCATGACCTCAATACCCGGGATCTGTGCGGTTACGATCTCCTTCGGAGGTTCTTTTACCTCTTCTTCTGCAGCCGCCGGTTTGGAAGCAGCCTTTAGAGAATCCAGGATCTGCTGGAATCCTGCCTTCTTAGCCGCCTCAAATTCCTTCTTTGCAACCTCAAAGACTTTACCTCTTACCAGCTGCGCCGCGTAGCGGATCGCATTGGCAATAACCGGAGCGCCGGATGCTCTGGATACGATCATAACTAACTGCTCATATCCTTCTCCGATACCCGGGCCATAGCCGTAACCGGTTGCCTCAAAGCTTCCGCCTGTATTTGCAGAAGACAGCATTTTCACCAGGATATTTCCAGTCAGAGAGTCTGTTACCATGATATCCGGAGATGCCTGAAGAACGTCATTTCCTCTCATCACGCATCCGCCGTCTGCACGGCTGGACTCTGCAAATGTAATATCATATCCCTGATCTTTTAACTGCTTTAACGCCTTCTCTGTCTGACGTGCGCCGTCTACATTCAGGATACCAACGGTCGGGTTCTTCTTTCCACATGCTTTCGCCGCGATCACACCATATACCGCGTTCTTTACCATACCTTCGATACGGTCCGTACTGGATGTACCTGTGGTATTGGCGATGTACATTTCTTTTCCTGTGGCCGGTGTCACACAGCGTCCTACTGTGGATACACCGATGGGGAACGGGAAGTGCATCGTAACGGCAGCGTCGATCTCTTTATTCTTCAGCATCTCTTCCATCTTGTCATGGCCTTCTTCATCGTTTGCCACTTTGATGGTCGTTACGCCTTCTGCTTCCAGAGTTCCGATGTAATATACATCAATGCCGTCTTTTGCAGCCTCAACAGCCGCTGCCATGGAGTTTTCCTCTCCATGCTCGCTTCCCATACCGGTCAGCGCAACCTTCGGTCTTTTGCCGAAGCTTCCTGTCTCTAACCCTTCTGCCATCTCCATAAATGTGGTGGCGATCATTTTCTCGATATTATTTGCCATATTCACCACCCCTTACTCTGCCATCAGGGTTGCAGCAAAATCTTTCATTGCTTTCGCAATGAGTCCCTTTACTTCTTCTTCGGATACTCCTGCAGCCGCCTCTTCTTCTGCTGCTGTATTTCCATGGATCACAAAAGATACACCGTCAAACAGGTTGGTCATACGTCCAAGGAACAGACTTCCTTTTCCGATGATCATAGCGTTTTTGATCTTGCCTTCCTTGATATCCTCAGCAGCAAATCCTACATAAGGAACTCCGGACGGAATGTGTCCCTGTGTGGGAGCCCATCCGGTCAGGCCGTGCTCTTTTGTAAAGTTTGCAAGTTCTTTTCTGTCAAGCTCGCCTCTCTTTACAGCAAGAGCTGCGATCATCTTGTAGTTGGCAAGCGGAACATCTCCTGCTCCTGCCGGTTTTGTGATATCCGGGTTCTGCATTTCCGGAGAGAATTTGTCGATATCTGTGATCTTCATTCCCACTTTGTCAAGCGGATCAGCAACCAGGCTGCCGATTACGTTCTGCGGAGCAGAACCGGTACCAACACTGTGGCGTCCCAGCATTCCAAGATCGATCTCCGGGCTTACGCCGTCATTTTCAGAAATGATCACGCAGAAACCGCCCAGACAGTCTTCCAGGATCGGAAGGCCTTTCTTGATGTGGTCTTTTCCGTTCATACCAAGTTTTGCAGTACAGCCTCCGGCTGTAACAGCAACAGTCTTGTATGCTCCGGATTTTACCAGTGCAGCCGCTTCGATCAGCGCATGAGTCGGGGCCGCGCAGAATCCTCTTGCGTCAGATCCGCTGGCGCTTACAAGGCCTGCAACCTCAGCAGCAGCCTTTGCGAAGTTTCCGCCGCCTCTCTGGTTCATATCGCCGCAGGCTTCCTCTGCACAGTCGATGACATACTCAACGTCTGCCTTGTCGATTCCTGCATTGCGTACGCCGTAAAGAAGGGCAAGTACGCTGGATGCCTTGCTCATCAGGTTCTCATGCATTACATGTGCGGACAGGTTCACATCGATATCGTGAGCCGGTTTTACACATCCAACCAGCTGATTTTCAAAATACAGCGGCTCTGCATGATCGTCATTGATCAGCGCTTCGATTTCAGAAAGCTCTACGCCGTCCTCTGTCAGTGCAACAATATCTTCTGTAATGATCGGGTTCTTTGCAAACTGATCTTTGTATTTTTCAACGAATCCCTTCTCCAGTTTTACAACCTCGAACATGTCGCTGGCCTGTACCAGGAACAGGAACTCTTCCTCCGGCATGATCTCACCGTATTTTCCGTAACGGTCTGCGCCTTCCATCTTCTTGTCGTACCACGGGAACTCAACTTCTGCAAGCTGATCCGGGTGTACGTTTCCGATATAGGTCTGGTTCGGCCAGTAAGCAACTACGTCCTCATAGGAACGAAGATGATCCGGCACTTCTTTAAGATACTCAGAATCAGGATTTACGATTCTTTCCGTTGTCTGTGTAGTTCCGTTGTATAAAACCATATCCGGAGTATGTACTAATACGTAACTTGCTCCCTTGATTACACTGTTCATTGGTTTTCCACCTTTCTTATTATTCATAAAATGTAAACTGACCGGCAGTTTATCTTCTATTATCTATACAAAAAGGACAGCCCCATTTCTGGGAACATACTTAGGGCTGCCCCTCTCATCTCTCCTTAACAGGAGGCACGGACCCTTAAGTCCATGCCTTATTTACAACTGATTAAAGCTGCTCTCTGATCGCATCCATCTCAGAACAGATGTCGTCGATATCAAGAACCATCTCCATCATGCCTACCTGCTCATCGTAAACTGCCTCGTCAAACTCTTCTTTGAGCTGTGGCTCACATACGTGATATACCGCGAGTCCAAGCTGGACCCCTGTCAACGGACCTGCGAAAGTAGGATCACCAAGGGTTACAGTCTCAGCTGCAAGTCCTGCAGCTTCGCCTTCTGCAGCACCAAGAACTACTACTAAGTTCTCTGCGCCGTATTCCTCAGCGAATTCTTTTACTCTCTTCTGGTTTTCCAGATCCATTGCGCCTGCGCTCGTTCAGACGAAACACTCCGTGGAGGAGAATACGATCTCAGCGCCTGCAGTCTTTACACACTCTGCGATAGCCGGTCCCGGTACTCCGTCACGGTCTCCGATAATTATTGCTTTTTTGCCTTCTAAAATAGCCATAATTATGCGACTCTCCTTTCTTGTTTTTTCAACAGGTTTTATCTATGATTTAGAAAACATCTATTCTCTGGATTAGATGTATTTCTTAATCATCGCTTCAATGCTTTCCTCGGTACAGTCATCCTTTACCAGCTCTTCTACTTTTTCTCCATCTTTGTAGATTGCCATTACAGGAAGTCCGAGAACCTTCTGTGCGATTGCCAGACGGCGTGCCTTTGTGGTGTTCAGAGATGTGAATTTCAGTTTGTCGCCATAGGTCTCCGCAAACTCATGTACCTTCGGCATCAGAGCCTGGCACGGTACACATCCGTCACCGTAGAAATCTACGAATACATATCCGTCTGCTTTTAATACTTCTTCTTCAAATGTGTTCTTATCTACATCTAACATTGGTAATGTTCCTCCTTTTTAGAAATAATCTGACATACTTCTTTCTACCTGTACAGCGGCGATCGCTCCGTCCGCTGCTGCTGTCACTACCTGACGCAGGCTCTTCACACGTACATCTCCCGCTGCATATACATTTGGGATATTGGTGTGCATGTCATCATCGGTCTTGATATATCCTCTTTCATCCATGTCAATGATGCCTTCAAAAGGTTTGGTGTTCGGTACGGTTCCAATGAAGCCGAAAACTCCGAACATGCCGTCCTCTTCGTCTGCTTCTACGGTTGTGATCTCGCCGGTCTTTACGTTCTTAACCTTCATCCACTGCAGGATGTCGTCTCCGCCTACTTCTTCAACGACTGTATCCCACATAAAGTGAAGCTTCGGATTCTTGAATGCCTTCTCCTGAATGGATTTAGCGGCACGTAGCTCGTTTCTTCTGTGGATGATGGTAACCTTTCTTGCGAACTTGGTCAAGTACATTGCTTCTTCTACCGCGGAGTCTCCGCCGCCTACTACATATACCTCGAAGTCCTCAAAGAAGTTAGCATCGCAGGTTGCACAGTAGGAAACACCTTTGCCCATGAACTCTGCCTCGCCCTTGCAGCCGATCGGTCTTGCGTGGGCACCTGTAGCGATGATCACGTTCTTTGCCTGATATTCAGCCTTTTCGCTCTTCAGAACCTTCACGTCACCATTCAGCTCTACCTCTTTGATGGTGTCAGATACACGCTCTGCGCCGAACTTTTCTGCCTGCTGTGTCATTCTTGCGATCAGGGACGGTCCGGATTCTCCTTCCACGATCTGTCCCGGATAGTTCTCGATCTCATCTGTGATCGCAATCTGTCCGCCGTCCTGTCCTTTCTCGATGATCAGAACGGAAAGACGGCTTCTTCCTGCATACAGGCCTGCCGCTAAACCGGCAGGGCCTGCACCCAGGACGATAACATCATAAATCTTGCTCATGTCTGTCTCGTCTCCTTTTTTATGAGTTTTACTCAGCTTTACCTAAGATAGGTGCTCTTATTCGAAGATCGTCTGTCCGTCAACTTCAGTTGTCAGGGCTTTCAGAGCCTTCTCAACGATCTCACGGCGGAGCTTCTTCTCTTCATCCTTATCCAGAGCCGGATTTCCAAGCGGATGAGGAATTGCGATAGCCGGAACGATTCTGTTTGCTCCAACTGTCATGGAAATCGGAGTTACTGTACAGATATGTACAACCGGAATACCAGCTCTCTCGATTTCTTTTACCATCGTTGCACCGCAACGAGTACAGGTACCTCAGGTAGAGGTGAGGATCACGGCATCTACTCCGTCAGCCTTCAGCTTCTGAGAGAATTCATCTGCGAATGCTTTTGCAGATGCAACAGCTGTTCCGTTACCGGTAGTGGTGTAGAACAGGTGATGCAGTTCTCCGATGATTCCTTCTTTTTCCATATCACGAAGCACATCTACCGGAAGGACACGGTCTGCATCTTCGTTTGCATATACCGGGTCATATCCGCCGTGAGCGGTCTCGTAGGTGTCTTCTGTCAGATCCATCACTCCTGTGATGTCGTACTCTCCATAGTGAGAAGCGCTGGAGCTTTCGATGTGATCCGGATTTCCCTTCGGAACAATACCACCAGAAGTAACCAGAGCGATCTTTGCGTGAGCCAGGTCTTTTACAGCCGGATTCGGATCTACTCTGTCGAAATCAGGCATCGGGAACTCTGTAGTGAACGGCTTGTCTGCCCGCTTCTTGATCAGCATGTCAACCGCTCTCTTAGATCCTCTTTCCTTCTCGAAGAAGTTTACACGAACGCCGTTCGGCATATAACCTTCCTCACAGGATGCTCCGATAGCTTCACCCTTTGCCAGCTTAAGAGCCAGAGGAGCCATCTTCTTAACAGCATCTCTCATGCCTGCCGCACTGTTCTTTGTGGAAACAGTATATACCTGATTCTTGAACATATCTGCACCAGGGTTCTCTACATACATACCAGTCAGAGACGGGATTCCCAGCTCTTCCTGTACAGCAGCCGCGATCGTTCCGCAAGCCACACCGTAACGTCCGGCATTGAATGCCGGTCCTGCGATAAATACATCCGGAGCCTGCTCCTTTACCATTGCAAGGATGTCTGCTTTTGCCTTCTCCAGATTTTCATTAAAATAAGAGTCTCCACAGATGATCGTTGCAATGATCTCTGCTTCATCTTTAAAACTTGCCATAAATGCAGTACCCGGCCCTACTACTTCTCCTACACGGATCTCTGCCGGATAATCTGCTTTTTCTTCTCCACCAATCTGTGCAAAGAACTGATTGATGTAATGAACAACTTTAATTTTTGCCATGATGTTTTCTCCTCCCTTCCTATCTTGCACTCAGTCTGTTGAAACCAGTCTCGTTTGTCGCACCTGTCAGTACCTGAAGCTCAACTTCCAGAGAACCGTCTTCGCGAAGTGTCTCTTCACTTGCACCTGCGATCTTTGTTACATAATCCAGGGTTCCGATGACTTTGTCAAGTTTCGGCAGGATGATAACCTGATTTGCATTTCCGCCAGTTACTACTGCATCAGCAGCCGGATCGGAGTCAGCCAGAGACTGAGATTTTCCGTCACGTCCAGCATACTCGTCTGTAATGATGACTGTCTTAACACCTTCTGCCTCGATCTTCTTGCAGTTCATGATCAGGTCAGTATCCGGGTTACCAAATCCTTCCTGAGATACGATAACACCGTCCAGGTCTAACATCTTACACAGTTTTGCAGTCCAGTCAGAAGAGCGCATCTTGTCAGCCAGATATACGTTCTCGTTTGTGATGATATGGCCTACAAAGTTGAATGCTTTTCCGTGCTGCTCAAACATGTCATGTACAACCGGGTTATTCTGGTGTACATAAGTCGGGTTCTTGTCACATGCAGATACACAGTTACCGGAAACAATAGCTCCGTCCATGATCTCTGTCGGGCTCATGATCGTAGGAACGATCTTCTTTGCATCTACGCCGTATACATATGTATCGTGCAGAAGTCCCTGGCTCTGAAGCATCTGTACATAAGCAACTCTCGGCAGGTCCGGATATTTCTCAATACCTTCTTTAATGCCGCAGGTCTCATAAACCTTTGTCTCATCCGGTGTCAGGTCACGTGCCAGTTCACCAATGTATGTTGCAACTCTGAAGCCTGCGAAACGAACAGCCTTCTCATAGTCATGCTGTTTGATATCGTCTACCGGCTCACATACCATTACCAGGTTCAGTGTCTTGGAAAACGGTGTGTACTCAGCTCCAGGACCTGTCATATCAATGATACCTTCCTGGAAACCTACGATCTTACCTGCTGTTACAACAGCCATTCCTTTTAACGCATAGGTTTTGCCCTCTCCAACAGTGTCTACCTTTGCGATAACGCCCGGGAAGATTCCCCCTCTTCCCTCAACCTTTACACGAGGTTCAATAACGTCTTTTACCGGTGTGATTCTTACAGACTCTCCCGGTTTTGCGATATCAAATGATACGCTCTTGATCTTCTCATCTTCAAGAGCTACTGCCTTTACGGCCTCTTCGGATACATAAAGGATTCCGTCTTCGATCTTGGACTCAGAAGCGAACTGAATATCCTTAATGTAAATGTGTCCCATTTCTAATCTCACTTTTGATTCCCTCCTTAAAAATTTGTTTATATTGTCTAAGCTTCAATGCTTTTACAACCTGCCTTTTCATGCCTGCCTATGCCCAGACATCTGCGGAAGACATTCCGCTTTCCAGAAGCGTTAAGTCAATCATCTGGAAATCCTCATACACATCCGACTGAAACTGATCCCCTTTGAAGCGGAACTTCCCGCAGGCCTGGATCGCATTTTCAATCAGTCTTAAAGACGCCGGATCCATCCTCCCTTTTGTATTGGACATCAGCATGGATTTATATGGTGTTTCATTTGGCTTTACGCTTCCTGACAAAGGGTGTGTCAAGAGCTGATACCCCTGATGGATCCTGTCTCTGGCCTCTTTCAGAATATCTTCATAAGAGACTTCCCGATAGATCACATCATGCGAATTTTTAAATTTTTCATAGACAAGAGGATTATTTGTAATTACTGTGTAGCCAGTCTGCATGGACATCGGGTCTTCTCTCCTTCTAGATCACTTTTTCAGATAAACAGGCTTTAAAAAAGGGCGTCCAAACGCACAACCGTGTGCGTAAGTCGCCCCTTTCCTGTCTTTTGCCCTGATATATATCTTTTAAAAGCTTTATCATACAGCACAAGATTCAGAATGTGGTCCGTTTTCCAGTCCTTTTGCCTGAAAGTTTCACCCCTGAAAGGGCTTGCCTCTTCGGCGGCCATCTGATGACTCTCTCTTGGAAAACATCAGCCCACTATTTAGTTTTATCCATAAATAATATCTATATGACTTATCATCTGTTTTTATAATAACTGATTGTTAAATCATTTTCAACAACAAAAAATCAATCCCGTCAATTTAGTTCTTTTGCACAATTTATCTTACTTTTTTTGTGCAAATTCACTATTTTTGCCTGGTAAGAAATTATTGAAATAATCGTCATGCACTTTCTTGATCATACCGCTCAGAGCCAGAAGGCCGATGATATTCGGAACCACCATCAGGCTGTTGAAGCAGTCTGCCATATTCCACACCAGATCCACCTGTGCCAGAGATCCCAGGAATACGCAGATACATACCAGCGCGGAATAAACCGGCACTGCCTTTGAGCCAAACAGATACTTGATATTTGCCTGACCAAAGAAATACCATCCAACGATTGTAGAAAATGCGAAGAAAAACATACAGATCGCAATAAATATCTCTCCGAATTTTCCGTAAACCAGAGAATAAGCAAACTGGCTTAATTCTGCCCCTGTATATCCGCCTTCTACAACACTGTAGGATTCCGGAAGGGCTCTGGTCGTTACGATGACAAGTGCTGTCATGGTCAGAACTACGAACGTATCAATGAAAACGCCAATCATAGCTGCGTGTCCCTGCTCTACCGGATGGTCTACCTTTGCCACCGCGTGTGCGTGAGGCGTGGATCCCATACCAGCTTCATTGGAGAACAGACCTCTTGCCACACCCTTGGTCAATGCCAGCTTGATCGTTGCTCCGATCGCTCCTCCGGCAATCGCGCTTGGTGCAAATGCCCCTACGAAAATCTCATAAAAGGCAAGCGGGATATTTCTCCAGTTGCAGATGATCACGACCAGCGATCCCACAATATAGAGACCTGCCATCAGAGGAACGATGGTCTCTGTTACCTTTGCAATACGCTTCATTCCGCCTGAAAAGACCGCAATTGAAAGTACAGCTACGATCAGCCCCATGATCCACTGCGGAATACCAAACGCCGTGTGGAAGGAAGCGGCGATCGAGTTGGACTGCACCGCATTTCCCATAAAGCCGAGAGCGAAGATCAAAAGCACGGCAAAAATACCTGCCAGCACTTTTCCAAACGCTCCCTTGAATGCAGCGCGGATGTAGTATACAGGTCCTCCGGTTACTACGCCGTCATCACCGATCTGTTTATACTTCTGCGCCATCAATGCCTCGGCATAGATCGTAGACATTCCCAGAAACGCAGCCACCCACATCCAGAAAATGGCTCCCGGGCCGCCGATCGCGATCGCTGTCGCCGCTCCGGCAATATTTCCGGTTCCTACCTGAGCGGCAATCGCGGTTGCCAGTGCCTGGAACGAACTCATACCATCGTTTCCCGCCTCTCCCTTTTTGCCAAAGAGGCCTCCGAAAACCTGCTTGATTCCCCTCTTAAAACCGCGGACCTGAATAAATTTCAGCCGGAAGGAAAACCAGATGCCGGCGCCTAAAAGCGCAATGATCAGCACAATATTGGACATATAATCCTGAATCGTCAGTACAATATTATTTAATGTTTCCATTAAACTCCTCCTCTCTTATAGATACTTTAGATAGCTTTATACGTCCTGTTTATCATACCACTTTGATATTTTTTTCTCAATCTTTCTCCTGCAGGTAAAAATTTTTCGGCACTTTTCCCTCTTTTGCTCAATATGACACACATAAAAAAACAGCGGACCCCTGTAAATCCGCCGTTTTTTTTCTTCAAAAATTACTTGACATTTTCATTTTTGGTAATACTGCTAATTTTTTGTTTATTTTATTAACGTCGTCTAAACATTGATCTCTGCCTTGATCCCCAGCAGATCCTTATTCTTCTCCAGTAAAGGACGGATTACCTGATTGAGATAATTCTCTACCTGGATCGGAGCCCGTCCCACATATTTAGACGGATCCATTGTGCTCTTCAGCTCCTCTTCACTTAAGTTAAAGGCCGGATCTTTTGCAATCAGCTCCAGCAGATTATTGTCCAGGCCCTTTTCTTTTACATTGCGTCCTGCTTCCATGGACAGCTCGCGGATCCTCTCATGCAGCTCCTGGCGGTCTCCCCCTGCTTTTACCGCATCCATCATGATATTTTCTGTAGCCATAAACGGCAGCTCACTCATCAGCCGTTTTTCAATGACCTTCGGATAAACAACAAGCCCGTCTACTACATTCAGGCAAAGATCCAGGATGCCGTCTATGGCCAGGAATCCCTCCGGAACGCTCAAACGTTTATTTGCGGAATCATCCAGAGTACGCTCAAACCACTGGGTCGCTGAGGTGATCGCCGGATTCAGGGCATCGATCATCACATATCTGGAAAGTGAGGCAATCCTCTCACTGCGCATAGGATTTCTCTTATACGCCATTGCAGAGGAGCCGATCTGTGTCTTTTCAAAAGGCTCTTCTACCTCTTTCAAATGCTGCAGAAGACGGATGTCATTTGACATCTTGTGAGCGCTGGCTGCAATACCTGCCAGCACATTCAGCACCCGGGTATCTACTTTTCTGGAATAAGTCTGTCCCGATACCGGATAGCATGCTTCAAAGCCCATTTTCTCTGCAATCATAGGATCGATCTTGTCAATCGTTTCCTGATCCCCGTCAAAGAGCTCCAGGAAGCTGGCCTGGGTACCTGTAGTACCCTTGGATCCCAGAAGCTTCAGGGTGCTCTTTACATACTCCAGATCCTCCAGGTCCATCTCAAACTCCTGCATCCAGAGTGTGGCTCTCTTCCCTACCGTTGTCGGCTGCGCCGGCTGGAAATGGGTAAACGCAAGTGTAGGCAGGTCTTTGTATTTATCTGCAAATCCTGCCAGCTCAGAGATCACATTGACCAGCTTTTTACGCACGATGTCCAGAGCTTCTGACATCAGGATCATATCCGTATTATCTCCCACATAACAGGATGTTGCTCCCAGATGGATAATCCCTTTTGCCTTCGGGCACTGCTGTCCATAAGCGTATACATGAGACATGACGTCGTGACGCACAACCTTTTCCCGTTCTTTCGCCACGTCATAGTTAATGTCCTCTGCATGCGCCTTTAATTCCTCAATCTGCTCCTCCGTGATCGGAAGCCCCAGTTCCTTTTCTGTCTCTGCAAGTGCGATCCAGAGTCTTCTCCATGTACGGAACTTCTTATCCGGTGAAAAAATATACTGCATCTCCTTACTTGCATAGCGCTCTGAAAGCGGGCTCTGATATCTGTCGTTTGCCATTTGATTTTCTCCTTTATCCTTAATCATATTATTCAAATGCATGAGAGATATCTTTTCCCGGCACTTCCATCGGATAATTTCCGGAAAAGCAGGCATCACAATAGCCCAGATCCCCCACCATTTCTTTTAATTTCTCGATCTTCATATATCCCAGAGAATCCGCACCGATCAGCTCGCGGATCTCTTCTGTCGTATGGGAATGTGCGATCAGCTGCTCATTGGAAGGCACATCTGTTCCAAAATAACAGGGATGCAGGAATGGCGGCGAACTGATCCTTACATGTACTTCCTTCGCCCCTGCCTTTTTCAGCATCCGGATAATATTCGCACAGGTTGTACCCCGCACGATCGAATCGTCTACCATCACGATCCTCTTTCCTCTTACTACTTCTTCGATAACGTTCAGCTTGATCTTTACGCTGGATTCCCGCTGACTCTGCTTAGGCTTGATAAAGGTCCTTCCCACATAGCTGTTCTTATGAAAAGCCATTCCATAAGGAATACCAGAATACTCTGAATATCCTTTCGCCGCCACCAGACCGGAATCCGGCACTCCCACTACCAGATCTGCCTCCACGGGATAGGACTGCGCCAGCGCCCTGCCGGCCACGATCCTGGCATGGTAAACATTCACCTCATCGATCACACTGTCCATACGGGCAAAATAGATATATTCAAAAATACATCTGGCCTGTCTGTCCGGTGCGATCGCCATAGAAAGATCTGAAGAGATCCCCTCTTTGGTGATGCTGACAATCTCTCCGGGCCTGACATCCCGGATAAATTCCGCTCCCACCGCAGCAATGGCACAGCTTTCTGAAGCCAGAAAATACGTGTGATCGCGCTTTCCGATACACAGAGGCTTCAGCCCGAACGGATCCCTTGCACCGATCAGCTTTCTTGGTGACCCCACCACCAGAGCATAGGCGCCCTTGATCTTTTTCATCGCGTTCTTTACGGCATTTTCCACATCTTTTGTGCGCAGCCGCTCTCTTGCAATATGATAGGCGATGACCTCCGAATCGATCGTTGTCTGGAAAATAGCCCCTGTATATTCCAGTTCATGCCTCAGCTCTACCGCATTGGTCAGATTCCCGTTGTGTGCGATAGCCAGCGTTCCTTTCACATAATTTAAGACCAGCGGCATGGCGTTTTCCGCCCGGGTGCCTCCGGCCGTAGAATACCGTACATGGCCGACGCCAAGATTCCCCTTCAGAGCCGCAAGAGACTCCTCGTCGAACACCTCATTAACAAGCCCCAGCCCTTTCCGGGAATGTACCTTTCGTTCCCCATTGGTATCTGTCACTGCAATGCCGCAGCTTTCCTGTCCCCGGTGCTGCAGTGCAAACAGTCCGTAGTATACTGATGGTGCCACATCACCCCCATCCATATCATAAGCACCAAATACGCCGCATTCCTCTCCCATACCAGTTGTTACTTTTTCAAATTCGTCCATGAATGCAACTCCTTATTTTTCATTTTCAAAGATAGACCGCCTGTCTCCGGACGGTTCTCAACGATAGTATAATACAAGGCAGAAGGAAAAGCAACATTCCTTCTGCCTCTACACATCAGGGTTCCCGAAACTTGCCTAAGAATTCCTGGATCCTTGCATTTGAGGATCCGAATACATCTTCCGGTTTCCCTTCTACTTCAATATACCCCTGATCCATAAAAATAATACGGTCAGATACCTGTTTTGCAAAATTCATCTCATGGGTCACGATCACCATAGTCATGTGTTCCATGGCAAGTCCTTTGATGACCCGCAGGATCTCGCCGGTCAGCTCCGGATCAAGCGCCGAGGTCGGCTCATCAAAAAACAGGATATCCGGATTCATGGCAAGCGCCCTGGCAATAGACACTCTCTGCTGCTGTCCGCCGGAAAGCTGGTAGGGATAAGCCTGCTCCTTATCCGAAAGCCCCATCTTGGCAAGCAGTTCCCGCGCCTCCTGATATACCTCGTCTTTCTTCCTTTTCTGTACCCGAAGCGGGGCATCCGTAATATTTTTCATAACGGAATAGTGGGGAAAAAGATTAAAGTTCTGGAACACCAGACCAAAGGTTCCCTCATAATGTATCTCGCCGGAATCCGGCTTTTCCAGGTCTGTCGCGCACCGAAGCAGCGTGGATTTCCCGGAGCCCGAGGGCCCTATGATCCCTAACACTTCTCCCTTCTCCACAGTAAGCGAAATATCCTTTAACACTTCTGTCCCGTCAAAACTCTTCTTGATATTTCTCATCTCAAGCAGACTCATGGCTCTCCTCCTAACGATAATAATTCAGCTTTTTCTCGATGCGCTCCATCACAAACGCCACGATAAAGTTGAACACGTAATAGAAAACACCTGCAAATACCAGCGGCAGCAGAGAGGTCTGTGACGCGGTCAATGCTTTTGCCACTGTAAACATTTCCATGACGCCAATCGTAAACGCCAGAGACGTATCCTTCACCAGGGTAATCGTCTCATTGGTGACAGACGGCAGAATCCGTTTGATTACCTGGGGAAGGATGATCCTGAAAAAAGTCTGTCCCCGACTGTAACCCAGGATCTTTGCCGCCTCATACTGTCCCTGAGGCATGGACTCAATGCCCCCTCGGTAGATCTCCGCAAAATATGCCGCATAGTTCAGAACAAAGCCGATTGCTACCGCCATATTTTTCCATCCTGGTGTATTGGGAATCCCCAGTCCATAATAAGGGCCAAAATTAATTGCGATCAGCTGCAGCATCAGAGGCGTACCGCGCATGATTGAAATATACACCTTTACGATGGTGCGGATCACAATATTCTTTGACATTCTGCCAAAGGAAACCAAAAGCCCCAGCGGCAGAGAAAACACGAGCGTCACTGCAAAAATCGCCACGGACACCCACATTCCTTCCGCCAGTTTGCCAAGCATAACCGAAATTGCCATATCTATTCCTCTTTCCCGTACAAAAGGGCCGTCCCGGATGGACAGCCCCCGATTCCAAAACTTTCTTTATTATTTTCCGATCGTGGTGATATCTTCTCCAAACCATTTGGTGGAAATCTCTGCCATGGTCCCGTCTTCCGCCATTTCTTCCAGAGTCTGCTGCACGGTGTCCCTTAACGCTTCATTTCCCTTTGCAAAGCCGATTCCGTATTCCTCTGTCGCGATTGACTCATCAAGGATCGTAAAGTCCGCATTTCTGGACTCGATCTGATAGCTGGCTACTACGATATCCATAGCAACCGCATCTACAGCTCCGGACTCCAGATCCATAAATCCGGTATCATAGTCGGGCACCACCTGCAGGTTTCCAAAGGTTCCGGCAAGCTCTGCATTTTCCTCCAGTGCTGCCTGTGCCGAAGATTCTGTCTGCACATCTACGATCTTTCCGGCCAGATCATCCAGAGATTCGATGCCGGAATCTGCTCTTACTACAAATACCTGCTGGTTGTCCAGATAAGGCTCTGACCATGTATAATCATCTTCACGTCCGGTCATTGTAAAGCCGTTCCATATACAGTCGATCTCTCCGGAATTCAATGTGGCATCCTTTGTCTCCCAGGCAATAGGCTGTGCTACAAATTCCCAGCCCTGCCGGTCACAGACCTCCTGCGCCAGCTCCAGGTCAAATCCGGTATATTCTCCGTCATCTCCCACAAATCCCATCGGCGGGAAATTCTGGTCAAATCCAACCGTAAATGTATCTCCCTCCTGTTTCTCTTCAAACGTAGCTGTCTCTTCAGATGCACTGCCGCTGTCTTCTGAACTGCCAGCGCTGTCTTCCTGACCGCCGCACCCTGCCATCAGCGCTGTAGACGCCATCATCAGGGCAAGGATCATTGCAAGTCTCTTTTTCATATCCTTTTCCTCCTCGTCTTTCCACGCGGAAAACAGCCAGGATTTCAAACATCATTTTGCTATCAATTGACTACTTTACCACGCTAAATCGTTGTTATCTTAGCATATTCCGGTATTTTTGTCAATCCTTCGGTACGCCTTTTTCCATTGATCCAGCTTCTTTTCAGGCAGATCCGGGTCAATTTCACGCCGCACTTCACGGATACTTTCTTTGATCTGAGGATCCATACTGAGAAAAGCCGGATTCCCGGACAACATCTTCACATACTTCTCCTCCGGCATCGCACGTCTGCAGCAGTACAGATATGCTTTCAGCATTTCCGGCTCTTCACAGATCTCATAGGCTGCTTCATACATTTTTGAAGCCTCCTCATACAAAAACAGGCGCCCGTAGGCCGCCCCCAGGCTTGCATATACCTTTCCATAAAACTTCTTATCTACAGAATCATCTCTTTCCCCGCCGACGATCGCCTGATACACCAGTACCGCCGACTCATACTCCCTGCTCTGCATCAGGCTGTCCGCCTTGTGCTTGGCCCTTTCAACATCCTTCTGGTTCTGAAGGCGCTCCAGGATATTCTGGATCCGGTTGATATCTGACTGGGCATAGATGGTAGATTCCCTTAAGATCGTCAGGATAAACTGTTCCATGGAGCAGTTCTTCCGAAGCTCCGCTTTCAGATGCTCCGAAAGCTCCTCCATTTCCAGCTCTCTTCCGATCCAGTCGCACAGCTGATGATTGATGATTGTATAATCGATCAGATACAGATTGTTGCAGATATAATAGCAGAGCTCCTCGATGGTATAAATCTTCATATGAACCCTGGATATCACATAGGGTTGTTTTGCTCTTTTTTTATGACATAGAATTAAACTGCCCATGGATACCTCCTAATTTTAATATCTTTTCCGCACAGAAGTCCGTAGCCGGGAAAAATTCACCAAACCCCACATCCTTGAATGTCAGGCGGCACGTTCTCTCATCCAGAAACATGACATCAATCTGGATCCTGAGAGAATAATCCCTGCGCTCCGGCAGCCCTTTCAAAGAAACAGTTTCCACCTGCAGCTCTTCTCCTGCCAGGGTTTCCACATGGATCTCAATGTCTGAGGTATCCTCCAGGATCACCTCCCACTGACCGTCCGCTTCGTACCAGTGCGTTCCCCAGGACACGATGGGATGCCAGCCTTCCTGCCCGTTCACTCTCATCCTGAGACAGATCTGTTCCGTCATCTTTGTCTCATCCAGATATACCGGTCCCTCATCGTAGGAGAATACCTTACGCATAGAAGTATAGCAGGCCCCTTTGCTGTACAGGTTATTCCCGAGAAAAGCTCTCCTGCCGTTGCAGAGCACCTTCAGGGAATTGGGATACCAGTTGTTTTCAAATCCCTCTCCGGTCAGATATACGGAAGAAACCACCTTTTTCTCAAAAACATTCTGGATAAAAGACTTGAACTGCTCGTCCGCATCCTTTGCCTTGTCTACATTCAGCACCGGATAGATTGCTTCCAGCTCCTTCATCTTGGCGCTTGCCACCTCATCTACCGTCACGAACATATCCTTGCCCCGTCCGGTGATAGTATTCAGCTTCCGCAGCATATAGGCCCGGATTTCCTGCGCGTCGCAGTAAAATAATGCAGACTCGTACTGCCACAGCTCTTTAGGCTGATAAAACATATACTGGCAGAAGCTTTCCTTATAATCCTGTACATTCACACATTCCTTCGGCACGCCTGCAAAGCTTCCGATTCCCTTCAGCATCTTAGATACATCAATATCCGTGTAAGGCACCGCAAACGTAATCTGGCTGATCTCCTCAAAGTCCTGGAGCGTCAGGCTGACAAACTTTGCCAGAAGCCAGACCGCATCATGATTTTTCCCTCCGATGCGGACCTTTTCCCGGCGCATGGCTCTTTGAAACAGATCGGTGACCACCTCTCCCTCACGGATCACCAAAAGCTTCTTTGCTTCTTTCCCAAAGACCCAGCGCTCCTTATAATACCCAAGAAGCAGCGGAATCTGATAGTTATCTACCGCTGTCTCCAGAGTCTCCGGCTCTTCCTTTCTCTCATCATAATAGCTGATCTGGCAGCTCTTTTCATTGAGATCATACCCCAGTATACTTCCCCTTTGCATGAACATTTCCTCCTAATATATCTGAAAAAACTGTTCAGCCAGTCTTTCCTCTTCCTCATATTCCAGCATCGCCAGGTGCCTGGCCGCAGGGCTCATGGACACCATATCGTTGAGTTTTCCGTATTTTCCGGCTCCCACCGCACTGCCGCTGTTATTAAGGACCTGCTTTTCTCCCGTGATATTTTTTCTTCCGCGGATTTCCTGAAAATAGTAGGTCACTGATTCATCACTGTACAGAATAAACTGTTTTACATATAGATTTTCATATACCGGCATCAGCACCTCTGTATGATATCCCAGCTCCTCCCGGTTTCCCTTCTTCACTTTATAGAAAAGCTTTACCCGGCTTCCCGGTGCAGCCTGGTATTCCACCATAGATTTATCATGCAGCTGGACTTCCCGGATCCACTCTTCTTTGAAGCGCAGATAGAACGGAAATACAATCTGCTTTTCACACATCTCCCGAAGAACCGTATGAAGGACCTGCTCTACATCCGTCTTGTAATCCCTTCCGGAATAAAACTTCAGGAGAGCGATCTTACAGATATCAGGGAGGTCTTCCTTCTGGTCACACTCATTGGCAATGATCTCAAATACACAGGTTTCCAGCTCTCTTCCCCAGACCACATATTCTCTTGACACATAGGCAAGATAGGCCTGCTTCAGCCGGAAATAGACATTGCCGGATATATAGTAATCCTCAAAGATCCTCTCTTCATCAAACAGATTCTCAGAAAAAACCATCTGGGTGATAATACGCTCGCCGACTTTATGGGACGGGATTCCGTATCCCTTCAGCACATTCCAGAGCGCTTTCATATCCCGTGTAGCCCCGCAGTAATAATTTGCCAGGTACATCAATGTTACCTTATCATACTGCTGTCTTAAAAACATCTCAAAACACAGCCAGGTCAGGAATTCGTCCTCCTCATAGTTCTCTTCACGGATCCTGCGGCTGCACATCCGGAATACATCCCGCTCGTCAAAGGCCTCAAGCCCTTTTTCCTGGATATTTTCAAACGTAAGGTCTTCCTTTTCCCGCTCTTTTTCCCAGATGCCTGCTGTTGCAGCATACTTCCGGCACATATCCAGAAATCTGGGCTCATAGAACAGGCGCTTTGTATCATAAGAAATAGAGTCTGTGTAATGTCTTCCGTCGATAGATTCCCAGACAATGCGGGATTCTTTATCGTAAAGATAGATAACCGCTCCGTTCTCCGGGTCATAAGGCACACGCTGACGGATTTCCCCGTCTTTTTCAATCACAAGAACACAATTCATGTTCGGTACCTTTGTACGGACCTCGTAGGCATAGCAGACATCCCGCATGGCTTCCATACGCTCCGCATCCATCTCCTCTTCCCGGCAGAATCGTTTATACAGGATACGCAGGGACTCTGTGATATGCCGCTTCAAAAGCTGATCCCAGGTAAACTCTACCATCTGTTCCCGGTAAGTAAGATACAGGTCTCCGGCCTGCTCTTCATAGGTCACCAGATTGGCATACAGAAGGGCCGCTTTCTTATAGTCCAGCGTATTTCCATGCATGAAATAAAGTAAAATCGACTTCGGAAGCGGGCCTCTGACATTTTCCTCAGCCAGTGTGATCATATAATACTCATACAGCTGGGCGATCTTAAGCTCTGCATCCACCGCTTTCTGATACCAGGAGAAATAACGCTTCTGCGTCTTATTTCCCTTGATCAGCAGAGTACAGATCGTATTCAGTATCATAGGCTCGCTGTACATTTTGTATATCCTCTCCAGGATCCGGAACATAGATTCTCTGTACTGCTTCTGCTGGCTGACAAAATTAGACACATAAAGCGCCAGCTCCTTTGTCATCAGTCTGTATTTAGCCGCAAAGTTCAGTACCTGAAGTTCAAAAGGCCCCAGCTTTTTCAGAAGAGTCGGCTTCTCCTGGTAACACAGATAGGCTTCCAGATAAAAAGTAACACTGTGCACTTCGTATTCATACTGCTGCTCCAGCACCTCGATCCGTTTATATGCATTTTTATATTTCGGATCCAGATTCAGAAGCATATATAGCAGCAGCCAGGAATCCTGATGCCGCATATAGGTCTTCCCGATCTCATCCAGCGTTCTCTCGATATGACTTCCCTGCCCTCTTACAAGAGCGGTCAGATACAGATAATAGCAATTGGTAATCGGATCTTTTCCGATCGCAAACCGGTTATAATTATAGTTTTCCAGGATCCACTTTGCCTCTTCGATGCGGCCTCCCCGCAGATAGATATTCGCCTGGAGGAGCTGATACATCTCACTTAAGGGGTTAAGCTTTCTTAAGCTGTTCATCTTCTCCACCGCACTGTCGATCCAGGTATTCAGCTCCATCCGGCCTGCCACGTAGCCTACATATTCCTTCAGGATCTGGGCCTCAAGAAGCTCCGGCATCCTTCTCTCTTCGTCATACTCCTTCTGATTCTGAAGGACCTCAATCTCATATGACAGAGTTTCATAGGGCGTCACAAACCTAAGCTTTCCAAAATTCCGTCCTCCGTGCAGATATTCCGGCCGGATCAGATACTCTACCTCATGGGTATTTCCCACAAAGTCTTCCGTACTGATCTCTGATCTCGTAACACGGATAAACTGTCCTTCCGCCTCTACATGGATCGGCATATACCCCCATGTATTCTTCATCAGGGTCAGTGTTCCTTTTGTGGGCTCTTCTACGTCCTCAAACAGCATTCCCTCTCCCGGAAGTGTCAGGAAAATACATTCCTTCTGTTTGATCCCCACCAGAAACTCTTCCATCGCCTGGTCTCCCAACGACCATTTGCGCATATTGTCATACAGATAGAAGATCCTCTCGTTTTCGTATTTCAGGATCTCATAGAACTCTCTGGAACGGAACAGCCGTCCGGCTTCAGAGAAATCCTTGATCGCCAGTTTGCGGAAATCATCGGTGCTTTGCACCTTTCCATAAGAAGTCATGACATAAGGCTTCTCAATGATCGCCGTGAAAGAAAGCTCGTACTCTCCGCCGCTGCAGACAACCGTAAACTTCCCTTCTTCCACATGTCCCGGTCTTAAGCCTCTTCCATCATACGTAAATTCCACTTTTGCCGGATTTCCGTCAAATCCCTGGTCTTTAAAATGCACACGAAAAGAGGACGGGTAGACCAGCCCCCGTATTGTCCCTTTGTCGTTTGTCTTTATAGTAAAACTTCCCCTGTATACTTCCCCTTCCCCAATTATGAGAACCAGATTTGTTTCATCAAATATGACATCAGGTCGTATTAACTGAAAGTCTCCTTTGGAAAATTTCTGGATTTTGTTTTTCAAGTCTCACACCTGCTTCTTTCGTTACTTTTTTGAAACCATACTATGATAAATTATAGCATTGTTTGAACAGGAATAGCAATCCCGGATAGAAAAAATGTAAAAAACATCCTGACAAATCACGGCTCTGAAACATTATAGAGAACTTTTTCCAGCATCTTTACAAGTGCTTCCTTCTCTTTTTTACTCATTCCCAGCGTCAGGCTCTTGTCAATTTTCTTTCGGTCCGCCTCCATCCTCCGCTGAATGTCATAGGCTTTTTCTGTCAGGTAAACGTTTTTACAGCGCCGGTCCTTTGTGCTTGGCACTACCAGGATAAACCCCTTTTCGTCCAGTCTCTTCAGAAGGCCCGTGACTGTGGGATTTTTAAGGCAGAGCGCCTTCTCTATATCTCTCTGATTCACTTCTTCTTTCCGGCTGGTCAGAAGATAATCCAGCACCGCGCATTGTGAAGCCGTGATCCCCAGTGTCCGCAGCCGGTTGTTAAAATCTTTTTCATACACGTTATTAATCTGCTTCAGCAGTAACCCAATGGACATCTGTTCCTTCATCTTATGCACCTCCCCGGCTGTCCTAATATTCCCGGATCACGTTTCCGATCTCCCGGGTTATCTCAAGCTCTTTTAAGTCCTCCAATGCATTCCCGAAGGCCATCTCTTTCACTGCATCTGTCACGATCACCAGTTCTGCCGCCCCGTCTGTGATAATCTTCTGTACCACTTTTGATATGCTGACCTGATGCGCCCCCAGCACGCCGGCAATTGATGCCAGGACTCCCGGCCGGTTCTCAACCTTCATCCGCAGGACAAATTGATTTTCCGCTTCCGCAAACGGCTTGACCGGCGTATCCCGGTAACAGGTGCAGCTGATCCTTCCGGTACAGTTATACCGGATATCCCGCATCACATCGATCACGTCCCCCATGACCGCACTGGCCGTCGGAAATTCACCTGCTCCTCTTCCATAGAACATCACGTCATCTACCGCATCGCCATGGACAAATACCGCATTAAAAGAATCCCTCACAGAGGCCAGCGGATGATCCTCCGGGATCATCATCGGATATACCGCCGCCTCGATCCCTCCCCTGGTATTGCGCGCCCTGCCTACCAGTTTGATCACACAGCCGAATTCTTTTGCATACAGAATATCTCTGGCTGAAATTTTCGTAATTCCCTCTGTATACACATCCGAGAAGACTACCCGGGACCGGAAGGCAATAGATGCCATAATAGCCACCTTCCTTCCGGCGTCATATCCTTCAATATCCGCCGTCGGATCCGCTTCCGCATACCCCAGCTCAGTTGCTTTTGCCAGCGCCTCGTCAAAATCCATCCCGTCCTCATACATTTTTGTCAAAATATAATTGGTGGTTCCATTGACAATTCCGGTAATCTCTCCAATCTCATTTGCCGCCAGGCACTGCTTCAAAGGACGGATGATAGGGATCCCGCCCGCCACAGCGGCCTCAAACAGAAAGTCTGCCCCTGTGCTTTCCGCCGCATCCAGGAGCTCTCTTCCATATTCAGCCACCAGATCCTTATTGGCAGTCACCACATGTTTTCCGGCACGAAGAGCCTCCAGGATCCTGGTTTTTGCAGGTTCGATGCCTCCCATCACCTCAATGACTATCTCTATCTGCGGATCCTCCAGGATTTCCGTCCAGTTATCTGTCAGAAGTTCCGTCCGTACGCCTTCCCTCACTTTCTCTTTGTCCCGCACCAGGATCTTTGCGATTTCAAGCTCTGCTCCTGCCTTCTGCTCCATCTCGTTCTTCTGTCTTTCTGCCAGCTTATAGACTCCGCCACCGACAGTACCAAGCCCGAGGAGCGCTGCCTTTATCCGTTTTCTTTCATGCATATGGCGCCACATCCTTTTCTTTTCTCATATGCTTTAGTATAGCACAGGTATACAGTCTGATACAATTTTTAAGGTAACGAAAAAAGGAATCTTCTGTCGAAGATTCCTTTTCAGAGCGACAGACGGGGCTCGAACCCGCGACCCCGACCTTGGCAAGGTCGTACTCT
>OGYQ01000753.1_pt1 | contig 26089 bp, 25 predicted proteins | sample 1576641 | NCBI WGS metagenome assembly OGYQ01 (sample SAMEA3541476, study PRJEB24748) | human gut metagenome | biome: human gut; feature: human-associated habitat; material: faeces | place: China | collected 2012 | reverse complement strand
TTCCACTGTTACACTCTTAATCTTCTGCCCGTCAATATATCCGCAGGCCTTAAGCCCTGCAGCGATCACGCCATGCCACGTCTTCGCCGACAGATGCCTCACTGTATCGTCATCCAGCTCGATCAGACAAGCCTCTCCCCCGCCGCACTTTGCTCCGCAGGCCACCTTATACATGTTTTTTCTGTTGATGGCTCCGATCTCTTCCAGCTTATTAACCATCCGGTAGACAGTGGCTGTTCCAATATTGGGATCCAGCCGGGAAGCCCGGTAATATATTTCTTTACAGCAGGAGCATTCCTCTTCCAGAATAATGTCCAGGATCATCAGCCGCTGCTTTGTGATCCTGCAGCCGCTGTCCTTTAGTTTCTGAACAATCAGCTCTTTTTGCTTTTCCATCCGGATCCCTCCTGTTTCTTCGTATTCCTGCTTTGGTGTTTCATTGGTTACGGTTTGATTGACTCTACTTGAAACCCTGCTGTTTCTACCGCACTAATCAGTTCCGCGTCATCGATCTCCCGATCGAAAGTAATCCTTGCCCTGCCTTTCGCAAAATTCACTTCCGCACGTACTCCATCAATCTGATTAAGGGCCCTGGTCACGTCCATAGCACAATGTGCACAGTTCATTCCGGAGATCTGCATTGTCTTCTTGCCGGCCACAGGACCGTCCAGCTTTTTCTTCGGCAGCTTCCCGCCGCCCGAACAATTTCCTCCCGCCGGACATCCAATGCATTTTACCCCACTTTTCTTCGCTTTTACTATGTATGTAACTGCTCCTCCAATTAAAACGACCAGAATGATGGTCACAATAATATCTGCCATAAAAACTATCCTTTCCTGCGTAAAGCGGCGGACAAAGCATACAGCACTGTCCACCGCCCGTCATTTTAATGATAATTTATGCAGCATGTAAGCTGTATGTCGATGCAAACTCTTTATCAGATTTGCGAATTCTCCATATGATAATCGCCGCAAATACCAGAACGGCAATCAAGCCCGGAACAAACGCGGTTCCAAGAGAACCAGTGGTGATCAGTGTACCGATCTGGTACACAAGGAAAGCAACCGTATATCCTGTCGCAAGCTGAAGACAGATCCCGCCAAGCAGCCACTTTCCGCTCTTCATCTCTGAGTTCATCGCACCCAGTGCAGCAAAGCACGGTGGTGTATAGAGATTGAACATCAGGTATGCAAGCGCCGCCACCTTCGTAAGCCCCATGATCGTAGCCACTTCATTTCCACTGCCGACCAGCGCCAGTTCCTCTGTGTCAATCAGATTCGTAACGCCGTATACCACCGCCAGCGTACCAACTACATTTTCTTTTGCGATAAATCCTGTTACTGCTGCCGCTGCAAGCTGCCATACGCCAAATCCCAGAGGGATGAACAGAATTGAGATCGGATGTGCAATGCCTGCAAGGATCGAAGTGCTCTCCGCACCTTCTTCCACGAGCTGGAACTGCCAGTTGAAACTCTGCATGATCTGCACTACCGTGTTGCACACCAGGATGATCGTCCCGGCTTTGATAATATATGCCTTGCCACGCTCCAGCATTGATACACACGCTCTCTTTAAGCTCGGCAGCTTGTATTCCGGAAGTTCAATAATAAAGAAAGATTTCCGGTATTTCTGTCCAGTGATCCTCTTTACCAGCAGCGCTCCCAGAAGCACCAAAAGGATACCTACCAGATACATGGTAGCCGATACCCACCATGCGTCTGCGAAAAACGCTCCTGCAAACAGAGCAATGACCGGAATCTTAGCCCCGCACGGCATGAACGGTGTAAGCATAGCTGTTGTCCGCCGTTCTCTTTCGTTCCGGATCGTACGGGAAGCCATAACACCCGGAATCGCACATCCGGTGCCGATAACCATAGGAATTACCGATTTCCCGGAAAGCCCGACTCTTTTAAAAATCGGATCCAGCACAACCGTCGCACGGGCCATATATCCGCAGTCTTCCAGCAGAGCAATCAGGAAATACATAACCATTACCAGCGGAAGGAAACCGACAACCGCACCTACACCACCAATGATACCATCCACCAGGATCGCATACAATAACGGGTTTGCACTTTCCATCATTCCGCCTGCCCATCCCTGGAAGGTCTCTATCCAGGCAACCAGCCAGTCAGCAATCCAGGTTCCCAATGTTGTCTGAGATATGTAAAACACAAGGAAGATCACAAGCGCAAAAATCGGGATGCCAATGATCTTATGCGTGATCACGCTGTCAATCTTATCCTGCACATTCCTGTCTTTTGTGAAAACTTTTCTCGTTTCAACCTGTTTTACAATATTGTTGACAAATTCAAAACGCTTTCTATCCGCAGCTTCTACCGCTTCCTTATCCTGCAGATTGATATCGGCCTGCACGTAAGGCGCCTTCTGTCCCGCGCCTTTAAGCCCGGCAGCCTCGGCCACAGCCTCCTTCAGCCCCTCATGTCCCGAGGACGTTGAGATTGTCTTAACAACAGGACAGCCCAGTTTCTCAGACAACAGCTTCTCATCGATCTGTGTCTGTTTCTTTTCTGTGATGTCACTCTTATTCAGAGCCACCACCACCGGTACGCCAAGTTCCAGAAGCTGTGTGGTGAAAAACAGGCTCCTGCTCAAGTTCGTGGCATCCACAATATTAATAATTGCATCCGGATGTTCATTTTTAACATAGCTGCTGGTAATACTTTCTTCTGAAGTAAATGGAGACATGGAATAAGCCCCTGGCAGGTCTACTGCCACCAGTTCTTCTCCTCCGTCATAATAGGCCTTTTTAATCAGGCTTTCCTTTCGCTCTACCGTAACACCGGCCCAGTTTCCAACGCGTTCATTTCTGCCTGTCAATGCATTGTACATGGTTGTCTTTCCGCTGTTGGGATTCCCTGCAAAAGCAATTCTCATTTTACAAACCTCCTCCTTCATCTTCACTCCAATTAGAATCAACTAACTCTTGTGTAAAAAAAATAGTAAAATACATTACTATTTTTCTTTTAATTTTATATTGAAATAGCTTGCGCTAAATCAGTATCAATATTGTATCTGCCATCCTTGATCGAGACCACACAGCCTCCCCTTACGCGCGAAACCACCGTGATCGGCTCTCCGCTGTAACATCCCAGGGAAAATAAAAAAGCCTCCATCTCCTCATCATCTGTCATGATATCTTTTATAATATATTCTTCGCCTTCTTTGGCTTCCATTAAAGTCATAAGTCCAGATCCTCTCAATATAGATTACTGCGGGCGGTTTGCATTTATACCACAAATCGTCTCATCTAACATCTGATAGTGTAAACTAACTTCTTTTCTTTGTCAATCCTTTTTGAGACATTTTTTGCTTTGTATTTAAAAATCATTTGTGCTATACTACATCTGTACATATGCTAATAAAATACATATATTTATGTTGATTTATATTCCAGGAGGAACACTGAAATGAAAACTTATACCAGCGAATCCGCCGAAAATTATCTCGAAACTATTCTGATCCTGAGCAAGACACATCCGGTTGTCCGCTCTGTCGACATTGCCAATGAGCTGGGCTTTAAAAAATCCAGTGTAAGTGTAGCCATGAAAAATCTGCGCGAACAGCACCATATTATCATGGAGGATTCCGGGTTTATCCATCTGACAGATTCAGGAAGAGCAATTGCCGAGATGATCTATGAACGGCATCTTTTATTATCTCAATGGCTGATACGCCTGGGAGTCCCGGAAGATATTGCCACCGAGGATGCCTGTAAAATCGAACATGTGATCAGCCCGGAAAGCTTTGAAGCGATTAAACGGCATATTAAATAGTGTAAAAGTGGAGGATTTCTCCACTTTTTCTTTTTTTGTCATCATATGAAGTATATCTTAATACTTTTAAAAGAATTATTAATTATTCTTAAAAAGCATGGTATTCATTTGCGAATTTTGTCGAAAAACGTTATACTGCACCCACATAGACAATAAACGATATGGCTTTAATATGTTATTGAAGGGGTTACAAATGAAAACAATTTATCAGCAAAAGAAACGAAAGAAGAAGCGACTGATCCTGCTCTGTACACTGACCGCACTGTTTTGTCTGCTGCTCGTCAGTCTGCTGGGGCTGGTCTATGCGCTGACACGGCGTGCGACCATAGAAATTCATGCAAAAGACGCCGAGATTATCCAGGGCGAAGCGCTTCCTGATTCTTTTGAAGCAGATGTGGCATTAAAGGGAAGTGAACATGTAATCTTAAATCTTAAAGGATTCTATACATCCGGTGATCTTCTGAAGGAATTAAAAGCCGGGAAGGATTATACCGTTTCCTGCAGTGCCGATCCAAATGCTGAAGGGGAATATCCCATTACTGTGACTTTATCTGATACCTTAAAGAAAAAGCTGGCAGGCGGCAAGTGGTCCAAACATCTGAAGCTTACCACGGAGGACGGAACTTTTACCGTAAAAAACCCTGTCGGCGAATGGGAGGGAACCCGCTTCCGCAGATATGACGGCAGCTATATAACAAATGACTTTGTAGTCTCCAAAAATCAGACCTACTATTTTGATAATAACGGCAATATGGTCACCGGATGGCAGACCATCCAGAACAGTACCTACCACTTTACAGATGAAGGCGCCATGGAACGCAGCACCTGGGCTGAGCAGGACGGTTCACGGTATTATCTCGGTGAGAACGGAGCCGCGCTGACCGGATGGCAGACCCTTGACGGCAGTACCTATTATTTTGATGCAAACGGGAAAATGGCTACCGGCGAAGTTTATCTGGGCCTTACTCTTTGTACCTTTGATGAAAACGGAAAGCTGATTTCCAAAAAAGGGATCCAGGCAGATCCTTCCAAGCCTATGGTCGCCCTTACTTTTGATGACGGTCCCGGTCCCCGTACTTCTGAACTTCTGGCTCAGCTGGAAAAATATAACGCCCACGCTACCTTTTTCATGCTGGGGCAGAAAGTTCCTTCTTATCCTGATGTTATTAAAAAGATGAAATCAATCGGCTGTGAGCTTGGCAATCATTCTTACGACCATGCAGATCTTTCCAAACTGGATCCTGCCGGTATCCAGTCGCAAATGTCCAGAACCAACGAGGGCATCCGCAATATCACAGGCTCCGGGGCCACCCTGATGCGGCCTCCTTATGGAGCGATAAACAGCACTGTAGCCGCCAATGCCGGATTGCCTATGATCCTGTGGAATATCGACACCCTGGACTGGAAGACGCGCAATGCTCAAAGTACCATTGATGCCGTAATGAGTAAAGTAAAAGACGGAGATATTATCCTGATGCATGATATTCACACAGAAACTATAGATGCCGCCCTTCAGCTGATTCCCAAACTGCAATCCGAAGGCTATCAGCTGGTTACTGTTTCTGAGCTTGCGGCGGCAAAGGGCAAACATCTGCTGAACGGGAATACCTATACGGATTTCTAAGCACACAGACAATCCTTTTGTGCTATAATAAGAGCAGATAGGAAGCGATGAGATTGTCAGAACATTATTCTCCGGACCAAAAATATATCATGATGACGGAAGCCCCAATCCCCGGTCTTATCGGGCGGCTGGCTGTCCCCACGATTATCAGCATGCTGGTTTCATCCTTTTATAACATGGCTGACACCTTTTTTGTAGGCAGGATCAGCACCAGCGCAACTGCTGCCGTAGGAGTAGTATTCCCCGTCATGGCAGTCATTCAGGCGCTGGGCTTCTTCTGCGGCCACGGTTCTGGCAATTCCATCTCCCGCAAGCTTGGATCAAAACATACGCAGGCTGCCAGAGAGCTGGCCGCTACCGGCTTCTTCCTTGCATTTGTGTTTGGTCTTCTTCTCATGATCCTGGGCCTTACTTTTTTGGATCCGCTTGCCCGCCTTCTTGGTTCTACCCCTACGATCCTTCCCTACACCAAAGCATATCTGCGGATTATCCTGCTGGGAGCCCCTTATATGACAGCCCAGCTTGTTTTAAACAATCAGATTCGTTTCCAGGGCAATGCATTTTATGCTATGGTTGGCATCACTACCGGTGCCGTTCTTAATATTGGCCTGGATCCCCTTTTTATCTTTATTTTTGATATGGGTATTTCCGGTGCAGCTATTGCCACCATAATCAGCCAGTTTGTAAGCTTTTGTCTGCTTCTGGCCGGGATCCGCATTTCCAGATGTATCCCGATCCATCCAAAAAACGTGAGGCTTTCTAAAGAGCGCCTCCAGGAAATCATTGGTGGCGGACTTCCCTCCCTTTTTCGCCAGGGACTGGGAAGCATTGCTACTATGACCTTAAATATTGCTGCAAATCCTTTCGGAGATGCCGCCATTGCCGCCATGTCTGTAGTCGGACGTATCATGATGTTTGCAAATTCAGCTTTGATCGGCTTTGGACAGGGATTTCAGCCTGTGTGCGGGTTTAACTATGGCGCCCGGAAATATAACCGCGTCAGGGAAGCATTCTGGTTCTGCGTTAAATTATCCACAGCAGCCCTTTTTCTCCTGTCTGTCGCAGGCATGCTGCTGTCCGGTCATCTGATCGGTATCTTTCGGAATGACCCTGATGTAATCCGCATCGGAACTGTCGCTCTTCGGTTCCAGTGCCTGACCTTTGTCCTGAATGGATGGATCACCATGAACAACATGATGATGCAGACCATGGGAAAAACTCTTCCCGCCACAATCCTCGCGGCATCACGGCAGGGCATCTTCTTTATTCCTGCTCTTCTGATACTCCCCCAGTTTCTGGGGCTTACAGGTATTCAATCAGCCCAGGCTGCTTCAGATCTCTGCTCCGCAGCCGTGGCTGTTATCCTGAACAGAAAAGTGATGCAGTCCCTCCGCTCCTGAGAGAACATTTGAAATCTCCATGATTTCTTTTCGTATTTCTTTTTCTCCAAAGCGCTCTCCCTGAATACGGTAGGTATAAAAACCCCCGTATATTTCAAAAGTCAGAAGCGTATGGAAATGAATATCCTGCTCCAGTCTGGGATATTTCCTGAAAATGTGCTTTTTTAATTCCTGCTCGATATATTCCGGGATCATGGCATCACGAGCTCCCGAAAACAGAATCCTGCTAAGCCCGCTGTGTGCCCGGAAGGCCTGGAACAGTTCCTCTGTAAATCCGGCCGGATCCGTAATGACCCACTCCGGATGCTCAATACTCTGATAGATCTCCTCAATCACTTCCTTTTGCAGCTGCTCTGCCAGATCATAAATATCCCTATAATGCAGATAAAAAGTGGCCTTGCTTATCTGGGCTATTCCAGCCAGCTCTTTCACCGTAATCTTCTCTACCGGTTTCTTTTCATGCAGCTTTAAAAAAGCCTCTTTGATTGCCTTGCGTGTTTTTCTTTGTCTTAAATCCACAGATAATAGTCCTTTCTGTAAAATTGTCTTTTATTTTACTCTGTTCAAATATCGTAAATTGTTTCTCTCCTGTACGTTTTATATAATATATGTTAGTAAAATAATTGACTTCTGTCAATTAATGTGAGGTGTATTATGGATTTTTACAATTTTTATACCGGACATGAATTTGAGGCAGATCAATGGCTGGGCGCACACATAACAGAAGGCGGCACCGTATTCCGTACATTTGCACCGTCAGCCGCCGGCGTATGCCTTCTCCTGCAGGGAAAAGAATACCCTATGCACAAAGTACATGACGGCAATTTTTACGAAATCTTTCTGCCGGGCACTGCCGCCGGCGCACTTTATGAATACCGGATTTACCAAAAAGATGGACAGGTACGGGATCATTGCGACCCCTTCGGCTTTGGTATGGAATTAAGACCAGCCCACAAGTCTGTCGTCCGTGATCTTGATGCCTATCAGTTTTCTGACCATTCCTGGATGCAGCAGCGTACAGACCGTACAGAAGAGCCTCTGAATATTTACGAGCTTCATCTGGGCTCATGGAAAAAGAAAATCAGTGAAACAGAAAAAGACAATGCCGGCACGGAATGGTACCGGTATGACGAACTTCCAGCACTCCTGATTCCCTATCTGAAAGAAGCCGGATACAACTATATAGAAATTCTGCCAATCACTGAACATCCCTGCGACGAAAGCTGGGGATATCAGCCCACCGGCTTCTATGCACCTACCAGCAGATATGGAACGTCTGCCAATCTCCAGAATATGGTGGATCTTTTCCACCAGGCAGGGATTGGTGTTCTTTTGGATTTTGTCCCCGTTCATTTTGCCGTTGATGACTACGCACTGGTGCAGTACGACGGCACTGCCCTTTTTGAATATCCGCACTCGGATGTTGGTGTCAGCGAGTGGGGCAGTTATAATTTCATGCATTCCCGGGGAGAGGTCCGCAGCTTTCTCCAGTCCTGCGCCAACTACTGGCTGAAGACTTACCATTTCGACGGTCTGCGCATGGATGCCATCAGCCGAATCCTGTACTGGCAGGGCGATGAACGCCGTGGTGTCAACGGCAATGCCGTAGACTTTATGAAAACTATGAATTCTGGGATCAAACGCAGGAATCCCGGCTGCATCCTCATTGCCGAAGATTCTACCAATTATCCCGGGGTCACGAAACCTGCCGGTCAGGGCGGTCTTGGTTTTGATTATAAATGGGATATGGGCTGGATGCACGACACACTGGACTTCTTTCGGACCGGTCCCGAATACCGGACCGCCAACTACCATAAACTGACCTTTTCCATGATGTATTTTTCCAATGAACGGTATCTTCTTCCTTTTTCACACGATGAAGTTGTGCATGGAAAAGCAACGATTCTCCAGAAAATGTATGGAGAATATGAAAAAAAATTCCCGCAGGGGCGGGTTTTATACCTGTACATGATGCTCCATCCCGGAAAAAAACTGAATTTTATGGGAAATGAATTCGGACAGCTGCGGGAATGGGATGAAAAACGTGCTCAGGACTGGCTTCTGAGAAAATATCCCATCCATGATGCCTTTTATCATTATATGGCCAGACTGAACCATCTGTATCTGACCTGCCCGGCTTTCTATGCCTGGGATTACCGCCCAGAAGGATTTACCTGGCTGGACTGCCATCAGGAGGAGAGATGCATTTATGCAATCCGTCGCCTCTGCGGCGAAGACTGTCTGATCGGTATCCTGAATTTAAGCGACAGCCTCCAGGAGGATTTCCGGATTCCAGCCGATGCCCTTTCCCCGTCAGAACATCCTGAACCCAGGCTTTTGCTCCACACGGATTGGGAACCTTTTGGCGGAAAGACAAAAGAAGATACTCTTCCCTGGCGTCAGGAGGAAGGCTCCTTTTACTTTTCCCTCCCTCCTTTTTCCGGAATCCTGCTTTCTGTATAAAACAGATTCTTACTCGTCATCTGCAGGCAGATCAAACAGACTCATCTGATACCAGGATTCTGCGCTTTTCTTTTTCCCGATGGTTTCTTCTTCTATGAGGCCATCGGGAAATTTCTTAAGAAACTCAGATATTTCTCCAGAAGAAGTCAAGATCAATTCCTCCTTTGCCCTTGTCATCCCAACATAGAACAGACGTCTCTCTTCTTCTCTATCTGCCGGATGCTTCTCGCTCTCCAGCGGAATTGATCCCTGCTCTGCTCCATAAAGAAATACAACCGGAAATTCCAATCCCTTCGATCCATGCAGTGTCATAATCGTAACTGCATCGGAGGTGTACTGTTTCCCTCCGCATCTTCTTACATCGCTTTCTTCTCCCAGCGTAAGCGCAGCCATAAACTGCTGCATGGAAGAATAGAACACTGCCGCCTGCAAAAGCTTCTTCATTCCAGGATCCTCCAAAAGTCCTCTCTCTTCCATCCAGAGCTGCAGGAATTCCTGGGGTGTCTTCTTTTGAAATGCCGGCTCCAACCGCCAGATCTCCTGCTCTACTATTTCCTGAGCCAGGGAATTCCATGGAAGCTTCCAAAAATACTCTGCACACAGCTGCCGGGCAGTCATATCGCTCCGGTCCTCTATGGCATGGAAAAAGCAAAGGCTGTTTCTTACCACATCTGTTTCAAGATAATCTTCCCGCCCGGCAACGATGTAAGGGATACTCTCCGTCTTCAGGCATCTCTCTACCAGCTCTGCCTGGTGATGGGTGCGGCAGAGCACAGCAAACTCCCCAAAACTTCTTACCCGTTTCCCGTCCCGCTCCCAGGCCGTCTGATGAGCCTCCAACATTCCAATCCCGCCGGCCATTCTGCCAATCTCTTTTGCAATAAAAATCCCCTCCGCAAGAGGTGAACTTCCATGTACCAGCCGTACCGGTACATTCTCCTGGCAATTCGCCCGGAGCCCTGTTTTCAGATCACGCCGGATCAGCGTCTGCGCCACTTTCAGGATCTGCGGTGAAGAACGGTAATTTTCCAGAAGACGTATCTTCTCAAGTCCGGGATATTCCTCCCCGAGATGTGCAAAACATGCACTGTCCGCTCCACGGAATCCATAGATCGACTGATCCGGATCTCCAATCACAAAAAGCTCTCTTCCCCTGGCACTCCACAGCTTTACCAGCCTGTACTGAACCGGATTGATATCCTGAAATTCATCTACCAGCAAATACCGGAACGGCTTCTCCCAGCCTTCCTGTACCTGCCCATTTTCGATTCTTTCCGCTGTCCGCAGCAGGAGGTCATCAAAATCCAATGCCCTAAGCTCTTGCTTTTTCTCTTCATAAAGAAGGAATGCTGTCTTAAACTTCTCTGCCTTTTTAACTGCCTCCGGTTCTTCTGTCCGCATATCCACACCGGATTTCCTCCGGGATATCCACTGCAGAAATTCTCCCGCCTTCATATCCCCGCCACTCTCACTAACTGCCTCTTCTGCAAGCTTTTGCTGCTGCGCCGCTCCTATTAATGTAAATTCCTCTCCCTGACTCTGAAGAAAGCCAAGACATATTCCGTGAAATGTTCCAATCTGCATTGCTTCCGCGGCACGCTTCATCCCGGCCATACGGCCAACCCTTTCCTTCATCTCTCCTGCAGCCTGATTGGTAAAAGTGACTGCCGTAATCTCTGAAGGCCTTACCCTTCTGTATTCCAGCAGGTATTGCAGTCTGGACACCAGTGTTTTGGTTTTTCCGGTTCCCGGTCCGGCGATCACCGCAATCTTTGTTTCCAGACTCCTGACTGCTGATTCCTGCTCTTGATTCAATCCATACAGGCCAGGCTCCGGCCTGTGAGACTGCGGCTTCTCTTCTTCACTTCCCGGCAGCTTCTTTTCCCTGCTCTCCGGCCTCATTTCTTCCGCTTCCTCTGCAGGCAGCGCCTCCTCTTCCTGAATGTCCGTATTTTTTACCTCCGGGACAGTTCCCAGAATGTCAAAGAAATCCATCTGACCTTCTGTATTTTCCAGCTCATCGCTGGTGAAAAGCCGGATCACTCCATATTCGCCGTCAAATCCGGGAATCCTCTCCACCTGTCCTTTCCTGAGTCTTTCAATCCCTTCTGCGACGCGGCTTCCGGAGACTCTCCGGATCTCCTCTGTCGGAATCCTCCTTAAGATTTCAAACTCCGGCCCAAGCTCTTTCAACATCCGCTGATATTCCCGCTGCACCTTGGCACTTGTGGCCGACCGCCCCTCCGACGCGCCGATAACTTCCGGGAGCGGCACCAGGCTCTCAAATAGCCTGGCATTTTCTCTGATATAGCCTTCCGGCCGGTCTGAGAGTTCCTCCACTCTGTGAGAGACCCCGATGGTGATTTTTCTTCCGCACACAGGACAGATTCCCTGATAGCTTTCTGTCTCAGCCGGTTTCAGACACAGGCCGCACTTTCGATGTCCGTCCATATGATATTTCCCTTCCTCCGGGAAAAATTCAATCGTTCCCTCAAGCCCTCTGCCCGTCTGTATCGCTTCCGAAAGCCCTTCATAAGAAAGATCGATCCCGAACAGATTGGCCTCCCGGCCCAGCTTGGCCGGAGAATGTGCATCCGAATTAGAAATCAGCTGAAACCGGTCCAATGCCGATACTCTCCAATTCATAGGCGGATCAGAAGACAACCCAGTCTCCACGGCATGGACATAAGGTGTCAGATCTTCATAGCACTCCTCTACAGTATTAAATCCCGAAAAAGCCCCAAATAAAGAAAAATGCGGCGTCCAGATATGCGCCGGCACATAAACCGCTCTGGGGCAAAGTTCCAGCAATATTTCCAGCAGGTCACGGCAGTCCAGTCCCAATATCGGCCTTCCGTCTGAATGGATATTTCCAATCTGCTCCAGTTTGACAGAAATTTTCTGCGCATCCTCCAGCGACGGCAGAAGGATCAGGCTGTGTACTTTACGCACCTTTCCGTTCTTTTTATAGATTGAACTGATCTCCCCTGTCACAACAAACCGGGTCTCATTTCCTCCCGCCACCGACGCATCCTGGATCTGATACTCTTCTTTCAGCCGGTACAGACCGTCTTCTGCCGGCGTAAGCTTCTCCGTCAGCTCTTCCCGCCACTTTGGATGAGTAAAGTCTCCTGTCCCCACAATGTGGATCCCTTTTCTCCGCGCCCACAGCTCCAGATGCTCAGGCGTACATTCCTTACTGGTAGCCCGGGAATATCTGGAATGGATATGTAAATCTCCGATGTACATCCTTGTCACCTCTGTATTTTTCCTTATTCTTCCTTTCAAAAAAGGAACTCGTTATACAAGTTCCTTCAGATCCTCATATAGCTGCTCCAGATTTTTTCCTTCGTAATCCGGACTCCCCGGCTCTGCCGCATGTTCCAGACATTCCGTCACAAGGTATGTCCGTATTCCCAGTTTTCCTGCTGCCAGGTCTTCTCTTTTGTCATTTCCTATCATCAGACACTCCTCTGCCTTTAACCCCTGCCTGTCCAGGATCTCCTGGTAATATCCCACATTCGGTTTACTGTAGCGGCAGGTCTCATAGGTCGTAATTTCTTCAAAGTCCTCTGCGGAAAGTCCAGCCCAGCGAATACGGTTCAAGGTAGCACAGCGGGGGAAAATAGGATTCGTCGCAAGATAGATCTTCTTTCCTTTCCCCTTCAAATACTTAATAATCCGATTCGCTGCCGGATCCGGACGGGTCGACTGTATAGCTCTGTTAAACTCATTTCCATAAAAATCCAGGACCTCGTCCTCTACATCTGCCCGCTCTATGGAAAGCTCCCTTGAAAAGCAATCCCAGAAAGCATCTTCATTTGTACGGCTTCCGTCATTCATCACCATGCTTCCCACGCCGTTCCATACCGCTCCTATCAGCTTCTCCTGCGGCACTCCCCGGTCTTTAAACCTTGCTGCCAGCATAGGCATATAAAATTTTACGAAAACTTCCTGGTCCATCGGAAGCAGTGTTCCATCCAGATCAAATAAAAAGTGTTCCATGCAATAAATCTCCTTTGTCAGTCCGTACTAAATCAAACAATAAGATTATAGCAAAAAATAGAATTCTGCTCAAGCTTCGTCATTTTCACTTTTTGGATAATTTCTTACAGTTTACACAACTTTTTTTATGATTTCTGATTGACAAATCCCCGGGATGTATGGTATAAATATCTAGTGCCAACAAACACATACAGGGGATTGGTCAAGTGGTATGATAGGGGTCTCCAAAACCTTTGGCGGGAGTTCGATTCTCTCATCCCCTGCTATAAAAGAGCTAGAAATGCTTGCAGAATAAGCGTTCCTAGCTCTTTTGTTTTATTCGGAAAATCAAAGGGTATCAAACAGGGTATCAATAACCAACTTTCTCCCTACTTTCTAAGTCACTTCACAATCACTTCGTTGGAAATGGATTTTTGATGTTGCTGACCCCTGTAATATAATTTAAATCAACATCATAAAACTTTGCTAAAATTATTATCGAGTCAATCGGAATACGCGTCTTTCCCAATTCATAATCACAATAGGTTCTCTGACCAATATTCAAAAGTTGAGCAATCTTTGTCTGATTATAATCGTTATCTTCACGCAGAGCACGAATACGTTCTTTGCAATTCATAATTTCACCTCAGAATCATTCTATTCTAGAGGTATAAACTCTATTGACTTTTAGAGTTATAAACACTAAAATCTGATTATAAAGTAAATACGTAGGAACGAAGTATGTATAAAAAGATGCAAATTTTAATAGGCGGACTGATATTGATCACACTTTTAGTAACAGGATGTAGTGTAAAACAAAAAATATGCAATCAAATTTCCTCAATCAGAAATCATTTTTCTCAGGAGGATGCGGATCCATGTCCCATTTCAGGGACATATGTCGGTGACTCTCCCAGAAAATGGCAGCTTAATATTTATGATGATGGAACTCTACAGTTAGACGATAACAGAGGCACTTATGAAAAAGTAGGCGATACCTATCTTTTTACAATTGATGAGTACGCATTCAAATTGAAAGCAGAAATTACAGATAATGGAAATCTCTACATTACCTCCGACAATTCAAATTGGGAGGCAGAAATATATGAAAAATATGCGCCAAAAGATACAAAAAGCAATAAGGTTGAATTGGCAGATGCCCTGGGTAATAATTGGGAAACTTTTTGCCGACAGACAAAGATTAACGAATATGAACAATTTGAAATCACAGAAAATTATGATGATGGTACCTATGACTCCATTGGAAATTTGGGAACAGAACTAGAAGTACTGGGTGACGGGAACTTATTTTGTATAGGAATTGGCGGTTATGAATCGAAATATACTTTGTGTGGCGCCTATATAGGGCAGTCTTTCAATGAATCCGAAAAATGTATAGAACAATATGGGCTAGATCGCATAGAGGGGCCGATTTCTCTGGAAGAAGGCGAAAAGTATGACTCATATTCTCTATGGCGTTCTCCCAAAATTGAGCTATATATTCATGAAAGAGCCGGGGATACAGCGATGATTTTTGCTTCATGGAATCATTAAATGCAGTCTGGGGGAATACGATTCCCTTTCAAAATGAGTTTCTAAAAAATAAGAGAACCGGAAAGGTCTTACCCTTTCCAGTCCTCTTATTACGTCATTCCGCAAGATCAATTTCCATCTTTGCCGCCGAACGCTCCTCCAGCCATCCCGGCAGCTGCGCCGCAAAGCTTTCGTCATACAGCTTCTCCCACATCTCCTCCCATTCTGCCTCAGAAGCATTAGACACATCGAGGGAATACACCGTGATCTTTGACAGATCATAGCCCTCTGCAGGGAACATGCCTACCTTATCATCAATCAGCTTTCCGGAGCCGTCCAGCATAACGGAATGTATGGAATCGAAACTTTCGTATCCCGGCTGTACCTGGCTTTCATCATATACATAATTGATCGTCACTTCATACGGCGTCATAACAATCTCGGAGATACCGTTTCCATTTGGCTCGTACTGATTTACCGGCACTGTTTTTGTCTCAGGCTCTGATTTCTGGATCTCATTAGAGAAGATCCATTCTCCGCCGTCTGCCAGTGCTTCCCGGGTGCCTCCCTCTTCTGCGAAATAAGAGATGCCGCTGACCTTCATTTCCCAGTTAAAAGAATCCGGGACTTCATATTCCGCAAAAGGATATACTTCAAAGTTTATACGGAACGCTCCGATAAATGTATGATCGTCTTCAAATTCACCTTTCACTTCCAGATCTCCGTATTCATCGGCTCTTGCCGTATGATCCATGAAACCAACCTGATGTTCTGCCGTAAAAAACAGCCTGGTTCCATAGTCTTCCCCAAATGTCTGTGACATCTGAAGAGCCTGCTCCGGAAAAGCCTCCTCTGATTCGATCATGACAGAGACATTCATGGACTGATCAGTGCACACGATCTCTGATAATGTGACCGTGACTCCCTGGGATTCGGATACGGTCGTTCCTGCCAGCCGATCCGCTTTTGAGCTGTAGTCTCCGGGATACTGCTGATCATCCTGAACCCTTTCAAAAATATGTCCGATCAGCGGAAGTTCCGCGGCAAGTGTCGGATTCGAGATACATACCACTGCCGCCACAGCGATGGCCGCTGCTGCCGCGCTGCACCATCTTGCGATACGGCGTACCTTCTTTTTATGATATTCCTTTCTCACAGAAACCATGCTGGAAGAAATAACCTTTTGAAGCCCCTCTTTTGGGACCTCAATATGATCTAAATTAATCTGCATAGAAATAATCCTCCTTCAGAATCTTTTTCAGCTCGCTCCGCCCCCTGCTTAAGCAGGCTTTCACTGTCCCTTCCGGATTCCCCGTGACATATGCGATCTCCTTTACGGATAGTCCGCTGAAATATTTCAGCACCACCGGGATCTGATATTTATCCGGGATCTTCCGGAGCGCTGCTTCCAGGTCACATTTTTCCTCCACTGACACACCGGCATTTTTTCCGGATATCTGAACCTCAGAGATATCTACACAGTATAATGTTTTCTTCTTTTCGTCTACGGCCAGATTGATCAATATCCGTGTCAGCCAGGTCTTGAACCACTCCGGATTCTTAAGACGGTGGATATTCTGATATCCTTTCAGCACCACAGATCCCACCAGATCCAGGGCGTCTTCCTGATTACGCATATAGAGGAACGCCATTTTATACAGGTACTCCTGATACTCGGATATCAGTCTGCCATAAGCCTCTGGGTTGCCGCGTACCGCCTGCCTCACAAGCTTTAGATGCTCCTTATTTTGATTCTCTCTCATTGTTTCTCCTTTCAGAAAAGAGGCCTCTTTTCTTTTGCTTACACAGGTTAGACGGTACATAAGGGCATTTGGTTGCAGAAATATTTATTTGGACAAATCTGTTTTCTAGCTGTTCCTGCGGTAATCTCCCGGTGTACATCCGGTATGCTTTTTAAACTGGCGCGCAAAATAATTCTGATCAGAAAATCCACATTCCTGAGCAATGGAATATATGGACTTTTCCGACTTCTTCAGGCTTTCTTTTGCCTTCTCCATCCGTATTTCCATCAGGCAATGATATATGGACATCCCCATACTCTCCCGAAACAGCTGATTCAGCCGGGTCTTACTGTAGCCAAACCAGCTGCACAGCCTTTTTAAGGTAATCTTTTCTCCATAGTGCTCTTCCAGATACAGGCGCACTTCTTCTGCTATATCTCCGGCCGAAACCGGGAACTGATGGTGATTGGTGATGTAATCTGCACAGATTCGGCACAGAGTCACAAAGGTCTCGATCTCCTCCAGGTCGATCTGAACCAGACCATCTACAGCACTTTCGATGATCTCCGCACTTCCCAGCCCCAGGTTTTTCGCTTCTTCTATGACCTCTGCTCTCGCTTTCTCTCCCTTTTCCAGCATCTGTCCCATCATCATATAACCAGCCAGCGTTCCATAGTAATACAAAGGCACCACAGCCTCGTAAAGTCCCATATGACATTTGTAGATATGTACCTTATGCTCTTTCCTGACCTGGGCAAATCCCTCCTGGTTCGCCCGCCCGCATCTGACGCACCCCCTGGGATCTTCATTGACCAATCTGCAAAGCTCAGCCCCGCGGTCCGGATATCTGGCCAGAGATTCGCCGTCCAGGCTGTATACATCGATCAGGATTCCTGAAATACTGTATAACTGTTTTAAAATATCATATAATGAGATTTCTTCTTTCACTTTTACACCTGCCTGTTTCTAGCATTTTTTATCATCAGTGTTCAAATATGCTAATTATAGCTCTATTTTATCTTGTTTTCACAAAAAAGAAAAGATATCATGTCACAGGAATGGTTTTCCATACTGACATCAATGAAAAGAAAGGGATTATTGTTATGAAGTTTGTACAAGATATGACTGCCGGCTCTCCCTCAAAGCTTCTTGTTTCATTTTCTCTTCCTATACTTGCAGGAAGCCTGATCCAGCAGCTTTATACAATGACTGACTCTATTATTGTAGGACGCTTTGTAGGTGCGGATGCCCTTGCGGCAATCGGAGCCTGCGGGTCACTGACCTACTTGTTTTTTTCTTTGTTTTTCGGCCTGTCTGCCGGAATCGGGATCATCATTGCCCGATATTTCGGCGCCGGAAAAGATGAGCAGGTACAGAAGGGTATTGCCAATTCTGTTTTTCTTCTCTTAGGAGCGGCAATCCTTCTTACAGTTACCGGCATTTGCTTTGCCCGGCCTATCCTGCTTTATCTTGGCACTCCTTCTGACATTCTGAAGGATGCGGTTGCCTATTTTCAGATCACCAGCGCCGGGATTCTGGGCGTAGCCTTTTACAATGGCATTTCTTCCATACTGCGGGCACTGGGTGACAGTAAAACGCCTTTAATCTTTCTTGTGATCGCCTCCCTTTTAAATGTAGGACTGGATCTTCTCTTTGTCCTCGTCTTTCATTTGGGGGTCGCCGGAACCGCTCTTGCCACTTCACTTGCCCAGTTTGTTTCCGCATGCACCTGTCTGATTTTTGCACTGCACACCAATCCTTTTTTTCGCTTAAAAAAGGAACAGTTCCGACCAGATAAAATACTTCTTGGCCAGATGACCCATATCGGCCTGCCTCTTGCACTGCAGGATGCACTGATCGCTATTTCCTGTGTCGCTCTCCAGACAGTCATTAATTCCTTTGGGACAGCGATCGTTGCAGCTTTTACAGCCACCAACCGTATCGAGACAATGCTGGGGCAGATCTATCTTACCATGAATACGGCATTATCCAGCTATACCGCTCAGAACCTGGGGGCAGGCAAAGTCAGCCGTGTCCGTGAGGGGACCCGCTTCTGCGTCTGGATCACAGCCGCCTTTTCACTGTGTATGGTCGTTCTTATGCACCTGTTTGGCAGTGCATTTATGACCCTGTTCGTGGACGACACCTCTGTGATACAGACCGGCGCTTTTGCCCTTGCACTGACCAGCTGGTTTTTTATCGCATGGGGGCTTCTTTATATTTTCCGCGGTGTCTTGAACGGCGCCGGAAATGCAGCGTTTGCATATATCAGCGGTATTCTGGAGGTTGTAGGGCGTGTCGGATCCGCTGTGCTCCTCACATCTCTTCCCCTGATCGGCCAGTGGGGGATCTGGCTCTCCGAAGGGATTACCTGGATCCTGGTAGCCTGTGCGGGAATCATCTGCTATCTGCACGGAACCTGGGCCAGGCGGACAGCATAGCGTAAAGATACCTAATCGAAAAAGAGGGGACTTTTCCCCTCTTTTATAATATAATCCGCTCCAGATCTTCAGGCACGATCAGATTCCCATGGTAATACTGCCGCCCTTCTTCCGTATAGAGCTTTCTTCGGTTTTCCAGATTCTTATCCTCCGTATGATAGAGGATCAGATTTTTTGCCCCCAGATTTTCTCCATCCTCGCAGGCCTCCTTCACCGTAGCATGGTGCTTCTCATAAGGCTTGTAGATTTCCCTGTCCCTATAGAGGCAGAAGGCCTCATGCAGCAGCCAGTCCGCATCTTTTGCATAAGGCTCTTCATATTCACAATAAGGTTCATCTCCAAGGAAAGTAAATTTCTTTCCATTTTTAAGCTGCAGGGTAAAACCATACTGCTTGGCTTTGGTCGACTGGATATCAAAAAACTGCACCCTGTATCCCAGAATCTCCCGTGCCTCTCCATCTTTTACCGGCTGAAAAAAGATCCGTTCTCCGATCATCTGATAAAACTTTTTCTGGACTGTAAGCTTTGTGATCGTCATGATGGTATCCACCAGGTCCTCATGACAGTAAATATACAGATTCCCCTCATACTGCCCTCTCTTCATTTTCGTAGCGATCATCCGGATCAGCCAGATCAGCCCCAGCAGATGATCGGTATGCTCATGACTGATGAAAATCTCATGGATGGCTTCCATAGGGATCTGGGCTTTCTCCAGCTGGGCCAGGATTCCATTTCCGCCTCCGCTATCAACCAGAAAATATTCCTCTCCTGTCTGAATGGCAAAACAGGTGTTGAAGCATTTCGTCACGGTAGCATTTCCTGTTCCCAGTATGATCAACGTTTCTCTATCCATCTATTATCATCCTCCTATATGTCTACATTTTATTATAGCTTACATCCATGTTGGGATAAATAAAACCACTGTGTTATGACTTTACCATAGCACAGTGGTTTTCTATCTATATTACACGCTCATTGCACTTCCTGCAATCCCGATATTCATCTTCCGGAACACTCCAACCAGGACTTTTCCCAGCGCCAATACCAGTACGGCCGCTGCGATTGCCTCCGGAATTCCTGATGCAGTAATTGTCCCCATGATCAGTCCCCAGACAGCTGTAACACCTACATTCTGCGCCTCAGCATACTGCCTGGCAAACAGAAGATAAATACTTCCCATCACTGTTATCGTATTCACCATGGATCCTACGAACCCGACAATAGGAAGGGCAATGATCTGATTGACCTTCAGTTTCTTCAGCAGGAGCCAAAGCCATCCGGACACAAGACCTATCAAGATCCTGCAGCCTACGGAAATCCAGATTGCCTTCAGTGCTCCCGGAATTCCTGTCGTACTCATAAACGGCGAAAATGCAAAAGACAAAAGTGTCGGTGCCATCGTGTTGCTGATCAGCGAACAGATTCCAAATACTCCTCCCAGGATCGCCCCGGCAGACGGGCCTAACAAAATTGCGCCGATGATAACCGGAATATGTACAGTTGTCGCCTTAATCACCGGAAGCTGAATCATCCCGAGCGGCGTATTTGCCAGCACGATAATGATCGCTGCCATAAGTGCAACACAGACCATCCATCTGGTGTCACGTTTTTTTTCTTTCATTATTCAATTCCTCCTTGTTATCATTCCCGCTGTCGGGATATAATACAATTACGCGGAAAGTATAGCATGAAAGGAAGGATTTTACAATATGCTGAAAGGGAAGACAGTGATCCTGGGAGTGACTGGGGGGATTGCGGCCTATAAGAGCGCCTGGCTGACCAGCCTGCTCATCAAGGCAGGGGCGGACGTGCAGGTGATCATGACAGAACATGCCAGGGAGTTTATAGCACCCCTGACATTTGAGGCACTGACAAACCAGCGGTGCCATACAGATACATTTGACCGGAACCACGAGTACAGCACAGAGCATGTCTCTCTGGCTTCCCGGGCGGATGCGGTGATCATCGCGCCGGCCACAGCCAATGTGATTGCCAAGCTGGCTTGCGGCATTGCGGACGATATGCTGACGACCACCGTGCTGGCCTGCGACTGTCCCAAGATCGTAGTGCCTGCCATGAACACCAGGATGTACGAAAATCCGGTGACCCAGGACAATCTGGAAAAGCTGAGAAAATACGGGATGACTGTGGTGGAGCCGGCAGCAGGGCGCCTGGCCTGCGGAGATGTGGGGAAAGGCAAGATGCCGGAGCCGGATGTCCTCTTTCAGTATGTGCTCATGGCCTGTGCGTTTGAAAAGGACATGGCGGGTAAGAAAGTCCTCGTGACAGCAGGTCCTACCCAGGAGCGGATCGATCCGGTGCGCTACATCACCAACCACTCTACCGGGCGGATGGGCTATAGCATCGCGAAGATCTGTGCCCTGCGGGGAGCGGAGGTGACGCTGGTGACCGGGCAGACAGCCCTGGAGCCCCCTCTGTTTGTGGATGTGGTGCCGGTGGTGTCTGCCAGAGATATGTACGAGGCAGTTGTGGAAAGAAGCGGGGAGATGGATGTGATCATCAAGGCCGCGGCGGTGGCGGACTATCGGCCTGCTGTGACAAGTGATGAGAAGATCAAAAAGTCCGACGGAGATATGGCTATCGATATGGAGAGGACCGATGATATCCTGGGCTATCTGGGCAGCTGCAAAAAGCCCGGACAGTTCCTCTGCGGATTTTCCATGGAGACCCAGAACATGCTGGAAAATTCCCGCGCCAAGCTCAGGAAGAAGAACCTGGACATGATCGTGGCCAACAACCTGAAAGTCAAGGGAGCGGGATTTGGAACAGACACCAATGTGGTGACCATCATCACGGCGGACATGGAAAAGGAGCTGGAGCTCATGAGCAAGGATGAGGTGGCGGCAAGGCTGCTGGACGAGATCCTTGCCCGCATCTGAAAGGACAACGGGCAGCAGGTACACAGCGCGGCGGTTGTGCGCTATAATATATAGAAGATAATAAAAATAAAATGGAGGTAATACATATGGATCCGAACAGAAGAAAGAGAAATGAAATGGCAGCGCAGAGAGTGATCAAAGGGCTGGAGTCCCGGAACATGGAAGGCTATTACGCAGAGTCAAAAGAGGAAGCCCTGAAAAAGGTGCTGGAGCTGATTCCTGAGGGAAGCTCTGTGGGCTGGGGCGGTTCTATGTCCATCAAGGAGATGGGGCTTCTGGACGCTGTCTGTTCAGGAAATTATACGGTTTACAACCGGGATATCTGCAAGACACCGGAGGAGAAGAGAAAGACTCAGCTCCAGATTTTTACCAGCGATTATTTCCTTTGTAGCACAAACGCCATCACAGAGGACGGTGTGCTCGTGAACGTGGACGGGACGGCCAACAGAGTGTCCTGCATCTGCTGGGGGCCTGCCAATGTGGTTATGATCGTGGGCATGAACAAACTGGTGAAGAGTGTGGAGGACGCTGTTTCCCGGGCAAGACACGAGGCAGCTCCTATCAATGCCCAGAGGTTTGGACTGGACACACCCTGCTCCAAGACCGGCGTGTGCGCCAACTGTAAATCTCCGGATACGGTGTGCTGCCAGGTGCTGGTGACAAGGTATTCCAAGGAGAAAGGCCGCATCAAAGTCATTCTTGTGAACGATGAGATGGGATTTTAAGGAGACAAGCAAAATAGAAATTGTCAAACTTTTCATTGACGAACAGGAAAGAGTTTGCTATAATATGAGTGTTCCGCAAAAACGGGACACTGCGGCGCAGTAGCCAAGTGGTAAGGCACAGGTCTGCAACACCTCGATTCACCGGTTCAAATCCGGTCTGCGCCTCTCAACAAAAAGAAGAAAGAGAAATATCAGCTCAGCTGGTATTTCTCTTTTTTCGTATATAAATATTTACCTCAGGGTTTATACTACAAAACTAAAAAGAACTTCTGCGGGATAGAGGACTATGTTTATAATGAAACCAGGAAAACAGGACATAGATTAAAAACAGACAGGGAGGATGGCAAAATGGAGGCGAGATCCCAGGCGGCCCGGGACGTGATCGGGCAGGTGGAGCAGGTGATTTTGGGAAAAGAGGATCGGATACGTGAGATCATGACTACCTTTCTGGCGGGAGGCCATGTGCTGCTGGAAGATATCCCCGGTGTTGGAAAGACGACGCTTGCCATGGCATTTTCCAGGGCTATGGGGCTGTCCTACAGAAGGGTGCAGTTTACACCGGACGTGCTTCCCTCAGATTTGACCGGCTTCTCTATATATAGAAGGGAAGAAGAGAAATTTGTCTACCAGCCGGGCAGCGTCTTCTGCAACCTGCTTCTGGCGGATGAGATCAACCGGACATCCCCCAAGACTCAGTCTGCGCTTCTTGAGATGCAGAGCGAGATCCATGACGTGTTTGTCAAGGACAAGGTGTATGTCTGCATCCTGGAGCCGATCAGGGCTACCTATATAGAAAGCTGGATTTAGGAAACACGGGCGAAAAAACGGACTTGACTTCCACTGCCATACTATGGTATATTATTGTGGCGATGGAAGCAGGTCTTTTTTTTATGCCTAAATTTAGGCATCCGGTCAGGACCGCCGGTAACACGTCAACATTAAGAAAATGAAGCGAGGTGGAAGTTGTGCGTACAAGAATTACTTTAGAGTGTACAGAATGCAAGCAGCGTAACTACAACATGACAAAGGATAAGAAAACTCATCCGGAGCGCATGGAAACCAAGAAATACTGCAGATTCTGTAAATCACACACATTGCACAAAGAAACAAAATAGTCGCTGGCAAAAGGAGTGAATGTCGTGAGTAAAGAAAAAACTCAGAAGAAGAGCTGGTTCAAAGGTCTTAGCTCAGAATTCAAGAAGATCATCTGGCCAGACAAAGTGACACTTGCGAAACAGACAGCAGCGGTTGTTTGCGTATCCGTAGTGCTGGGAGTCATCATCGCGATTATCGACTTCGTTGCACAGTATGGGATAGATTTTTTAATAGGACTGTAAGCAAGAAAGGTGATTATATGTCAGAGGCAAAATGGTATGTTGTTCATACTTATTCCGGGTATGAGAACAAAGTGAAAGCCAACATTGACAAGACAGTGGAGAACAGACATCTGGAGGAGCAGATCCTGGAGGTGCGGGTTCCACTGGAGGATGTTGTGGAGAACAAGAACGGGGTGCAGAAAGTGACACAGAAAAAGATGTTCCCCGGCTATGTGCTCATTCACATGATCATGAATGACGATACATGGTATGTAGTCCGCAACACAAGAGGCGTGACAGGGTTTGTGGGTCCCGGTTCCAAGCCGGTTCCCCTGACAGACGAGGAGATGGCGCCCCTTGGCATCCAGCGCGAGAACTACGTGGTGGATTACGAGGTGGGCGACAGCGTCAAGGTCATCGCCGGTGCGTGGGCGGATACGGTGGGAGTTGTGCAGTCCATCAACGCCGCAAAGCAGAGCCTGACCATCAATGTTGAGCTGTTTGGCCGCGAAACGCCAGTAGAAATAAGTTTCGCTGAAGTGAAAAAATTGTAGTCAGTAGTGGGAGGGACATGTGTCCCGACAATACCACAAGGAGGTAATGAAAATGGCAAAAAAAGTAGAAGGTTATATCAAATTACAGATTCCTGCCGGCAAGGCAACTCCGGCTCCTCCGGTCGGACCTGCACTTGGACAGCACGGAGTTAACATCGTTGAGTTCACAAAGCAGTTCAATGCCAGAACAGCTGACCAGGGAGATCTGATCATTCCTGTAGTAATCACCGTTTACAACGACAGAAGCTTCAGCTTCGTTACAAAGACACCTCCGGCAGCAGTCCTGATCAAGAAGGCCTGCAATCTGAAATCCGGTTCCGGTGTGCCGAACAAACAGAAAGTTGCAAAGATCACAAAGGCTCAGCTCCAGGAGATCGCTGAGACAAAGATGCCTGACCTGAATGCAGCAAGCCTTGAGGCAGCTATGAGCATGATCGCAGGTACATGCAGGAGCATGGGTGTTACAGTAGAAGAGTAGAGCGATTTGAGTCAACAGGAACAGTAAGTGGGAGGGTTATCCCGACATTACCACAAGGAGGTTATTGAAATGAAAAGAGGAAAGAAATACGTTGAAGCTGCGAAAGCGATCGACAGAGGAACGCTCTACGATGTAGCAGATGCAGTATCACTTGTAAAGAAGACCGCAGTAGCAAAATTTGATGAGACGATCGAGGCTCATATCAGAACCGGATGTGACGGACGTCACGCTGATCAGCAGATCCGTGGAGCAGTTGTACTGCCGCACGGTACCGGTAAGAAGGTTCGTATCCTTGTATTTGCAAAGGATGCAAAAGCTGAGGAAGCAAAGGCAGCCGGAGCAGACTATGTAGGCGGAGATGAGCTGATCCCGAAGATCCAGAACGAAAACTGGTTCGAGTTCGACGTAGTAGTAGCTACCCCGGACATGATGGGAGTCGTTGGACGTCTCGGACGTGTACTTGGACCTAAGGGCCTGATGCCGAATCCGAAAGCCGGAACGGTGACCATGGACGTAACAAAAGCGATCCAGGATATCAAGGCTGGTAAGATCGAGTACAGACTTGACAAAACAAACATTATCCATGTGCCAGTAGGTAAAGCATCCTTTACCGAAGAACAACTTACGGACAACTTCCAGACGCTGATCGATGCGATCAATAAAGCAAGACCGGCTGCAGTAAAGGGCCAGTTCTTGAAGAGTGTGGTATTGACTTCTACCATGGGACCAAGTGTGAAGATCAATCCAATGAAATTAGTTTAAGCGATATCATAATTATATGATATAATAAAGGAGTATTGGGCTTCGGCCTGATACTCCTTTTGGTGTAAATGGGGATTTACACCTTTGGAAAAGAGAGAGAAGAGGAGGTTCGTGCATATGAAGAGGTGCGGAAACTGCGGGGCGATGATGGACGATGACAGCCTTTTCTGTCCGGAGTGCGGTATGAAGCAGGAAGAACAGCCGCCGTATGGGCAGGAACAGCCCCCATATGGACAGGAGGACTGGAAGCCGTATAAGAAAAAAGGCGGCGGTGTAGTGGTAGTCTGTGTGTTTCTTCTGATCAGTCTTTTGATTGTGGGCGGGATTGGATTTGGGATCTACCGGCTGATCCATCCGGCAAGAGAAATCG
>OGYQ01000742.1_pt1 | contig 26471 bp, 26 predicted proteins | sample 1576641 | NCBI WGS metagenome assembly OGYQ01 (sample SAMEA3541476, study PRJEB24748) | human gut metagenome | biome: human gut; feature: human-associated habitat; material: faeces | place: China | collected 2012 | reverse complement strand
TTTTCAGACTTACTGCTTTCACTGGCCGCTGGTGGGCGGCTGGTATTCAGTTTTGGGGCTTATCGGTCAAAGCGAAACTTGAATAGTGCGGAGATTAGCTGCTGCTTCACATATTCCTCAACCTCGGCGTTAACCTGACCGTGTACTTTGGAAAAGTAGCGGATATATCCGGCATAGTGGGAAAGGACGGTGTCGATTGCGTCCGGGTCGCCCTCATGGGCTTTGACGATTGTTTCATAGGGGAGAAGTTTACTCATGGTCTTTTCCCTCCATGAGCCGCCGTAGCCGCTGCAAGGCAAGCTGGATATGCCGCCCCGCTGTGCTGCGTGTCCGGCCAATATGTACGCCGATCACTCGCTGCGGCTGGCGCAGGAAATAGTAACGGAAAATCTCTTCCTGTGTCTGCTCCGGCAAGAGGGCAAGGGCGGCGGCAAGTTCCGCATGGTACAGAACGGCGGTCTGGCCGCAGGCGGTAAAAAGATATTCTTCAAGCTGCTCCGGTTCGGCAAGCTGGACAAACTTCTCATTCATCAGATAGTCAAGAGAAACTTCCCGTTCCCACCTCCGGCGCAGCTTTAAGATTATATCTATGGCTGCGTGACGAATGACAATCTTGCAAAAGGCATTGAATGTGTACTGGATATGCACTTTGTAGGCTTCATCTTCGGTCATGGAAATTCCCCCTCTCTGAATAATAGTGCGGGGCGGCAGCACTCCTTGCTGTCGCCCCTTGATTGCCTATCTGCAAAGGCGGGCGGGGCTGTCAACGGCGGCGCATATGCGCCGTTCATCTTGACCGTTGACTGGCTCGGCTGGCTTTGCCATTTGAGTGTAATTGCTTATTCTTTTTTTATTTGCAGACTTTTGAGGTAGAACGCCTGCTCCTCCCTTTTCTCTGGCTCACTCTCAAAAGGGTTATGCTGTCTAATTCATTCGTTGTCTTACTATTTCATACATCATTATAGATGCAGCACAACTGACATTGAAAGAACTGGCATAGGAATCTTCAGCCATAGGAATCGTACATAAAACATCACAATATTCCTTAAATGCCTTATTTAATCCCATGGTTTCATTTCCCATCATTAACATAACCGGGGTTTTCAAGTCCTCATGATAGATAGGCTTTTCGTGGTGGGCTGTTGTGCCTATGATCTTAAAGCCAGGGTATTTTATTCTAAGGCTTTCAACGAATTTATATAAATCCTCATTGTGAATGATTCGAATCACCGGAAGATTGAAAAAAGAACCCATCGCCGAAACAATTACATCAGGCTCATACAAATCAACCGCATGTCCAGTAATTATCAACATATCTACTCCCAACGCATCACATGAACGTATCATCGTACCTAAATTTCCTTTATTAGAGGGCCTGTCAAATAACACAATAAATGGATTGGAAGATAACGCAACATTTTCTAACCTGTCTTCCCTCATTTCAATAATAGCCAATAATTCAGAAGTTTCTTCTTTTCCACTTAATTCCTTTAGCAACTGTGCCGTAAGAGTATAATTGACTTCTGTTTTTACTGTTTCTATCATATGTTTTGCCCAGCCTGACAGATTATTCTTGTCATAAATAAAAGAAATAATCTTCCAGTTATTTTTAACCGCTTCATTTAAACTTCTTACGCCTTCAACAATAAATTGATTATATTTATATCTTTTATTTCGATTATGCTTCAATACTTCAAATCTCTGGTAATCATTATTTTTATTTAATATAGAAACAACTTTCATTTCAATACCTGCCTCATCATACTTTGGTTTTCGAATTTTTCACCCATTGTAAGCCCATTTTTGAAAAAATAAGGGAAAATGATTTCCCGGTTTTTCTGTGGCAGGGATAACAGGACGGCGGCAAGTTTTCCATTGGTGAGGATAACTGCCTGACCGCATATCGTTATAGGGTGTTCTTCATGGGGTGCTTCAAAATATTCGTCTGTTGTGCCTAAAGGGTAAAACTTTTCTTCTGTGAGGTATTCAAGGGATATTTCTTTTTGCCGCCGTCTGCTCCTGTCACGCCATGCGTTGATAGCCGCATAGTGTATGACGGTCTTGCAAAGCCATTGAACGTGTACATGATGTGTTCTTTGTATGCTTCTGTGCAAGGCATAGATGATTCCCCCTTTCTCCCACATAGGGCGTTGTATGGTTGACGGGTTTCATTTATAATATCAGAGGGCGGCAGCACCCCTTGCTGTCGCCCCTTGATTGCCTACCAGCAAAGGCGGGCGGGGCTGTCAACAGCGGCGCATATGCGCCGTTTATCTTGACTGCCCGCTGGCTCGGCTGGCTTTCCTATTTGAGTGTAATTGCTTATTCTTTTTTTGTTACTGGAATCCAAATTTCACTGTATGCGTAGTTGGGCTTTTTGTCGTCCATTTTTGTAAAAGAGAAAGAAAACGGCTCTGCCAGTTCATAATCTGCCGTCATAAACCATTCGGAGTAGATTCTTGCCATTGTATCCTGCAAAGTAAACGGGAAGATTCCTTCATTTGGAAAAACTGCCCACGTATGAGCTTTAACAGGAAATGTGTCCAGATTACTGCTAATGTCATTTTTAGTTGTTAAAACTCCAATTAAATGCGTTAATTCACCAGCTTCTTCAAGAAAGTTCGTATCTGATTCATAGGAAACATTTACAGTTTCATATGGCTCAATGTTTTGCAACCGGTGCATTTCTTCTTTCTGTTCCTGTGTTATGCTTTGTGCCAGTTCCAAAATAGCGTTGTTTACTCCCTCATATTGTAACGGCACTCGTTTACTTACACCTGCAAACGTAAAAGCAGGTTTTTCAACAATTTTATATTCCATTAAAGTTCCTCCCTTCATAGTTACAACAAATTGTAACTTTTGGCATGATTTACATTGTTTCAACTTTGCGACTTGTGACGGTAAGATACCGCTCCATTTTTTAAAGGCACGTGTAAATCCGTCTACGGATTGATACCCATATTGATAAGCGACATCTGTTACCTGCGCCCCCTGCAACAATTCTTTGTTAGCTTCTGAAAGTCGTCTGTTTTTTACATACTCATTCAGCGTCATATTGGTAAGCGCAAAAAATATTTTTCTAAAATGATAATCTGAAACATTTATATGCTCAGAAATCTTCTCAAGTAAAAACTCGTCCTCCAGGTGCGCTTCAATATAGTCCATCGCGTCATTCAATTTCTTTAACACATTGCCCCTCCTTCCGAATACGAATATCACAATTTAGAAAGATATGCTCGACATTAGCATACAAAATTAGTCGGGTTATAAATAAAGGCCGTTTGCTCAATATAAGTTTACACAAAACCGACTTGAAAACAAAACTAACATAGACTCTCCTTATATTCAAAGATTTTTATCCGTGATAACGCACAAAATATTACGTTATTTTCTGAAACATATGCCGAACCTTATCTAAACGGCTGTTAGGACGGCGTGGCTGCAATACAGGCTCCCCGGAAATTTCTTGGTACCCTTTTAATTCGGTAAGGCAGACGCTTCTCCCATTTGTATAAAAATTTAAATCATTCCTATATTCGCCGATGCAGCGGGCGGGGATTTCTCCCGTAAAAATAACTTCATCATTTTTAAGCAAGGTTGATTCAATCACTGCACAATACTTCGGTGCGTCATTATAAGCCCGTGAAATATATTCCTGCGGTGCAAAAAGGGTAAAGGAAAGGTATGGTTCCAATAATTGTGTTCCTGCTCTTTTCAATGCCTGTTCTAACACGATAGGAGCAAGGGAACGAAAATCTGCGGGGGTACTAACTGGACTGTAATAAACTCCATAGTCAAAACAAATTTCACAATCTGTCACTTCCCAACCGTATAAGCCTTGCTCCATTCCATAACGCACCCCTTCCATAACGGCATTTTGAAAACTTTGGTTTAAATAGCCGAGAGATACTTTGCTTTTAAACCGGGTTCCACTTCCGGCAGGAAGTGGCGTTACAGTTAAGCCAATGGATGCCCAAAACGGATTCGGCGGCACTTCAATATGAATCGTGTAACTGGCTGTTTTTAATGGCCTTTCCAGATAAATGACCGTAGGTTCTTTCACATTTATGTTCACATGGTATCGCTCTACTAACAGAGAGCATACAACCTCTAACTGGACTTTTCCTAAAAAAGAAATGATGATTTCATGCGTTATCGTATCCACATAGTAATGCAACAGCGGATCTGTATCTGCAATTTCCGTCAGGGCATTCAGCAGGAGGTCTCTTTGTTCCTGATTTTGCGGCTCCACCGTCGTCCGAAGCAAAGGAATCGGATTTTTTTCCCATGCCTTGCGCGGCAAAAGTTCTACATTTCCGAGAGTATCATTCAGCTTCAGAGTGTCATTGGTCAAAATAACAATTTCTCCGCAACAGGCTGTGTCCGCCGGTATAATCTCTCCGTTTGACGGAATCCTCATTTCTGTGATTTTTAGTTTTTGATTTTGGGGCAGGAGAATCGTATCCCGTAAATGAAGTGTCCCGCTGTATAACCGCAAATAAACGAGCCGCTTTTTCTGGTCTGTGTACTCGATTTTAAAAACGCTTCCGCATAGCTCGGATTGATCGTTGTCCGCACCAGAAGTAAATGTTTCTGCAATCACTTCAATCAGCTTTTCAGTTCCGATATTGTTCTTTGCACTCCCATGATAAATAGGAAACAGGGAACCGTTTTGCATTCTTCTGCATTTCTCCCTCTGTAAATCTTGTATTTTCAAAGGTTCCCCCGCAATATATTTTTCCAAAAGTTCATCATTTCCAGCAATAATAGAATCCCATTTTTCTATATCCTCAATGTCTGTCAGAGACACTTCCGGAGTGAGCGAAACATCTTGCATAACCATGACATCATCAGAAAGTTTTTCTCTGATATTTTGATAAACGCTCTGTAAGTCAATGCCCTCCTGGTCTATCTTATTTACAAAAATAATCGTTGGGATTTTCATTTTCTGGAGCGCATGGAACAGTACCCGTGTTTGTGCCTGCACGCCGTCCTTTGCGGAAACTACTAAAATTGCTCCGTCAAGAACAGCAAGTGAGCGATATACTTCCGCCAAAAAGTCCATATGGCCGGGGGTATCGACAATATTGATCTTATAATTCTTCCAGCCGAAAGAAGTGACGGCCGTTTGAATGGTAATCCCACGCTGGCGTTCCAACAGCATGGTGTCTGTCCGCGTTGTTCCCTTATCTACACTCCCTAATTCCGGAACGGCTCCGCTGGTATAGAGCAGGCTTTCTGTCAAAGTCGTTTTTCCTGCGTCTACATGAGCAAGAATGCCGATATTGATTATTTTCATGTGTTTGTCCTCCATTCAGCCCCCAAAGGGCATAAAAATCCCCAGCAGCAAAATACTTTTACCGCTGGGGATATAGCGAATAGACATACACATACATACAACGCACTGCAAGCAGCGGTCGCTCTTTTGATATGTCAAATATATAAGGCAAAAGTATTCTTAAAAAGGGTACAAAAAACTAAGCCCCTTGCAAGGGACGGTTACAATTCTTTGTTCCCACTATTTGATTATAGTTAATTAAGAATACCTTGCCGCATATTTTTAACTCCTTACTTGGAATAGAAATATTATAGCATATCGGCATTGAAAAAGAAAGTCCTGAAACAAAATTTACGGAATAGTAGGCTGCTGTCTATCAATCTCTTGTGTGTTTCTTTATGACACATGAGCATTAGCGCCAGGATTGTCATTCCCATATCCTTCCATCAGATTGATGACTCCCCAAACACCTAAGCCTGCGCCGATCGCTACAACCAATGTCTGCAGAATTGTAATTGCACTACTGAAAAATGCCATTTTGTTTTCTGAACCAACGCTGTTTTTTATGGCCTGCCAGCGTTTTTTCTCTCCTTTCCCTTTTATTCAGGCCTCTTTTTACTGCTATCTACCCACAGGGTGAACGAATTTTAACATTCATGTTTTTTACTCCTTGATCTGTTCCATAACCATTTGTAAAATTCTCCAGCTTACTCCAAATACATAAATTGAAAAATCTTCAAGCTGCTTTCTGCTGTAGTCATCAAATGAGATTCTCTTCATCTCATGCCAGACCCGCCTCTTGTGATACGGAAGATCAGAAATATACATACAACCAATCTTCGCCTGCATATCTGAAAAAATATCTTTCAAAACATCACCCCATTCATCAATAAAACATAGGAAAAGCGGTCCATCTGGAAAGACGAACCGCCCAAAATATAAAGTATTAAGTTGTGATTCCTTCTTCTGAAACATCATACTCATATAATTCGAACTCTGTATTTGGTGAGAATACCAGCCTATGTTCCAGATATTCTTCAACATCAAATGTATTCTTCTTGTCATAATCGGCCAGTTCTTTATACCGTTTATGTTTTGTAATATCATACTTGTTGCTAAGAAATGGTCTGACACCCCGCAGCTGCAGGATACACTTGTTTCCATCCATGACCGCCAGTTCATCCCGACTCATCAGTTCCTTACCGGTTTTTTGATAATTCGTACCATATGACGGGCTCTGACCTCTGGTATCAGAAGTGTTATAAAGATCAATGGTTTCCTTTCCAAGAGTTTCCGAAATTTCCTTCAAGGTTGAACTTTCTTTTCCTCCCAGAAAGAGCATCGTATCGCAGTTCCCAAGAATTGTCTCTGCCGCATCTTTATAAATCGTTTTCAGCTGGCTTTGAGACTGCAGGATGATCGATGCAGAAATTTCCCTGCTTCGGATCGTTGCAATCAACTTATCAAACTTCGGTATCTGTCCGATATTTGCAAACTCGTCGAGTAGCAGCCTCACATGGTAAGGGAGTCTTCCTCCATACACATCATCTGCCCGGTCACAGAGCAGATTAAATAACTGTGAGTACATGATAGCTACAAGAAAATTAAAAGTATCATCTGTGTCAGAAATAATGACAAACATAGCTGTCTTTCGGTCTCCCATAAGATCCAGATCCAGTTCATCATAACTGGTCAATTCTCTTAGCTCCGCAATATCAAATGGGGCAAGTCTGGCACCACAGGAGATTAGAATTGACTTTGCCGTCTTCCCTGCCGCCAGCTTATATTTGCGATACTGCCGGACTGCAAAGTGCTCCGGATTTTCCGCCTCCAGCTCGTCAAATAACTCATCCACTGCATTCTTAAATTCTTCATCATCTTCCCTAGCCTCACTGGCATTGATAAATTCCAGCAGAGTAGAAAAGTTCTGTTCCTCCTCCGGTGCTTCATACCAGATATAACCGATCAGTGCAGTATACAAAAGCCTTTCGGCTTTGACCCAGAAATCTTCCGTAGCTTTTTCTCCTTCCCCTTTCGTGTTGGCAATGATCGTATTTACCAGCTTCAGGATGTCTTTTTCACTGTGGATATAGTGAAAAGGGTTATAATGCATGGATTTACTGAAATTGATAGTATTGAGCACCTTAATCTGATATCCGTGCTTTACAAGCATATTCCCACATTCCACAATGATTGTTCCCTTTGGATCGGTAACAACATAGGATACTTTTTCCGGCATCTGCATCAGGTTCGGCTTCACATAAAATCTTGTTTTACCGGACCCAGATCCGCCAATAACGATCACATTTTTATTCCGGGCATATTTTGGTGCTTTCGGACGGCTGTTCATAGTCAGCCGTTCTGTTTCTGTCAAAAGAATGTTATTCTCAAAGACAGGATCCATAAACGGTTCTATATCCTTTGCATTTCCCCAACGGGCAGAACCATATTCCTCACCCTGTCGGAACTTTTTTGCATGCTTTCCCCGATAAAGGATCACCAGCTTAAAGATGACTGCTGCAATTACACCTGCCGTCAGATCATTCAAATGAAAGCTGGGAAACCAGCTTGTAAATGCCAGTGGGAAATTCATCAGCATGGTTCCCAGTCTTTGGATCATACTTTTCCCAATGCAATGCCGGAACAACCAGGCTCCTTTGTCTGCTATATAAAACACGAACAGATATGGAGCATTCATCATGATCAGACGTGGAAGAGAAGTTGTTCCAATCCAGGATTTCACGGATCCTTTCAGCTTGACTGGCAATCCTTCTTTCTGTTGTTTCATCGTTCCTGCCCCCTGTCTTTCTGTCTGGTCTTGATACGTTCCCGATGCTTTGCCAGCCGCTGGATTGTTTGCTGCAATTTTTTTCTTACGGAAGGTTTCTTTGCCTTATTCATAGTCACTCCGGTATATTCTCGGAAGGCTGCCGTCATCACATCTACATCTTTTGCCCGGAAAAAAACCAGATATTTCGGAGGCGTGACACTGTTATCCCTTTTCAGGCTGTAATCAATCCCATACTTTCTTGCTATCCTGTCAAAAGATTTAATATTATCGTCTGTGATCAGGATATTAGTCAGTTGAGCTCCTTTTGCCATAAGATTCTGCATGGTCTGTTTCCCTTTCGGCGTCTTTTTCTCCTGTCGCAGCTGTTCTTTTCTTCGGCCTTTTTCGTTTGCTTGTCCATTTTTTTCTGCCTGTTTGACCTGATCATGCTTTTGTTTTTTTCTGTCCAGATCATTCAGACTCTTTCGCATAACAGCTTTTAAAACACTGGCTGTCATCCGGCTGCATTGGACACAAAGACTGATCGTTTTTTCATTTACTTCTTCCTGCAAGCTTTCACCTCCTTGTCAGTAGCTCCCAATTCACGATATAAAGCTGCAATGCAATATCCTATACATGGAAAGTGCTGTCCATAAGGGCAGCCTTTACAGTTTCCCGGCTCATGCAGGATGTCTTTTTTCTTTTCTTTTGTCACCAGATAGCGGCACTGTTCTTCTTTACATCCTCCTTTATTCCACCAGTAGCAATATCTGCAGGACCAGGGTTTGTCCTTTTGATATTTCCGTCCGGGAAGTGCCGCTTTCGGATCGGTAACTAATTTTCTGTTCCCCATAATCCTGTTTTCCTTTCTGTTACAAAATAGGAGAGTGATCACCGGAATTTCCGGCAGTCCACTCTCCCTTATCTGTTTATTTCTTAAGTTTCTTTAACAGAGCAGCTGCTCCTGCTCCCGACAAGCTGATACCAAGCAGTATGAACCATAACAGAACATTTTGAGAATCGCCTGTTTTTGGAGCATCTACGCTTGTTTTATCCTGTGGTGTTTCCGGTTCTTCAGTCGGAATAGCCTCATCTTTCATCACAACCTTCTGGATTTCACCGGTATCTTTCACTTCAAATGTTACATCCTCCGCAACCAGATAACCATCCGGTGCTGTTTCTTCGTGTAGGGTATAGGTTCCGATCGGCAGCATCTCAATATAGTGAGGCTGATCTGTAGAAGTCCAGCTTTCAACTATATTTCCTTCTTCATCAAGGATTGTCAGTTTCGCCCCTGGAAGTTCTTTACCGGCAACATCAGTTTTAGAAATTTCCACCTTAGTCACGTCATCTTTCATCTCAATCTTCTGAACTTCGGCAGTATCCTCTACTGTAAACTGAATGCTCTCCGCTGTCACATATCCCGGAGCTGGAAGTACTTCCGTCATGGTGTATGTTTTTCCAACCACGAGCTCCTTGATGATATGTGGCTCTTTCCCGGACACCCATTCATCGATCACATTTCCATTCTCATCAGTGACAGTCAGTTTTGCTCCCTCTACTTCTTTACCGTCTGTCAAAGAAGTCTTCGTAAATTCAAAAACAGTAGGTTCGTCTTCAAATGTAAACTCATAGGTGAGCTTTTCCTGATCTGTTTCTCCGGCTGTGAAAGAAAATTCTTTCTCTTCATCTGTTGATGCAAACCCTGGGGCCGGAACTGTCTCTTTTACCGTATAGGCGAATCCAATCGGAAGATCCGCTTCAAATGTCAGCTTACCATCTTTATCTGTTGCCTTTTCTTCGATTACAGTTCCTGCTTCCAAGATAACTTCACCGTCTCGATTTTTGATATCTTCCTTTGCAGACAGGGCAAATACAGCACCTTCCAGAACTCTGTCGGAATCCTTTTCTTTTTTCAGCACGGATACTTCTACTTTCTGACGGTTATTCTGCCAGTCTGTAGAATAAGTTACTTCTGCGGTATTCTGATCCACATAGGTCAGATCGATTTCTCGTATCTTATCATCCAGAACAAATCCTTCTGCAGTTTCTTTTTCCTTCACATAATACTTTCCAAGAGGAAGATCTGTAAGCTTTGCGATTCCGGAACCATCCGTGGTGATCTCCGCCACCAATTCATCCTTCTGATAATAATCCTCGCTGACGCCATCAGCTGCTTTGATATCTTCCAATGCATAAACTTCAAACGTTACGTCTTCCAAAGCACCCGTCACATATTCAAAAAGATGGCTGATCCAGCCTCCAATGACATCCAGAAGTGTGACATCCTCTAGAAACTCTCCCTTCTTATTGATGATCAAAGTTCCTGTCGGTACATCGTCTTTCATTTCAACCTTTTGGAGCTCTGTCGTATCCTCCACGGTAAAAGTGATTTCTTCGGCTTTCAGATATCCATAAGGAGCCAGTTCTTCCCGTAATATGTAAGTTTCACCCACGGTAAGACGTTCGATAAGATGTTCTTCTCCTTTTACAGAAGTCCAGCTGTCTACCACATTTCCGTCCTTATCAAGAACAGTCAGTTTTGCACCTTCCAGTTCCTCACCAGTCGTAAGGTCTGTCTTTTTTACTGTGATTTTGGTTGGTTCATTTTCAAAGTCGGAAGTTAGTTCCACTACCGGAATTTCCTGCCCCTGATAAGCCGCTGATACTTCGATCACTTTGTCAGAGGATACATATCCATCCGGTGCTGATTCTTCCCTGATATAATACGTTCCAAAAGGAAGGTCATTCATAAATACAGCCTTTCCGTTTTCATCTGACAAGGCTTTTCCAATCAGTTGATCTGCTTTCACGATTACCTTTCCATGTGCAAGGATATCTTCTTTGGCATACAGACCAAACACAGCACCTGAAACTGCCGCCTGTGTTTCAGCATCCTTTTTCACTACAGATACTTCCACTTTCTGACGGTCATTCTGGAAAATAGCCTCTTGCTCGATCACAGGTGTATCCTGATCCTTGTAAGTAAATGTGACAGTCTGCACTTCCTCATTCAGTACAAAACCTTCCGGAGCTGTCACTTCCTTAACCTGGTAGCTTCCAAGCGGCAGATCAGAAAGGAACGCTTCTCCGTTTTCATCCGTAGTCACTGTTCCCACCAGATCTCCGGCAGCATACTCTAAAATACGGTTGCCTTCTGCATCTTTTTGGAAGTCGGCAGTATAAATGTTCTCTGCAGCATAAACTTCAAAGGCTGCTCCTGCCAGGTTCTCCACTTCGTAAACAAAGTCCTTGCTGAAACCGTCCAGCACTTCGCCCTGTTTTACAATCTTTAGCTGTCCTTTGACCGGATGATTCTCATAAACCACTTCAATGATCACATCCCCGGAAACACTGTCTACCTGGTAAGCGGTATCGGAATCCACTGCAATCTCAAAATAATTCTCATTTAATGTATAGCCGTGAGGCGCTGTGACTTCTTCTATCCGATAATGGCCGATCTTCAGATTTTGCGGCAGGATCAGATAGCCTTCCTCATCCGTAAAGAAAGAGGTATGAACGATTGTGGTTGGATAGGTTGTGACCTGTTCTACATATTCTTCATTGTCCAGATCGTAAATCCTAAATTCCGTTCCCGCTCTAAGAACTGCCTTTTTCGTCTCATCATCCTGTTTGATGATCTTTAGCTTTGCCTCAAATTCCTCATCCAGAAGCACTCTCCAGACTTGCGGAGTATTTGGATCATGTTCTGTGATCCGCACGATAAAATCATCCACCGGCTTATAATTGTGCGGAGTAGTGGTTTCGCGGACAAGATAGGTACCATAAGGCAGTGCGATACTGCAGGCATATCCCTTTTCATCCGTAAAGATCTCTGTCGCTCCATTTTCTCCGAGTACGACAGGTTTTGCTGATTCTAGATCATAGCTTCCATCTTCTTTTACTTCCAGATCCGAAACCAGATAGGCCGTAAATCCTGCACCAGCAAGAAGATCGGCATCTGTTTCCCCATTATCAGCTGCCTTAATGATCGCAAACGGCTGCTTTTTCACCTGTTCCAAAGAGACACATTCGCGTTTTACAGTAGCCGTCAAGTCTCCTTCGTAGCCGCACACCAGATCATACTCATTTTCGTCTGCCAGATATCCGACAGGCGGTGTGATTTCTTTAATAAAATAACTTCCCAGATACAGGTTTTCTACAGAAGCTTTCCCTTTTTCATTCGTTGTGAGGATTGTTACCTGGTCTCCGGCTTTATAGATCACGCCGGTTGCTCCATCCGGATGCACAATATCCTCTCTGGCATACAGCCCATACACCGCTTTTTCCAGAGATGCATCTCCCTGTGCAACTGTCTGATTTGTTTCGGCATCCCTTTTCTGAAGGGAAATCTTTGCATTGACACGCTCATTCACGAACGTATGGGAAAATACTACTTTCGGTTCACTGTCATTGGTATACGAAAAAGTAAAGGAATACACATCCTGAAGATTTCTTAAATAACCTTCCGGAGCCTGGATTTCCTTCACGTCATAAGAAAATCCGATTGGAAGATCTGCTGTAAATACTGCAGTTCCCTTTTCATCCGTAGTTATTTTTTCAATCAATGTTCCTTTTGGTACCACCATAGTCCCATCATCATTCTTGATATCGCTGCCGGCATACAGTCCGAAAATCCCTCCGTCCAGAGGATTCAAAGTATCTTTGTCCTTTTTCACCACCGACACATCCGCTTTCTGGCGTTCATTGATAAAAGTCGTTTCTGAAAAAACAACTTCTACATTCTGCCCGGCATAGGAGAGAGTGACCGTTTTCTTCTCACCAGCATTATAATAATTTTCCGGAGCCTGAACCTCACGGATCTCGTAGGTCCCCAAATGAAGGTTCTTTAATACTACCGCACCATTGGAATCTGTCTTCAGGTTTTCTTTTACCAGATCCCCTTTGCTGTATACTTTTGCTCCATATGCAGTCTTGATATCTGCACCGGCATAAACATTATATACCGCTCCTTCCTGGCGCCGGTTTTCATACTGGAAGGTAACTCCTTCCTCTGTCACAACTGCATCAGTCAGTACCTGTCCTTCTTTATAAACTGTCAGTTGACCAAGCTGCTCCTCATCAGGAACGGTTACGGATGTTGTCTGATTTGCCACCAGTTTCACGTTGTAAGAAGAAGTGTTCAATCGATATCCTGTCGGAGCTTTGATCTCTTTTACATACACGGTATCCTGTGTTTTCACGATCTCCGCAACAGAAGATCCATTTTGATCCGTTGCCGGCATTTCTGTGATCAGTTTGGTACATTCCGGATCACTGTAGATTCCAAATACCGCACCTGAAAGCCTTGCATTTTCATAACGGGAATCTACTTTGATAATTTCTACTTTTGCAAGTTCCAACCATTTTACAGAAAGACTGACATACTTTTTGTCTTCCACACCTTCTCCGAATACCAGTGCCAGATCCTGGGTATCACCATCTGTCGTAATCTTATAAGCAGAATAGTCTTTGGTAATGCTTCCCTGCATCTTAGCAGACCAGGTTCCGGATACATCCTTTGTCTGGGTAAGCGGGGCAGTCAGGTAAAATTTTGTACCTCCCGAAATCGTAACCTTTGCTCCTGCAGAGCTTGTCTTTCCTGTACTGATGTTATGGAGCTTTACTCCATCCGGAAGATCCATTGTGATCGTCTGCTGACCGGATGCATGAAAAGTAATATTTTCAGTCCGCTGCTGACCGCCGTCCACATAGGCGGTTACATTCGCATTGGAGAATGACATTTCCACATCCGGAATTTCCGGCTGGCTCACTGCATAATGATAGAGTTCCATAGCCAGTGCTTCACCGGTACTGTTTGTTCCGTAAAATGCATCACTGCTTCCATTCGCATAAGAGGCAGCCAGATGTGTGATGATAAATCGTTTTCCTGCTGAAAAGTCCGTATGGTGGTTGTTAAAAAAGTATGCCGATCCGGAAGCTTCTGTTCCGTAATAACATACCTTGGCCAGTTCTTTATTTCCTTCCAGCTTTGTAATCTGATAGGTTCCGCTTCCTGGGCCAGGTTTAGACGGCTGAATACAGTATGCCGTGGCTTTTACATTACCAAATGACACGGTAAACGGTGCGGTCAAATAAGATCCAAGACCGTAATCAGCATAATAATACCAAGAGCCCTGCGTAATTGTTACTGTCTGGGATGCTGCTCTTGCAGATCGTGCCATAGGAGCTTGTGCAGTAAAGCTTACGCTTTCTCCACTATTCAGACCTTGAATGTCCACGCCCTGGCTTTCCGCCTGCAGAAGGACTTCTCCAAGAGACAGTCCGCTTTCCTCATCCACAGTTTTCTGGTTTTCTGTTTCTTCAATTGCTGCATCCAGTTCCTTTTCAGACAGAACGTCCATCTGCTCCGTCACCTGTTTTTCTTTTGAAGAAATGGCATCTTCTGATTCAGTTATGGATGCCTCCTCATCCGAAGCTGCATCTTCCTCATCACCGGAATCGTCCTCGGAAGAATGGACTTCATCTGCTAGGTTTTTTTCATCTGTCTGCTTTTCTTTTACAGTGATATTTCTACTGATCTGATACTTTGGATGATTGGTTGTCTGAGGTTCTACATAATATACCGCCTGATACGTATCTTCGAGGTCAGTCTGAAAAGCATCTCCAGATTCATTCTGCGCTTCATGGAAACTCACTTTTACTTTTTTCTCGTCCGGAATCTCAATCCCGGAAAAATCAGAAGCAATGTCAAAGGATGAACCTACCGCAACCTCATAATCCTGTGCTGTTACAACTTCATCTGCATCCAGCTGTTCTTTGACCTCTTCATAATAGGGAATCCTCTCTTCTGCAGGATCAGCTGCATATGTCATGACAGGAGAGAGGGTAGTAGACAATAAGGATACCAATGCCAGACAGCCAGATATCAATTTTCTTGCTTTTCCTTTCTTTCTCATTTTCTTAAATCCTTTCTGAATCATCGGTTTTCAAGTTTCTTTTTTCTTTTCACAATATTATCTTTTTGCATTTTCCTCCTTTCCATTTATTTGCACTGCCTGGGACAATCGGCTCTCAAGAGTAAAGCCGGGATAACAGCACAAAAATATGGCGGTACCCATTTTGGAAAACGAATACCGCCACACTGTTTCTACTGTCATCATCTTTATGAATCAGACATTTGATTTTAGATTTAAGTTTGAGCTTTCCTGTTTTCTTTCCCAGATCCGTTCCTGTCCCGGTTTCCAATTCTTCCGGAACGTTTTCTCTGACAGGATACGCAGGATGCATATTCGAGTCAGGTATCACTCTGGGCAGGGTATTCACTTTTCAAGGTACCCGGAAGTTTTTAACCCCCTCACCTTTCAGAAGTGATCTATACCCTTTTACAAGTTGAATAAGAAACTTTTTATTTTTTTTCTTCCTGTTTCGCATATTCATATAAAATTCTAAGCACTCTCTTGATCATATCGGATATATTTTGCTGGGTAGTTTTGAAATATTCTGCAATATCCTTCTGCTTCCATTGTTCAAAATAGAATAGATAAACTATCTCTCGTTGTCGCTCATTAAGAATTCCCAGCATTCGCTTAACTAAATCATTCGTAGAAAGGCTTTCCAATATGTCTTCCTCGCCAGATGGTATTTCGCCACATTCCTCAATAAGACGATCGTAAGAACACACTTTATGAAATGCTTTAATTCTTTCCTGATTTTTCTCCAGACGGTCTTCAGCCTCCATAATCAAACGAACATACCAGTTCTCGTTCTCAAAAAATGAAAGTTCATATTTGAGTGGATATCCTTTTGCTGATTCATATTCATAAGTTTCACAGTCACCAATAGAAAAAACCGTGTAATGCTTTCCCGACTGATAAAGTACATACCCATTTACATATACGCTAATAGCCGTCTCTCTTGCGAGAACTTCCTTTGCTATTATTTCACTCCCGGATTCAATCAACTGTTTGGCAGTTGGAATTCTTTTCGGGCACTCCGGGATAGTTACCAGATTTCTTAATTCTCTTAATGTCAACATATGGACTACCTTTCCGCCTTACGGCTACGGGCAGTCCAAAAGCACGATTTGAGATATCCTGATATTCAGGCACTACAATAAGCCTCGGACTTACCCGTTTTTTTTAAACGGAAGCCCGAAGCTTCTAAACATCCCTCCTTACTTAAGTAATAGTGAGAAAAAAGCTGGAATTGGAAATAAAAAAGCCGGCAAAACAAATACGCATTCTTCAGCACACACGATTACATTCATAATCTGTGTGCAGCACGTAAATGTTTTGCCGGGCTCTTAGTGATTCCAGTCAGGTTCAGCTCCTTGACAAACTCTTGCTGCCCGGTGTGGTCTTAATGGTTCCAGCCAAATTCACCGCTCTTCCTGACAGCTCAACTTATTCAATTCTTACGGATTCATAATCTTTTGAGAATAAACCCTGATTCTTTCTTTCAATTTATCATCCCTGATAATCATAGGACGGACAGATACGATATCTTCTTTTACCAGCACTTCCACCGTACTCTTACATTTTTTACAATCCACCTCCGAATCGCTCTGTGAACTCTTCTCCAGAAAAGCTCCGCAAACAGGGCAGTGAACATGCCACTTATAACAATCAGTTCCCATAGGCCCAGGCCCTCCTTCAAGCAATAATACAAACTTCCTTTTATTACTCAACGGATCAAAGGGAAATCAAATCCGCCAGAGCTTTCCATGCTGCCCATTCCGAATAGCGCCAAAGCTGCGCGGACAGACATGATATCACAATTACAGATCTGCTTTGTAGATCCGCCGCATTTTTCAGGATATCTTTCTGGTCCCACTCCCAGAAAAATTATTCTCTGACTTCTGCGGATCATTTTTCAACAAGGTAATTCCAATACTTCAAAGTTATCCCCAGACAGATCATAGAGATTGTGGATATTGATTTCCACATTTCCTATACGGAGATAAACCGCTGGATCATAGAAATCCACTCTGCCTCTGACAGTATGATACTGCCCATATCCCGGTCTTTTCTCATTCTCTTCAAAATACTCTGCCTGGATCTCCATACCAGGTTTTAAAATTTTCAGTTTCATATCCAGGTCATTATTCTTTTCCTCCGGTAAAACTCTTTTCTTTTCATAAATATATTCTTTTTCTCTTATGGTTTCTTCAAATCCTTTCAGTGCAGCGAATGGAGCGAACTGCTTAGCCCTGCGCTCCACAGCCATAGGATGCCGATTTGAAACAGGTCTTTGCAAATACAGGATCCTTTGATATTGTGCCATCATATCGCATCATCTCCTTTACGCTTTATGCCCTCCAATCTGATTGTTCCTTTCACGATAAGTAGAACAGTCCAGTAAATTTACTCCCCGCATGATTGCATTCTTGCCATACCGCTTTTTTACTTCCAATACTGCTTTCTGCAGATTTCTTTCTTTTTCCTGAAAAAGCGGAGAGGAAAACAGATCATACTGTATATAGCTTTCCGGAAGAACTTTATTTGCAGAAATTTCTACACGCCGGATGCCAGTATGCGGATCTGTGATCTTCCGATACAGTTTTTCTACTGCATCCATAATAGATTTCGAACTGTTTGTGGAATCCGGAAATTTTTCTGTTCCCTTAGAAGGCTCCCTGTCATATCGATGATCATAAGCGATCCAAAGCGTTACAGAACTTGCAACCAGACCTTTTTCCACCAGATCCAGAGCAAGGACATCCGCCATCTCCCTGGCAATGACAAGCGCCTCCTCATATTCATAATTTCGCATCAGCACCTGTCCATTGGAAAGGCTGTGTTCTTCCGTATGATAATTTTTAATGTCACACATCCTGCAGAATTCATATCCCCAGGCATGATCAATCAGAAGCTCTGCATCTATCCCAAAAATCTTGTATAAAAGATCTTCTGATGATATGGATGCCAATGCAATATCACCCATCGTATGGATTCCATAACCGGCAAGTTTTTTCTCTGTCCGTGATCCAATCCTCCAGAAATCCCGGAGAGGCTGATGATCCCAAAGTTGTTCCCGATATGAAATTTCATCCAGCAATCCGATATGATCATCTTCATGTTTTGCAAGGATATCCATTGCAATCTTGGCAAGATAAAGATTTGTCCCTACACCTGCCGTTGCTGTTATTCCCGTTTCTTCTTTCACGGCTTTCATCATTTCAAGGGCCAGTTCTTTCGGTGTCATATGATGCAGCTGTAAATATTCTGTTACATCAATAAAACACTCATCCACACTGTAAACATGGATATCTTCCTTTGAGACATACTTGAGGTAAATACTGTATATCCAGGCCGAGTAATCCAGATAAAGCTGCATCCTTGGCATAGCAGTTATGTACTTGATATGATCCGGTATTTCATGGATCCGGCATCGGTTTTTTACTCCCAGGCGTTTCATTGCCGGAGTGATAGCCAGACAGATCGTAGATTTGGATCGTTCAGGATCTGCAACAACAAGATTGGACTGAAATGGATCAAGTCCTCTTTCCACACATTCCACAGATGCGTAAAAAGATTTCAGATCAATGCATATATAATAGTTCTGACGTCCCATAACCATTTACCTCTCTACCTCATATTGCCTTTTTTCATATTTCCTATGAGATTCTGTCTTTATTCCAAAATAAAATCCCCTTAAACAGGCAATTTCATTGGATCTTTATTGACAAAAAAGGAAATATCATTTATATTATAGGCAAGTAGTTGCCTCTTCCTGTGATTCAGATTATAGGCAAACATTTGCCTGTTGTCAAGAGGCAAGATAAAAGAACAGGCAAGCGTTTTCCTCTTTTTTGATCAGGATCAACTCTTTGCCCTAAATAAACCGCTTAGAAATGAGGTATTGTTATGACTTTCGGTGAGAAAATAAAAAATTTAAGAAAATCAAAAAATTTGAACCAGATCCAGCTTGCCAATGCCATTGGTGTTTCTCTTCGTACCATCCGTGGATGGGAGATAGAAGGCCGTTATCCAAAACAGCATGAACTTTACCAAAAACTTGCTGATGTTCTCGGATGTGATGTCTCTTACCTGATGACAGAAGAGGAGGCTTTTGTGACAGAGGCTGCAGAACAGTACGGATCCAGAGGCGCAAAACAGGCACAGCAGATACTGGAACAGGCGGCCGCTATGTTTGCCGGCGGAGAATTGTCAGATGATGATAAAACAGCTTTTATGGACGAGATCCAGATGCTCTATCTGGATTCAAAAAAACGTGCAAAAAAATTTACACCAAAAAGATACTTGAAAGACGCCCCGCAGGAATAAGATGTACGTTTTATAGGACATCTTATCTGATATAGTAATACTGATAATCTAACCAATATTTTTAATTTCAGGGGTTCATTACATATACGGGGTGATTTATTTGGGAAATGATTATATATACAAAAAGACAGAAGCTCTGGTTAAAAAATTTCAAACCAGAGATCCGATAGAAATATTGAAAAGCCTGCATGTGATCGTAGGGGAAACTTCCCGTTACAATCGGTTAAAAGGGTATTGCTTTATGAGCTGCCAGACAATCTATGTCATGCTTAGCAGTTTCCTTTCCGAAGAAGAGAAACGGATCGTTGCTGCTCATGAGCTGGGACACATCATGCTTCATCGCTCACAGCTCAAAATGGCTCCAATGTCTGATAACCGGCTTTATAATATGATCAATGAGACAGAATATCAGGCAAATCTGTTTGCCGCCGACCTGCTGATCCAGGATGAAGACGTAGCTGCCTTATCAAAACAGGAGGATCTTGACTACTTCAGTTTCTGCAGTTCACTTTACGCGACTCCAGAACTGATGAGCTTTAAGCTTTATAGTCTGATGAAAAGAGGGCAGAAATATAATATGCCGATGGATATTAAGAGTAATTTCCTGTCTAAATAAAAATAGCTCGTTCACATTTGAACGGGCCATTTTTGTTTCTGTACACAACTATATAATTACATCTCTTTAATTTCCATGAATCTATATAGAATTCGAAATAACCCTAACACTTCTTTCCCTGTATATGTTTACTCCTTTCATTTATAGAAAAAATGCTGTATGATATTAAAAAAGAGGGGGTGTTATTATGCAACGCGATATGGAATTAATAAGGAAAATACTTATCACGATAGAAAAAAACTATATTGACGTAGCGTTAGATTATAGCAAAGTTAATATTGATGGATACGATATGAAAACAATTGCATACCACTGTTCCATTTTGTATGATGCCGGTTTAATTTCTGATTTCAAAGGCCATTATGGTGGCAACGAATTACTTCTTTTCTGGGTAGGTCACTTAACATGGGAAGGGCATGAGTTTTTAGATCAAATTGAAAATGAGACAGTTTGGAACAAAACAAAAGCCACAATCAAAGAAAAGGGGATACCTTTTGTTTTAGATGCCGTAAAAGATATTGCAACAGCAATTACTGCCTCTATGATACAATCTGCCATTAAAGGCATATAAGATATATTTATCTATCAGACAATCTATGTTATGCTAAACAATATCCTTTCTGAAGAAGAAAAGTGGATTGTTGCTATCCATTAGTTGAGCATACTACTATTTACAAATTCTACAACTACAATACAATCAAAGAATCAGAATATCAAACAAATCTACTTATTAGTATTCTTTCGATTCAGGATGTACATCTCTCACTACATTGATATGTACCCTCCCTACTGAGTATACAAATCTAGTAAGGAGGGTACATATCAATAAACGTGTTTCTATTCCTATATATTATTATAGAACTCCAAGAAAAATATGAGGTGTAGTTTTCTTCCAGTTCATTTAAATTTTACTTGCCGTCGGCAAACTTCTTTATCACCATATTATAATTTCAATCCTAATAAGATCCAAATTCCATACACATTCTATAATTTACTGAACACAGCAAAAAATAGCTAGAATATTATATTGAATTCTAAAACCAATCCTGACGATTATTCTCCATTTCCTCGAAATAGTCATCAAAAAAGTGTCTATTATTAGGTGGATACTCACTATTTAAAAAATTTGAAAACTGTAATAGCATTAAATCATCATATTCATTTTTATGTTCAAAACTATACTTCCGTAAATAAAACATTTTCTTGTCCGCGGCTTCTTGACTAATACCAAAACAATCCATTAATAACTTTGCATTTATAGAATATCCCCGCTGTGCCAAGGCTTTAATAATTACATTAGGTGCATTTGCCTGTGCCGCAAAGAAATGAGCCTCTATCTCTTCTTGCTCACCATGTTTCTTATGTCCACACTTTATATGACCTATTTCATGCCAAAGTGTATGTTTCATTCGTGGTCCATATTTTTCCTTATCATACAAAATTAAAGTTAAATTCGGACGTAAGCCTGACAATAAGAAAGCATCATCTAATTCATGTCCAAGTGTTATTTTTGAAATAGGAACACCTGTAATTTCCGAATATTTTTGGTAACTACTGATTTTTACTCCTTTACATTTTACTTTTTGAGCAGGTATTGGAAATTTTGCTATATTCAACTCTAAAATAGTTAAATATGCTAAGGAGGTAATTTGATTCCAGTCACAATACATTTTTACTCCTCCTCATCACCTTCTTCAAGGAATTTATCAATAGTTTCATTAAAAATTTTGAAAGCTTCAACTCTTTTTTCTTCAGATAATTCACCTGTTTTTCTTGCTATTATTACAAATTCTTCAGGTATCTCACTATATCCACATTTTGTCAGCAGTAATGCTTTATCCACATTTAGTGCGCAAGCTAATTTTTCAAGCGTAATCGGATCTGGATTAACAAAATCGGATTCTATTCTGCTAATAGTTGAGTTAGTTACTCCCGCTAATTCTGCCAATTTTCTTTGACTCATTGATTTCTCTTTTCTTAATTTTGTAAGATATTTTCCAAAAGACATTTTCATATTATTCACCTCTTTTAATTAAAGTATATCATTTCTGTTCCATCAATGCAACAAAAGTGTTGCATTGATGGAACAAGTATGTTATACTTGTGTTGCATCAAAGGAACGATATCGATAAAAAAAAGCAGATCACGACTTCCACTCATAATCTGCTATATCAATGATGACGACACTCCAACCTTTATAAATGTCGACTCCTTGTTGCTATTTTAACATTTTATAAAGCAAAACACAATAACTACATATTGTGTATAAATCGTCAAAATATACAAGATATCTTTCTTTGAAATATTTTTCTTGGAGGTATACTTTATGATGTATGCAAAAAAAATAAAAATGGAAACAGGAAATTATTATTCAAACAATATTCAGGAAATCGACAAGATTTATGTTGATGGATGCTCTAACCCAGGATATTTTGAAAAAGAATCTCTTTATGATTATCTGAAAAAAAATCCGGGAAGTATTAGAGTATTTATTTCCCCCTTTCCCGAAATTGTTCCTGCATTAAGTTCTCGAGGAGAAAAATATGTAAGATCGGAACCTAATGATTCAATTTTTGATAATCTATTAAGATTACCACGTGAGTAGAAAGGAGATAGTGATATGAAAGTTCATCATGGTGGAAAAGTGGGTGCGGCTGCACGAACATTAGCGAAAAAGTCATCAGGTTCTAAGGAAAAAAGTACTGCGGGAAGAATTTTAGCTAACCACAAGCATACTAAACATTAATAAAAAACAAGGAGTTTAAACATAATTAGGGAGGAGATATTGTATTTTAAGATATCTCTTGACGGTGTGAATTTTTTTCTGTAAATTCAGATCTTCTATGATAATTGATGCGGCTTGACAGCAGTTTACTGCGGTTAAGCCGTTGTCTATTTAATAGCAAAAACAGGCTGGTATGTCAAGAGCGCCCAGTGAAATCTGGGCGTATATTTACTCTTGATATTCCAGCTTTTGTTGCTATATCAGCATTCTGTCAGGGTACATAATCTCTAATTCCCCACGAACTTTGCCCCAGTTTCGGATTGGCATTGTCCACTTCTTTGCAATCTCGAAAGTTCCCAAGTATAGCGCCTTCATCAGTGCTTGGGAGCTTGGGAAGACGCTACGCTGTTTATTTAATCTGCGATAACAGGAATTCAGTGATTCAATTGCGTTCGTAGTGTAAAATGCGGTACGGACGTCCTTGGAAAACTTAAAGATCGGGGATATTGCATCCCAATTCTCATGCCAGCGATTCATGGCGCTTGGGTACTGCTCTGACCATTTTTTAGTCACAGACTCTAACTGCTTCCTGGCAGCTTCTTCGTCTGCAGCTGTATATATTGTTTTTAAGTCTTTTGCAAACGCCTTCATATCCTTGTTTGCAACATATTTAAGGGTATTTCTCACCATATGAACAATGCAACGCTGTTGTTCCGTTTTAGGGAATGCCGCAGAGATTGCCTCTTTTATTCCGGTCAATCCATCAGAGCATAGAATGAGAATATCCTGGACTCCACGATTCTTCAGACTGTTCAATACAGACAACCAGTATTTACTGCTTTCATTTTCACCCACAACAATACTTAGGACTTCTTTCATACCATCTTCATTGATACCGAGTACAACATATGCTGCCAGCTTTCTGATTATTCCATCATCACGTACAGAGAAGTGTACTGCATCAATGAAAACGATTGGGTATACAGGTGACAATGGACGATTTTGCCATTCTTCAATTCGTGGAAGAAGCTTATCTGTGATATCGGATACCATTCCTTCGCTAACTTCAAATCCGTAAATATCCTCTATGGTCTCTGAAATCTGTCGAGTGGTCATTCCCTTTGCATACATTGCAATAATCTTGTCATCAATTGAAGAAATATCTTTTTGGCGCTTTGGAAGCACTTGTGGCTCAAAGGAACTCTGGCGATCCTGTGGCACATCTACCTCGAATTCGCCGTATTTACTACGAACCGTCTTAGACTTTGTACCATTGCGGTAATTAGGCTCACCAGATCTTTCATAGCGATTATAGCCAAGATGATTGTCCATTTCTGTTTCAAGCATATCTTGAATCGTTCCAGAAAGCAGGTCTTTTAATGCCTCCTGAATATCATCTGCAGATTGGATATCATACTCTTGGAGTAGTCCCTGGATAAGATTTCTCTTTCCTTCGGTCATTGGTTTTGGTTTGTAAACTTCTTTTTTTCTGTTTGCCATAATAAAAGGCCTCCTATGATTTAATATTTTATCATAGAAGACCTTTGTATTGTCTAATTTACAGAGATTTTTTCACAGGCTCTATCTCTTCCCTATATTCTATATTTATAATTCTTTTCAAAATATGATTTTGTTTCACAACGGGTATCTCTAATTACATCTTACATCAACATTATTCCTAGTCAAAATACAATTTACATATATACGCTTGCACTTTCGCTGGTCATTTCACTAGACAATTCAAGCAGTTCAGAAGAAGGATTTTTATCATACTTTTCAACAGCTCCTTCAAAAATCCCATTAATATATCCCATAAAACATCTCTTTCTATGCTGTTCATGCCATGATCAAATCTGCTACTTTTTTTCGTAAATGCTCCAGGCAAGCCTGCATTGCAACACCTATAAACAAAATTGCAAATAGAATTATGTATATCACAATCAAAAGAATGGCCTGCAGCCAATCATGGTAACAGAAGATTACTCCCCAAAAAAGAGCAGAAAGAATCAATGCTGCAATAGATCTTCCAGTTCCGTAAATAGTGACAAACAATCCGATCACTAAGCAAATAAATGTCAAGATCAACCAAACCGGAACCAATAATAACTTCAGAAAAAATTTGATAATAAACATTTGCTCTTCTCCTTTCCACTAAGCCAACCAGGGCATATCGTGATTTACTTCCGACGTATAATATCCGTCAATCGTACTGGGTGCATTAAACAATGCTGCAAGCATATATTTTTTGATATTCTTTACCTTGGTAGTATTTCTCTCGAAACATTCCAGGACATACTCAATGTGGGCGTGGTTCAGTTTTAAAAATTTGCCCTTCACCAGTTCTGCCGGGTACCAATTGCTTGCAATTAGGATCTTTGCATTCTGGCACAAAACTGTTTCAAGAATCATCTCATAGATTCCCTGTATCAATTCTTTTTGAACAGGATGACTGATCAACAAGGACTCATAGTCTATATTCTCCTTCACCAGTTCTTCATAAGCTTGCATACAGGTTTTATTATCGCTATCCAATCTATTCTTCTCGGATGTGATAGGATATGATTCAGTATCACTGTTTTTATTATAACTAGAATTATTATAATTAGAGTTTGAAATATAAACTTCTTGAAGTTTATTTTCAGGACTTCTTGAAGTTTGTTTTTGGGACTTCTTGAAGTTTGTTTTATAAACTTCTGTGTCTGTTTCTTTTTCCTCATCCGTTTGATTTATAAACTTCTCTGTATCAGACAGCTCCGATTCCTGTCTTGCCTCCTCCAGCATAAATGACTTCACATAGATGATACTTGTTTTTCCAAACCCCTGCCTTTTTTTCTCAATCAACCCGATTCCATTCTCTTCATCTAATTCCTGCAATGATTTGATTGCTTTGTTTCTGCCGCAATTCAACAGTTCCATAATATCTTCTATGGAAAAGTAGATATATGCCCGGTTCTTTTCGTCAAACCACTGATTTTTAATGGAAAGCGACATTCTGTCCAGCATCAGGCCATACAAAATTTTTGCATCACTTGATAAACAGCGGAAATACTCATCCTGGAATAATGCTTTCGGTATTCTATAAAAACTGTATTGATCAGCCTGCGATCCATAAAAGTAATGAAATGATACTTTTTGTTCCATACACATCCTCCTCTCGTCTGTATTTTGTAAAGTTTGATTTTGGTATTTCTGGCCTTTATCAGCACAATTGCTTTTATCAGCATTCTTACTCTGTCTGCAATTCTTTCTTCCAGTTTTCCAACAGAGAAACAATTATCTCTTCCATTTGTTCCTGCGTATATTCTGGAGGAAAATAATTTTTCAGTTTTTTCTCTGGTAGTATGACCTTATGTACCTTTCTTTTTGGAGCAATGCAATTATTAAATATGGAGATCATATAATTGTGACCTACATTTTCTTCCTCTAGTCGCTTCCTTAAGACAGCTATCTGATTTGGTTTTATAAATCCATTGTCTTTAATATATTCATAAATCCATTTCTGCATTTCCTTATCGATATAAGATATATCTACAGCTACCGTAAACTGCAGTTTCTTATTATCGACCATATCAAGCAATTCAGGTATAAGCTCTGTAAGACGAATGTAACGCTGTATCTGTTTTGAACTTTCACCCACCTGTTCTGCCAATACATCTCTTGAAACTGCCCCGGATAAATTCTGGTCAAAATGACCAGAATTATTTTTAGAGGGTCTGCCGGCCTGCCTTTTCATAGCATTTAATTTCATCTTATAAGCAAAAGCTTTTTCGCTCGGCAGAAGCTCTTCTCTTTGAATGTTGTAGGCTAAGACTACAGCGCCTTTTCATGTCTCC
>OGYQ01000737.1_pt1 | contig 26573 bp, 21 predicted proteins | sample 1576641 | NCBI WGS metagenome assembly OGYQ01 (sample SAMEA3541476, study PRJEB24748) | human gut metagenome | biome: human gut; feature: human-associated habitat; material: faeces | place: China | collected 2012 | reverse complement strand
GATCAATGTGTAAGATAAGGACAAATCTGGCCCTTTCTGGACCACCCGGTCTCCGGCCCGTTCTCCAAAAACCACCTGGATCATCCGTTCCCCCGGCTGCAGATAAGGTTCTACCGCCCGGCTGTATTCTTTGGACGCCAGATCGATGATCACCCCGTCCTCATCCCGGCAGGCCCGGTACAGCCGATTCCCCCAGAATCCATAAAGGTCCCGGAACCCTTCCGGGGCTCCCTTAGCCTGCATTTCCAACCGGTAGGGCACCACGCCATCAAAAGGCCGCAGGACTCCATAAAAGCCCGAAAGGATCCGGACCCGTTCTCCCACCCAGTCCATCTGTCCATCTTCGAACACGGCAGGAGCCATGTACTGGTACTGGATCCCCTCATAGGCCAGCAAAGCCGGCGTAACACCCTGGTCCAGGTCCATCCGCTGGAGCCGTGCATAATTTTCCTCTGCCAGTGCCGGACTGCAGGCCCACAATGCCTGGAGCTGCTCAAAGGAAAGCCCCCTGAGCCAGGTCAGCAGTTTCCGTGTTTCCGGAAGGAAAGAAGGCGGGGTGCAGCTGCACCCCGATTCCAGATCCACCTGCATTTTCTTGGCTGGAGAAATGATCACCCTCATCCCAGCGCCTCCAGCATCTGGGCAGGATTCTCTGCTGGTTTCACTTTCCCCATGGCCTTGACGATGATTCCCTGTTCATCGATCAGATACGTGCTGCGCACCACACCCATGGATACCTTGCCGTACAGTTTCTTTTCTTTCCACACATCATAGGCCTGGAGCACGGTTTTTTCCGTATCAGAAAGCAAGGTAAAAGGCAGGCTGTATTTTTCTTCGAACTTTTTATGAGAAGCCACAGAATCCTTGCTGACTCCCAGCACTACAGCCCCTTTCTCCTGGAACTGGGGATACAGCTCCCCAAAGGCACAGGCCTGTTTGGTGCAGCCGGTCGTATTGTCCCGGGGATAAAAATACAGGACTACCTTCTGACCCCGATAGTCGGACAAAGAATGCATGACCCCATTTTGATCCGGAAGCGTAAAATCCGGCGCAGCCGTTCCAATTTCCAGCATGGCAACTCCTCCTTACGAAATGATCAACTCTGTTTGGAAGATATTATAGCATAGATCGGGTTGGAAAGAGAGACGTCAGACCGGCCCTTCCGGGCCTTCCAGAAGTCAGGCCCAGCCCCTTGTGGGCCTTTCAGAAGTCAGACATAAGCTTGTTGGCGATAAGCAGGACGGACCTGCATCTAAGCCGAACAAAAGCTGACGTCAGACATCTATGGGCCCTCTGGGCCGTGTCTGACTTCTTTTCAAAGCCCCTCCTCCGCCTTTCTTCTATCCATGCTATAATATCCCTATCACCAAAGGAGGCTGGGCAATGGACGGATTCAAAGATGGACTTTATGAAAAAGTAATTTCCCAGAGACTGGGACAGCGGCTGCAGGAAGCTTTGGACCAGAAAAAGATTTGGGCTACGATTTCTGACAAAGTAGATCCCCAAGAGGCCGTGGGATATCTTTCAGATTACATCAGGAAGCTGGTCCATCTTTGCCTGAAAGACTTGGCAGATCAGAACGGGGAAAGTCTGCTCCAGCAGGAATTGGCTCTAACCAATGGGTTGATCCGCTGTCTATCAGAAAAATTGCCTGCTCTAGGAACGGACAATCAGGTGAATCGGGAAGATTTCCTGCTCTTGGAACTCCAACACCGGATCAACCAGATTCAGGAAGTCCACCGCCCTCGGCCAGCAACATCTCTTTCCCGCTCATTTCTCTTTACCAACAGTCAAAAGGATATTTCCATGGTATCGGAACTCCGCCAAGAAATTGCTTCCAGTGACCGAATCGATTTTTTGGTTTCTTTCATCAAATTTTCCGGTCTTACCCTGATTCTCCCTTACTTACGTACCTTTACAGCAGCAGGAGGCCATTTGCGGATCCTGACCACTACCTATATGGGAGCCACGGATCCAAAAGCCATTGAAATTCTCTCCCAGCTTCCCAACACAGAAGTCCGGATTTCCTACAACGTAAAGGAAACCCGGCTCCATGCCAAGGCCTATCTGTTCCAACGCAACAGCGGGTATTCCACAGCTTATGTCGGTTCTTCCAACCTATCCCATGCAGCCATTGCCGATGGACTGGAATGGAACATGAAGGTGACCCAGCAAGATATGCCGAAAATCATGGCCAAAATGGATGCCACCTTTGAAACCTACTGGCATTCAGCAGATTTCCAGCCCTATACAGCAAAGGACCTGCCTCAGCTGAAGCAGGCCATTGCACAGCAACGATATCACGGCACCGATAAGATGGAGGAACTATCCTATTCTTTCACCATCCGTCCCTATCCCTACCAGCAGGTCATCCTGGATGCCTTGGAAGTGGAACGGAAGGAAAGGAACCGGTGGCACAATCTGATCGTTGCGGCCACGGGAACAGGAAAAACTGCCATTTCGGCCTTTGATTACCGCCGTTTCAAAGAAAGCCGTCCAGAAGGAGCCCGCCTTCTCTTTATCGCTCATCGGAAGGAAATCCTAGAGCAGAGCCGTTCTTGTTTCCGTCAGGTATTGAAAGACCCCAATTTTGGAGAACTGGCAGTATCTGGCAGCCATCCCGCCCAAATGGACCATGTATTCATGTCCATCCAAACCTGCAACAGTTTGGCCCTCTGGGATCATATGGAACCGAATTTCTACGACATGATCATCGTGGACGAATTCCACCATTCAGCAGCCCCCTCCTACCAAAAACTGCTGAACCATTTCCAACCCAAGATTCTTCTTGGCCTCACTGCCACTCCGGAACGAATGGATGGAAAAGATATCCTCCACTGGTTCGGTGACCATATTGCTGCGGAAATCCGTCTCCCAGCAGCCATTGAACGGCGGCTGCTGTGTCCTTTCCATTATTTTGGAGTGTCGGACACAGTGGACTTAAGCCACGTAAAATGGACCAATGGCCATTACGATGTGGAGGCCCTGACCAATCTCTACGTAATGGAAGCTCATACGGCCAACCAGTGGGCCCAGGCCATTTTAGATGCAGTGGAACGCTATACGGCGGACTGGCGTGAAATCCACGGGGTGGGCTTCTGTGTCTCTCAAGACCATGCCCATTTTATGGCAGATTATTTCAACCAGAAGGGCATTTGTTCTCTGGCACTGGATGCCCATTCTTCCGAAGAGGAACGGCGGAGTGCCAGCCAGAAATTGGCCAGTGGGGACTTGACTTTCATTTTCGTGGTGGACCTGTTCAATGAGGGGGTGGATATCCCCTGCATCAATACCATTCTGTTCCTGCGTCCCACTAATAGCATGACCGTATTTCTTCAACAGCTGGGCCGAGGGCTGCGCCTAGATGAAGGGAAGGACTGTCTGACAGTGCTGGACTTTGTAGCCCAGGCAAACCGAAAATATGATTTCGCCAGTCGCTTCCAAGCTCTGGTGGGACGGGATAATGTGTCCATCCACAGAGAAGTAAAAGAGGGATTCCCCCATGTGCCCAAAGGCTGTTCCATCCAATTGGAAGAAATCGCCCAAAAACGGGTGTTGGACAATATCCGTTCTAGGCTCCGGGGCGATGCCTTTTACCAGGAATGTATCCGTGACTTGTACGAAGCGGCCGGAAGGTCCGTTCCTACCCTGGCTCAATTCCTGAAAGCGGCCAATGTGAAGCCAGAAGTCTTTTACAATGGTAAGCGGACATATGCTCGGATGTGTACCCAGGCCCAGGTCATTCCCGATTTCCCTGAAACCGCGGAAGAAAAAATCCTGGAACGGGCCATGCCCCGTCTCCTAGGAATGGATTCTCCCCATTGGCTTACCTTCCTGGAGAAGTCCTTTCAAAATCCGGCGGAACCTTCTGACTTGCCCAGCCTCCAACAGCAGTACCTGCGGATGTGGCAGTTCACCCTTTGGGGGAAGGACTGGCAGGAGGCCGGATTAAAAGATCCCTGGGAGGCCATTCGCCTTTGGCAGCGAACTCCAGAACTCTGCCAGGAAATCCAATCTATCCTGACCCTCCAATTCGAACGGTTCAACGTCCTGCCTCATAAGGCCGGCCTCCCCTACCCCTGTGCCCTGGAAGTCTATTGCAACTATTCCCGGGATCAGATTTTTGCAGCCCTGGGACTGAACAAACCCAACAGCGTACGGGAAGGTGTGAAATACCTCCATCCTGGAAACAGCAGTTTGGTGAACCGAGACACAGATGTATTCCTGGTGACTTTGAACAAGTCGGAAAAGGAATTTTCCGAAACCACCCGGTATGAAGATTATTCTATCAATGACCGGCTGTTCCACTGGCAGAGCCAAAATGCCACCACTCCAGAATCCCCCACTGGACAGCGGTACATCAAGCAGCAAGAAAAGGGGAATATCGTCCTGCTCTTTGTCCGAGAACAGAAAAAAGATGCCCAAGGGAATTCCCAGAATTATACCTTCCTGGGCACCGCCCAACTCTCCAGCTGGAACGGCAGCCAGCCCATCACCATCATCTATCATCTGGATCATCCCATCCCGGCCAAATACATCACGACCACGGACAGCAGTGGGGTGCTATAAGGAAAAGAAGTCAGACCCGGTCCTAACGGGCCTATCAGAAGTCAGACGTCAGAGCTTACTCGCGATAAGCAAATCGGACCTACTGCTAAGCCGAACAGAGCTGACGTCTGACGTCTCAAGGCCCGTCAGGGCCGTTTCTGACTTCTTCTTATGACGTCTCAAGGCCCCTTTAGGGCCGCGTCTGACTTCTTATCACTCCCTGCTATGTGGATGGAAAAGCGGCGGAAGGATATTTTGCAGAAAGATTGGACCAGGAAATCCATTTGGTCAAAAGCATGGATAAAGTGAGGCGAGAGTACATGATTTTAAGTGATGAAATCAGGAGACGCCAAAATGAAGCCAAAGAAGAAGGTATGGAAGAGCGCCAGCGCCAGCTGCTACTGAATTTTCTTTCCAGTGGTATGTCTGTAGAACAGGTGCTGCGGGAGCCAAAGTACCTGTGGAATATGTGCAGAAGCTGGCTGAAGAGATGAAAAAATAGCACAACATACGAACCAGGGCTGTAAAACGGCCGATATCCCTTGTCGGCTTTGTTCCACAGCCCTGGTTTTCTTGTATCTTGTCCTTTACAACAGCCAGCTGATTATAAAGCTCTGGATGATCGATTTAACACCCATTCATACAAATCCCATTTATAAATGAGAAATATAATCAATCACTTCACTAAAGCCATGAATCAACCGATTACGAGTCCTTAGAAAATCAGTCTTAGCGATTGTAAAGTAAGCCCTTGAACAATTTTTTTCTTCTAAGCCATTAAATTTGTCCAATGCTTTGAAGATGCCAAAGGAATCTCCATAATCATGAGTTGTCTCTGAATCGTGGCAATAAATCACATGCAGAAGTCGTCCAACAGTTTCTTTAATGTCTATATCCTGCAATTTCCCTGCAGATTGTTTTTCTGCCACGACATCCATTGCTTTTCTTAACTCATTCCAGCTTTCCTTGATTGGTTCTGCATTAAACGAAGAACCCAATTGACTAAGGATTTTTTGTAAGTGATTTGTATATTCTTCCATAAATTCAGGAATTTTTATAGGCAACGGATCTGCAGCTTCCAATTCCTCAATTACTTCTAAATTGATAGCAGCATCTCTCATCATTATTTTTTCGTCCAGTTTATCAATGCGGTCCTCAGGTGTATGCCACCACGGTCCACCACTTGGACAATCTGACAAACGATTTTCTGGCTTCGGTTCATATTTAAGCATAATCGTTATTGGAACATTGACCCCCCAAAAAGATTGATCAGCACCCCGTATCATCGGTATATACTCATGAGGTTCTGTTCCTGTATATTTTAAGATTTTTTTAGCAGTAAAGGCCATCCCTTCCGTGCAAGTCGTACGGCAGCGGATTTGATCAGAATTTTTGCATCCGGCCAAATCTAAATTCACATGGGCAACGCAGTGCTGTCTTAAGTCACTCCAATGGCTGTCGCAATAATAAGTGGACCCTGAAAAACGCGCATCAGAATGGCCAGACCACCAGGCAATCCGGATTCCTCTGGTTAATTGATCCTGCTTCTCTTGAAAAATCCTTGCATATTCCAGAGAAATAGCATCAGCTACTGCATTATCCGTAATTCCTTCATACCATGAATCATAGTGATTAGAAACCAATACATAATTGGGGGATTTTCCAGGGATGTTTGCCACGACCATGGAACTTTTTCGTATTTTTGTATCCATCCGGATGGTTAAATCACCAAGGACAGAATCATTATTCGAGATAATTTGAATTAACTCTTCCCCATCTTCTCTATATAGTCCGGCAGCCGGAAGGAATTGCATATAGGGGACTTCATCAAATCCGGGTGTCCCCCAGATGATCCCTATATTTGTATGATGGCAATAATGTCCCCTTGTTTTGCAGATATGAAGTACAGCAAGTGCACCAGCCTCACGGGCCTGTCTGGCAAAAGTTGCCAGCGAACTGCGACCCCTCGCCCCCCAGGTAAGTACGATTTTATCTTTGAAACGAGCCATCCTTTGCTCTTCTTCCAATTCTGTCAGCGGAGAAGAGGCTTCGCTCAATTGATCATAAACCAGTTCCCCGGTTAGATGATAGGCTTCTTTACTATACACATCACCGACCAATTCATAAAATCGGTTCTTTACTTTCAATTCTGCAAAAACAGGGATACTAAAGAATCCGTCATAGGTAATCGTTTCATAATCTACACCATACTCTTGTAATTTAGATTCAATATATTTTTCAGCCTGTTCCCCTTCTTCTTTACCACTATAGCGATAAAGATGGTTGAATTCGTCGATCGTCTCCAGCAGATTTTTTTTATTTATTCCTGCAAGAAGCTTTTCTTTCAAGTCATCCATACTCATTTTTTATCCTTTCAGTTTTCCCTGCCATCCAGGATTTCATTCAATACCTTGATCGCACTATACAATCTATGATTTATGAAGTTCACTGAACGAGTCAATTCAACGAGAATAGCGTTTTTATCCATATCCGTGGTATCCGTTTTAACAAGATCATGGATTGGCGTTAAGCAGGGCATGGGATCGATAGGCATAGCCGGTTCCGTTCCATAGATATTTCCCCTAGTAAAATCTAAGGGAATCAAAATGCGGCAGAGCTTGACAATCCCATCATTTTTAGTGTCCTTGGATAAAGGAGCTTGGGAAAAACGACTGCATAGATCCGTTACTTTTTCAGCCAGTCGGATCGATCCACTTAAATCAAATTTTCCCTTAGCTTCCTGATTCCATTGTTCCAAGATATTCATGATATCAGCTGCATCTTTTTCAACTTCCAACGGAATGATATCTTCCGTAAGGCAGGTCATGATATATTCCGCATACACTTTCCCATCCCGTAAATAATTCTCTTTATCTATCCATTTGGGAAGGTCGTCGGGTGTATGCCATCCTGGTCCTAATGCTGCATTCCCTCGAGCTAGTCCTATTGTACCATCTGGCTGAAGGGTCTTTTTCTGTCTGGAAAATGAAGCAAAAGCATTGGCCAATCCAACATTCCAAAAACTTTGATCTCCCAGTCTTCCAGGTCTCATTCCTACAAAATCCTGACCTGTCAATTCCTTCACGATCTGGACCCCCAAGCTCTTAGCATCCGGCATAACAATGGAGTGGGCCATATCTTCAGCCCCTTTTGCTCCGGGACTGTCATTATTGATATTCAGCATGCAGTTCTCATACAAATCTTCCCAAAAATGATCAGCATACCACGCTGATCCTGCATATCTGCCATGGGAATGTCCCGAAAAAAAGACTATCCTGAAATTTCGTTTTAATTCATCCTGATGTTTTTTAACCAGTCTTGCTATCTCGATTTGAAGTGCATTTGCCGTCCCATTATCGATTGCTCCATAATACCAGGAATCTTGATGCCCTGTAAATTGCACAAAATAGTGCGTATCGACTGGTGCTTTTAATTCCCCAATCAAAAGGGGTATCGTTCTCCATCCTGTATCCGTTTCCGTGCTCAATTCAGCTTCCAAAGATTCGCCTTGCTGCAAACGATCAACATATGGCTGGATATCTGTATCAATAACGGTCACGATAGGAATCCGTGGAAACAGATGGTAGTCATTCCGGGTTGGACTTCCCCAGCAGCCAGAAGGAATACATTCACGGATAACAGCCTTTTGGATGAAAATCATTCCAGCAGCACCATGATTCTGAGCGAGTTCTACAACTGGGAACGTGGCCCACCCGGGTATCATAACGATTTTTCCCCTGTAATTTTTGCTTTTCAATTCATCCTGATTGCTACAATACACAATTTTACCGGCAACGTGGCCGCTGGGAACCATGGAATGGGTTTGTGCATATATTTTTTCCCCTTGGATTTCCAATTGGCATTTTTTGGGAAGACTGATATACGCCTGGCAATCATAGATATGAGTGTCAAACCCATATTCGTCCAGCCTTTTTTTCAAATATTCAACTGCTTGCCTTTCATCCGATGAGCCAGACAATCTTTCGTACTTCACAATTTCTTTGTTCGTTTCCAACATATTTTCAACACTGACTTCATCAGCAATAGAACGATAAATATCCATAATAATCTCCTTTGAAAAATGGCGTCCTCTCCACTCCAGATCAGACGCCATACAAGCCATATTATATTCTGTTATTGACTTACAGAAACAGTAGAGAATTGGTGAGCACCTAAGGGATTGGGTTTAAAGCCCTTTACATGTTTTCCCATGCCGATCAGCATCTGTTCATAGAATAGGCTAATCTGTGGATTATCTTTAGCCATTAAATCAAAATACTCATCATAAACTTTGTTTCTGCCTTCTTCTGTTTTCTCACTCCGAGCTTTATTAATCAGTACAGTCATTTCATCATTGAAATATGTTTGTCCATAGGTCGTGGGCAGGAGTTTCTGCATGATAAAATCAGTATCTCCAGTAATATTATTAAAGAAGCCGATTTCGATAGGAACTTCGTCCCCAGCAAAAAGTTTTTCCTGGATTTTGTTGCTGTCCATTACAATTTGCTTTACATTGATTCCAACTTTTTTCAATTGATCCTGTACTACTGTAGTCAGTTCTTCATAAGGCTGTCCGGAACGAACATACATTTCAATTTCAAATCCATTGGGATATCCTGCTTCTTTTAAAAGTTCTTTTGCTTTAGCTTCATTGTACAGATTCCCCTGATCTTTCGCTTTATCATACCCTTTTACAGTGGGAGTCACCAACAAGGAACCAACCTGACCATACCCATTCATTACGACATCAACCAAAGGCTTTTTATCGATTGCATAAGCAATTGCCTGACGGACTTTTGGATTCTTAATGGGAGTCTTCGAATTGCATTTAAACATCAAAGAATAATATTTATTACTATTGGCTTTCATTAAGCTCAATTTATCATTTTGTTCAATAGAAGCTGCATCAGAAGTAATTACATCGGTTACGATATCTGCTTCTCCATTCTGCAACATAACAGTTCTCTGAGATCCTTCAGGGATAATCTTAAATACAAGATTCTTTGTCTTGGCTTTATCACCCCAATAGTCATCAAAACGCTCCATAGCAATAGAATCAGATTCTGCCCGTTTCACGAACTTATACGGACCCGTACCTACTGGTTTTTGTCCAAATCCGCTTTCTCCTACTTTTTCAAAATAACCTTGAGGGAAAATCACTGCAACAGGATAGGTCAAACAACTGATCAGTGTCGCATAAGGCTTTTTGGTTTTAATCGTAACTGCATAATCCCCATCTGGCTGGATATCAGCCACCCAGTCCATATAAGTTGAAACAACCGGGCTTTTGGCATACCGCATAAGAGAATAAACAACATCTTTCGAAGTCATCGTAGTCCCATCATGGAATTTTACTCCCTTTCTCAAGTTGAAATGCCAAGTGGTATCATCGATTTGTTTCCAATCCGTAGCCAGGCAAGGATCTATTTTCTTCGTATCTGGATTGTATTTCACCAGACCCTCGAACATCTGGCTGTAAATGGAAAACGAACGCTGGTTCATGGCTTTGCCAGGATCAAGGGAGGTCACATCTTCATTTTTCAGAACTGTCAATGTATCCTTTGCAGCCCCTTCCTTACCGGATCCACCTCCGCAGCCTGCCAAAGATAAACAGATCATAGCTGCTGTAAATAAGCTCAATGTCCTTTTTACTATTTTTCTCATTTGTCTCCCTCCCAAATTATTTCTGTTGGACTAAATGACAGGCTACGTAATGTTCCTGTCCCACATCAACCAATGGGCAATTTTCCTTTTTGCAAACTTCTTTGGCAAAAAGGCAGCGTTTGGCGAAACGGCAACCTGCCTTCATGTTGATGGGTGACGTCACTTCGCCTTTCAGTTGAATCCGCTGCATCTTGATATCTGGATCAGGTACAGGGATTGCCGAAAGCAGCGCTTTTGTATATGGGTGCAGTGGATTTGTAAACAATTGCTGAGGTGTACCCATTTCCACCATCTGTCCCAAATACATAACCATGATCCGCGTCGAAAGATGTTTGACAACAGAAAGATCATGGGTAATAAAAAGATAAGTCAGTTCCATGCTTTCCTGTAAATCCTGCATCAAATTCAGGATCTGGGCCTGGATAGAAACATCCAGGGCTGAGACAGGCTCATCACAAACAATGAATTTTGGCTGCAGCGCCAGGGCTCTGGCTATGCCAATCCGCTGCCTTCTCCCTCCATCCAATTCATGAGGATAGGTATTCACCAATCTTCTGGCAAGTCCTACCTGTTCCATGATTTCCAGGGTTTTCTTATTCATTTCTTCCCGCTGGGATTTTTTATAGATTCCCTGGATGATCATAGGGGCTTGGATCAATTGACTCACTGTCATCCGTGGATTCAAAGACTCATACGGATCCTGAAAAATAATCTGCATATCTTTCCGTATCTGTTTTAATTCCCTTTTATCCATCTTGGTTACATTTTTCCCATTGAAATAGACATCACCACTTGTAGGCTCCTCCAATCGCAAGATGGATTTCCCTAATGTGGATTTTCCACACCCTGATTCACCTACGACACCTAATGTTTCCCCTTTTTTTATAGAAAAATTGATATCATCTACTGCGGAAAGGATCCCGGCAGGAGTATTGAAATATTTTTTTAGGTGTTTGACCTTAAGTATTTCCTCCCTACTGTTTTCCATATTTCTCTCCCCCCTGACCTTTCAAAAAGCAGCGAACAAAATGGCCCTTACTGGATTGATACAGTTCTGGATGTTCATTTTGGCATTTTTCTGTCGCATACGCACATCTTGTACAAAACTTACACCCTTTGGGAAGATGCACAGGATCGGGCGTATTTCCTGGAATCGGAGTCAAGCGCTTTACATCTTCATTGATTTTGGGAATGGAAGTGAAAAGGCCAATCGTATAAGGGTGCTTCATATCCTTAAAGATATCATGGACTGTTCCATATTCTACGATTTCCCCTGCATAGATCACGGCAACACTCTCACAATTTTGTGCTACCAACCCCAAATCATGAGTGATGAGAATCAGGGAACTTTTCATTTGAGTACGGAGTTTCTGGATCATTTCCAACACTTGGGCCTGAATCGTCACATCCAGAGCTGTTGTTGGCTCATCCGCAATAAGCAGCTTAGGATTACAAGCAAGAGCAATAGCAATCACCACACGCTGACGCATTCCTCCGGAGAACTGATGAGGATATTCAGAACTTCTGGCAGCAGGGATACCTACCAATTCAAGCATTTCCTCTGCTTTTTTCATAGCCTCTGCATCATCGACTTTCTGATGATTCTGTACCGCTTCTGCAATTTGCTCGCCCACTGTTAACACTGGATTCAGCGCTGTCATAGGATCCTGGAAAATCATAGCGATTTCTGATCCACGGATCTCCCTCATTTTTTCAGGTTCTAGCTTTAACAAATCAGTACCTTTATAAAATATTTCTCCAGAATTAATCCTGGCTGTTCTTTCTGGCAGAATTCTCATGATACATTTTGCTAAGGTAGTTTTCCCTGCGCCGGTCTCACCAACGAGTCCTAATGATTCTCCTTCTTTTAAAGAAAGATCTATATCATTGACAGCTTCCACTACCCCATCTTCAGTAACATAGTCGATATTGATTTTATTAATTTCCAAGAATGCCATATTCAAATCCCTCAATTCTTTAACTTTGGATCCAGCGCATCTCGCAAGCCATCACCGGCTGCATTAAGGGAAAGCACCGTAAACATAATTACCAATCCTGGAATCAGGGAAATGTGCCAAGCCTGTCTCATATATGTTCTGGCCGCATTTAATATCGAACCCCATTCTGGCGTTGGGGGCTGAATTCCGATACCAAGGAAACTCAACCCGGCTATAGCCAAAATAGCCTGTCCAATATAAAGTGAAGTTTGCACGATAATAGGAGCCATTGCATTCGGCAAAACATATTGAGTAATAATCAGCCTATCGTTGGCTCCAACCGCCCTAGCTGATTCTATAAATTCTCTATCACGAACAGTCATGACAGAAGCTCGGACTATTCGTGCCAATCGTGGAATCTGAGGGATAGCAATCGAAAGGACTAAATTAAAAGTTCCTGTACCTAAAGCAGTGACGACGGCAATTGCCATGACCATTGAGGGAATAGAAAGGAAAACATCCATGATTCGCATAATGAAATTATCAATTTTACCGCCATAATAACCTGCAATAGAACCTAGTACCAATCCAATTGCTAAAGCAAATAATATAGAAGACACCCCAATAAACAAAGAATATCTAGTTCCCCAGACCATCCGGAAAAAAATATCTCGTCCATATTCATCACAGCCAAAGATATGCTGCATACTTGGTTTTGCAAGTTTTCGATAAATATCCTGCTTCAAAACCAATTCATTATAGACGCTTTCATGGGTTGCAAGATCGATTACAATCGTCCCCAGTGCGATAATCAGGAGTACGATGACTACAACCAATCCGGCAACAGCGACTTTATTTTTTTTATACCGATGCCATGCTTCTCCCCATAAGCTTCTTCCCTGATATTCATTCATTCCTGTAGCCTTCTTCATTCCCTGCTGAGTCATTTTGAACCTCCTGCACTTTTATATTGTGCTTTAATCCTAGGATCAATATAAGCATATAAGATATCTACAAAAAGATTGACCACAGTAAATAAAATGGAAAGGACAACGACACATCCTAAAACACTAGGTATGTCCTGTGATTTAATGGATTCGATTACATATCGCCCAATCCCTGGCCAAGCAAATACGGTTTCAGTAAGGACCGATCCACCAAGCAATACACCAAAATTCAAGCCAACTACAGTAGTTACCGGAATCAAAGCATTTCTCAACATATGACGGAGAGTGATTGTCCTTTCATCTGTTCCTTTTGCTCGTGCCGTATCGATATAATCAGCTCGGATGACCTCCAACATAGAAGAACGTGTTGTCCGTGCAACATTGGCAGTACCGCTCAAGCTCAGAGTGATAGCCGGCAAAATAAGGGATTTTAAAAGACCGACAGTTCCTCTCCCCATTCCAGATGCAGGGAATAAGTGAAGATGCTGGCTAAATACCATAACCAGCACAAGCCCGACCCAAAAAGCAGGAGCCGCTGCTCCAAATAAGGTGAAGACCGTTGAAACATTATCAAATATACTGAATTGGTGTTTTGCAGAAATAACTCCCAAGGGAATGCCAATGATCACAGTCAGAAACACACCGGATCCAGCCAGAATTGCTGTATTTGGCAACCGGGAAGCGATTTGCCCTGCCACAGAAGTTTTGTAAGTATAGGAAATCCCCAAATCACCATGGAGTAAATTCCCCAAATATCGAAAATAACGAACAAAGAAAGGGTCATCCAATCCCAATTGTTTATGGAGATGAGCAATATTTTCTGCAGTTGCAGCATCCCCAAGCATGATTTTTGCAGGATCTACATTTGACTGATCCATGATAAAAAATACAACAAGGATTGTTCCCATCATAACGGGAATCAGCATAGCAAAGCGTTTCAGGATATATTTCCACATAAATAAAACCTCCTAATAATTATGCATTCGTATTACTTTATACTTATGCATAGTAAAATTAATGAGTTAATTGTATTTCTTTGCTAAATTATCATTTTTCCCTAACATTTATATTAAATCATCATTAAATGTTTCATGATTTATTATTAAAATAGCATATCTACCTTAAGATGTATATTATATATATCTTAGACTAGAATTAATATTTTCTTATTCGTGTCTTTTTTGTTAACTTTGTTACTTTATTTCACTATTCTATTCAAGTGTATTGGCCTAAATAAATTTTTAACATAAAAGAGCCACTGGTTTTGCAACCAATGGCTCTTTTGCTAAATCATTTATTGAAATGGATAACATGATTTCAGTATCGTTAACGCATATTTTTCATAGTCCGTAAGAATATGGTCTTTTAAATAACAAATATAGATATTATTCTGCCGTAATTGGGGCGTTGAAAAAATACAGCTGATAATGGGGTTTTTCAGGTGAAGCTGCTTTAGATAAGACTCCCTCACAAAGCAGATTCCCATATTTTCAGAAACCAGTGCAGCAGCACAATCAAACATACGAATTTCAACAGTTTCAGAAGGATAAATATTTTCTTCTTCAAAAATAATATCCAACTGTCGTCGAATATTTTGTATGGTCTTAGGGAGAATGAAGAGTTCGTTCCTGCAGACTTTTAAATCAATATATGGATATAAATCTTCATTATTTTTAAACTGAAGATATCTTGTCAGTCTACTCTCTTTCGACATAAGAAGCAACAATTGATCTTGGAAATAACAATCACAATGAAATTCAGAAGATAGATTATTCAAGTGCATAATATAAAAGGTACAACTGTGTTTCTTCTGCATTTCTTCCAAAGAACTATTCAGCATCTCATGGATGTCGATTTTAACGTTGGCATATTTTTTGTGAAATGCCGGAAGAAGCCGAGATAAGACTTGAGGACTGAGTGAAGATTCGATTCCAATGGAAAGTTTTCCACTCATATTGTTATTGAAATCATTCAGTCCCGCATGGAATTCTTCATCTAAGCGAAGCATTTCTTTTGCCTTTTGTACATACAATTCACCTGCAGGAGTCAATACAAACTTTTTGCCACTTCTGTCGAAAAGCTTTACTCCAAGAATCTTTTCTATCTTTCTCACATACATACTAAGTGCTGGTTGAGAGATAAATAATTTATCAGCTGCGATTGAAATATTTCCATATTTTGCTAATATCGTAATATATTTTTCTTCTTTTAAATCCATGATTTATACCCACTAAAATAGTAACGAAGTAAACATTTTTTGAAAAAATAACAATAAATTAGCTTTATCTTAAATTATATATACTATACATTCTGATTGCAATATGTTAATTTTTCTAATATCAGTGACTTTTTTTATTAAACTGTAACTTCTTAGAATGGGGTGATTGTAGATGAAAGAAGGAAACCAATCGATCAATTCTCAGATAAACGACATCTTTACTTTTATTGATGCTCATAGAAAGGAATATATCAAGGAATTAATAGACTTCATTTCGATAGAAAGTACGGCTTCTCAAAAAAATGAAAGAGAAAAAGCTCGTGTCTTCATAGAAAATCAGCTGCAGAAAACAGGTCTACCATCACATCGATTAAAAGTAAGTAAGGGAAACGATCTCCTGACTTCTGAAAAACAGGGTCTCAAGCAAAAAACCGTTCTTTTTTACAATCATTATGATATAGTCGAAGCAGGCGATCCGACGAAATGGGCTTCAGGCAAGCCTTTTGCCTTGACAAAAAAGGGGGATTTCCTATACGGACGGGGTGTTTCAGATAACAAAGGTCCTTTGCTCTCTCGTATCCAAGCTATCAGAGCTATCCTCAGCGTTACAGGTACACTTCCCGTCACTATCAAATATCTATTTGAAGGTGATGAAGAAAGTGGAAGCCCCTCCATGATGGATTATGTTGAGAATCATCCTGCACTCTTTCGAGAAGCTTGCAAAGCCGATATTTGCTTCTGGGAAAATGGGCGTCGCCAGGAAAATGGTGGCCCGTGGGCCCGTTATGGTGTACGTGGTAATTGTTCTTTTGATATAAGCGTCAAAACAGCAACAAATGATGTACATGGCCGTATGGGTTCCATTGTGCCCAGCGCATCTTGGCGTTTAATTTGGGCTTTAGCATCTCTTCAATCACCCGATGGAAAAATTAAAATTAAAGGTTTTTATGATAATATCGAAACCCCAACTGAATACGAATTAAAGATATTACGCGACTTTCCTTATGATGAAGAATTTGAGAAAGAGAAATTAGGATTAGCCCATTTTGTCAATCATGTATCTGGATTGGAATTAAAAAAGCAAATGTATTTTACTCCAACCATGTCAATTTGCGGACTGGAATCAGGGCAAATGTATATTAAACCCCGGGGCATCGTACCGCATGACGCTCATGCAAGACTATCCTGTTATTTAGTTGCCAATCAGGATCCCAATCGGATTGCAACATTACTACAGGAGCACTTTAAAAAATTAGGTCTTTCGGATATAAAAGTTGATTATCTGGATGGTACTTTCCCGGTAAAAACATCCATGGAAATTCCAGAAACTGCCTGTCTGGAAAAAGCGGCTCTTCTTGCTTACAATAAGCCCTTGGTTAAAGAAATAACTCAACTGGGAGCAGGTCCAGCTATAGCTTTACGCAGAGTGATTCCTGATTTAAAGATTATTGGAATCGGCCCAGGCAATACAAACAGCAATCATCATTCTCCCAATGAAAATCTCAAAGTGGATGACTATATCCGCTCCATGAAATTTATTGTAGCTTTTTTATATGAGTACAGTAATCAATCATTAAAAGAAGATCATTTGCATTGACAGAGTTTCCATTTCTCTTTGTTTTCAAATTCATAGAGGGACTTGTGAATTTACCCAAATTCACAAGTCCCCTTTTAATCTATTTCTTCCAAAACGCCGGAATCCCAAATAGCTGAATAGGATCTTCCTCTTGTTTGATTCCCATCAGCTGCTTCAATTGAGAAGAAATGCCATCCCATTTTTCTTTAGCCATGGCTTTTCCGATGGGAGTACGCGCTTCTCCATACAGCCGGTCAAATACATAATAGACCACGTGAGCCTGGGATTTGGCAGATTGATCAGCTCCCCAGCGATTGGTTGCCAGATTCCGCCACTTGCTGCCTTCCGGAACTACAGATGCAGGAACAAACTGAGATACCAAATCTGCATCATGGATATAGTCGGCCAAACGGTTTTCAGGTTCCGGATAGACATATTTCCAGGCTTCCGGTACTTCGGGGAACATTTTATCTACTTGATCTCTGAAATACCAATACCCCGTCGAATGTTCTACAATGCAGGCCTGGAGCAGGGCAATATCTTTTGGTTTGAAGCCTTCTTTCTGCAAAAGCTCCCCGGCCAGGACAGCTCCTGTCAAATGATGGATCAAGCCCCGGTTATTTCCTAATTTGGGATTTCGGAACATTTCCGCTTTCTCCATGAATTCATGGGATTTTTTCAGATATCCTCTTTTTCGAAGTTCCGCTGTCATTTCGATAGTATTTTCCAGCAGTTTAGGATTGCTCAGTACATAATCCTTATCCTGTTTGGCGATATTATGCAGTAAGTCCCCAGCAATGGCAAGACGAGTTTCCTTTTTAGAAAGCTTATCATGTTTTGCCATCTGGTATACCAGGGCCGTACATATCCGATTGTGAAGGATATCATTCTGAGGTTTTGCCATTTGTTTCTCTGTAGTCAGGATCATATCATCCATGGTCTTCTGTAAATCAGGATATTCTTCCAGATACTGTTTTTCCAATTGCGCATAAGGAGCAGGGAGCGTATATTTATCCTGCACAGCCGCTTGACAAGTTGAAGAAAACAAGAAAAGACAAATCCCCATAGCCAACAGATGCCAAAATCGTTTCATTGATATTTCCCCCTTTGTTCAGCAATTTTTAGACGATGCTTACCGTTTTTCATTATGGTATTTTCTGTACCCCAACTCCTTCCCTGTATTTATTTTATACAATTCCATTTTACTACGTTTCTGCAGAAATATAGGAATTTTCGGATTTTTAGTTTATCATTGAAAAAGGACCATGGATAACATTTCCACGGTCCTTTTTCCTATCCCATATATTTTTTCAAATCAACCTCAGTAAGATCCGGTTCTCCCCTGCCGAAGTCATCTCCCAGGATCAGTCGGTACAGATCCAGCATGGCATCGATATAGGGTGTCTCCACTCCATGTCTTTGGGCCAGTTTCTGGATTGGCAGGATGCCGAAAGGAATGTCTTCTGTAAAATGGCGTGAAGCAAAGTCGGTGGGAGATTTGGCCGTCTGATAACTTTTGATTTTTTTGAAAGCCGTATACAGATCCGTATAATCGCTCTGCCATGATTTATTGAACAGCTGCAGCAGGCTTTGTCCCTTAACACCGATTTTCTCCAACAGGGCAAGCCGTTCCCGGTCCACTTGCTCCGTATAAGCAACCCCTCTAGGAGACGTATATTCCGACACAAACATCAATTTTTCCTGGCCCGCATCAATGGCTGCCAGATTGAACAAATCCAGAGGGCAATGGGCTATGGGGTTGGACATATTCAAAGAAGTTTCTAAAACATTGCCCACCGGGTGCAGCTGGGGAAAGACAGAAAGAAGTTCAGTACTGACTGTTTCCGTACAGGAAGCTGGGTAGGTACTGAAATCAACAGCTTTCTTCAAAGATTTCAAATAGCTCTGGCCCGTTGTTTTGAGAGAGGCCGCAAAAATCTGGGCTCCCGTTTCTCCCAGGGTGATTTCTTTTTCTTCCAGTTCGTTCCCCAGGCATTCGGCGAATTCCACAGCACCCCAATTTCCGTTGAAGATCAGGATCCGCTGCCCCTGCTGCAGCTTTCCCTTTAACGCTTCTGCAATGGGCCGGTGTCCGATTGCCGTGGTAAATACCAAGAGATATCGGCTTTCTCCAACGGCTTCTCCGATAGCTTGGCAGGATTCAGGCCGGAACTCTCCAACGATTTGCCCATAAATGGAGATTCCATTTTCTTGCAGTGCTGCAATCTTATCCGGATTGCGGTCCCATACAGTGACTTTATGGCCCTGCTCCATCAAATAACAGGCTGCTGCATGGCCGGTTTTTCCCATTCCCAATATGGTAAAATCCATGATTGATTCCTCCAGTGGCTGAAAAGAGGTGTGAATCTTATGGCTCACACCTCTTCTTGTTCAATTTACTTTTCAAATTCCAATCAAGCAGCTTGCTTGGTAAATTTCAGCATTCCTGCCACCCGGGCAATCAGGACGATACCCAGGAAGGCTGCGGTCCAGGCAAAGCCTACGGTCAGATTCCCATACTGTGCAATCAGGTTCGGCATCATACTGGTAAGGATGCCGCCAGCGATGAAAGGAGAGCAGAAGGGACGGCTGGCTGCGAAAGCTTCTGCTGATTCTGTCTTCAGTTCCGGATCCACCAGCCGCAGCAGCAGGAAACCGGTTGCCACCACGCCACAGGCAGTCCCGAATACCACGATGGTATTTTCGAACCAGTTGGTCTTGAACAGACGAGGGCCAAAGAAGAACAAAAGTGCAGGCATGATGATCATGAAGGCCCCCTGCTGGATGATCAACGGCAGGGCATATTTTACGATGACGGTAATCTTGACAGAAGCGATGGCCCCTGCCACCAGGAATTCTAGTGCCAGCCCTTGGATACGGCTCATGGTGGGACGGTCGATGCATTTGTTATATTTTGTCTTGATGATCAGCGCCTGGACCACCAATCCACCCAGCATGGCTGCAATGAACCAGTACAGATTGAAGTTGAAGAACAGTTTCATGGCCCGCATCAGCAGATAGCCGATGACGATAGCCCCGCCCACCAGTCCGGCATGGAAAGCAAAGATATCGATGACGTTCCGGCTGATGGTGATATTGGAGCCGACTTCACTGTGATCATGGCCCAGCAGTTCATCCACCTTTTCATCATGGGTGGTGACGTTATGAATGTACCCTTTCCGGGCTGCATAGTTGATGGCGATGGTCCCACCGACGACCCCGTATAGCAGACCAACCGTTGCTGAGGTGATGCTCAGAGAAGCGCCATCCACATAATGCAGGGAATCGAACACCATCTTCATACCGCCGGCTGTACCATGGCCGCCGGCCCATCCCTGTTCCAGGACAGAAGCAAACAATGGATTCACGCCCATGACTGGAGTAAAGAGCAGGGCACTCATCAGGCAAGGCACTGCATATTGGGCAGCGGTGGCCAGCCAAGACCAGACTGACTGAGAAGCCGTGACCCGTCCCAGTTTGCCCAGCTGGGGAAAGCTGCCGGTGATCAGCATGGGTGCTAGGACTACGATGATCAGCCGTCCGCTAAGTGCCCCCCAGGAACTGATGACATCTTTAGGGATGACTCCCAGGACTTCCGGCCCCAGGATGAGGCCGATGAGACCGGCAATCAGCGAAGCTGAAATATAATACTTTTTCAAGAACTGGAAACGTACCCGGATAAAGGTTGCAAACAACAGCAGGATTCCCAGCAAAGAAGCTGACCACAATAAGGAATCGATCATCGCCCCGGTAATCGGTTTCATTCCAAACATTTTTACTCCCCCTTTTTTACGACTGCTGCACTTTCTTTTTGTCCAGCATCAAGTTCAGGATTTCTACATCGGTGGATTTCATGCCGACCCGGCCCATATCCCCAATGGCTGCAATGGTTTCCTCGATATCCCCCTTCACCAAGCCTTCTCCGTTTTTAAAGGCTCTATGCTTTTTGGCCATGTGGACAGCCACCAGTGCCGCTTCCACAGAAGCAGCAATCTTGGCCGCACAGGAAGATTTGGCCCCATCACAGACCATCCCGCCGATGGTAGCGATGCTGTTGGTGATCACATCACAGATTTCTTCGTAAGACATCCCCATCATGTAGGCGATACCGGCACCGCTGCCGCAGCCTGCACTGGTGGCTCCGCAATAGGCGGACAGGCTTCCGATGAACCGTTTCTGGTGGATGGAGATCAAATTGCTGACACAGAGAGCCCGATAGATTTTTTCCTGAGGCAAATGGTAATAACGACCGTATACAATCACGGGGAGGGAAGCGGTGATTCCCTGGTTCCCGCTCCCGGAGTTGATGACCACAGGCAGCGGGCACCCGCTCATCCGGGCATCGGATCCAGCTGCTGCGAACGCCTTTGCCTGGAGCTTCACATTGCTGTGGTCGAAATCCTCCATCAGCGTCCGGCCGATTTCTGCTCCATAGGGATGCTCCAACCCTTCCTGGGCAATGGCCGTATTGTATTGGATCTGCCGGTCCAGGAGTTCTTTCACATCGTCAATCTTCACAGTATCGGCAAATTCCAGGATATCCTTTACTTTCAGCAGCGTCTTATCCGGTTCGCTGGAATCTGTTTGTTGATCTTCTTCCTCTTTGGTAAAGATTACCTCTCCATTTTTCACGATCTTTGTGATGTTCGAATGGTACTCTTTGACTTCCACCTCTGCAGACTCATCGCCTGCCGTTGCTTTGATGGCAACGTACAGATTGGCCACATCCTCCACCAGATGGGTATCCACGAATTTTTCCTGTAACAATTTCTTGCAGAGCTGGATATCTTCCGGTTTGACGGATTCCAATACCGCCAGTTCCAGAGATGCATCCCCGCCGATAACCCCTAAAGCTGCAGCCACATCGATGCCCCGCTGTCCATCCGAATTGGGGACTACCACGGCTTTGACATTTTTCACGATATTCCCGCTGCAGTATACATCGATATGCTCCGGCATCTTGCCCAGGACTTCCCGTACCTTCGCTCCCACATAGGCAATGGCAATGGGTTCCGTACACCCCAGAGCGACCTTTAATTCATTTTTCAGGATGGCAACATAAGTGTCATAGACTTTTTGTTCCATCGGACTCCCTCCCGCTCAATCGCATAAAATCGTATTATTTTCTGATTTCACATACATTTTACTTAAATTCCATTTTGACTTCCAACGGTTATTTCTCTCCCGATTGACAGGCTTATGCCTGTTGATAGACTTGTTTTTAAATTTGGATAACTATCCACCAGAAATGTCATTATTTTTATATAAAAAATATCTGTGCCCTTTCTCCTAAAAAAAGACACAGATGGCTTTTTAATTCTCGATATACATATTTATTTTTTTAAATTACAATCCGGTCCAGCCAATATATTGCAGATACATGGTAATGATTGACGCAATGATAACCTGTGTACCAATTACTTTAATAGCAAATTTAAAATATCTGGGAAATTGGACATGGACCATTGCAAGACCTCCCATCAGCGTACCATTTAAAGGCGTAATTAGGTTCGTCAATCCATCACCGAATTGGAAAGCTTGGACAGAAACCTGGCGAGTAATCCCGATGATATCCCCAATGGGTGTCATAAGTGGCATGACGACTGCTGCTTGTCCCGATCCAGAGGGAATCAGAATATTGATGAGAGCATTGACATAAACCATAAATCCTGCCCCTGCAACAGCGCCTAAACTTCCTAAAGGCATACTAAGCCAGTTGACTATTGTATCCAAGATTTTACCATTCTTCAAAATCAGAGACACAGCGCTGGCAATCCCCACTACAAAAGATGCATTGACCATAGGACCACAGACCCTAATGATTTTCTTCGCAATTTCATTCATATCAAATCCTGACATTACGCCTGTAAGGATTGACAAGAATAAGAAGAACGATGCAATTTTCGAAGATTTCCAGCTGAATTTAATGGTACAGAATACACATATTACAACCCCGATCAGAAAAGTCCCCACAATCAACAGCTGTCTTTTGGAAATCTTTATGGAGTCTGGATTAATGTGTTCTCCATCTTCGGTTTCTACGTTTCCGACTATTTGATTGAGATCCACACCGGGATCATAGTTCAGACTTTTGGTAGGGTCTTTCTTAATGGTCTTATAGTAATGCAGTGTAATCAAATACAAAAAGATAATGTTCGTGATTGCACAAACTGCACGCACACCGGTACCGGAAAAAATCGGTACTTCTGCAAAGGTCTGGGCCACTCCCAACACATTTGGATTGGCAAATCCTACAGCAAATCCCGACTGCATGGCAAAATAGATCAGCATGAATCCCAGGAAATCATCCCCGCCCAAGGCTCTGGTCAAGTACATGCCAATAGGGATGATTGCAAGCCCAATGTTTCCAAATACACCTGCCGTATTTCCCAAGCCCAAGGCAAAGAAAATCAGTGCTATCGTAAGAGCTTCTTTTCCACGCAGTTTCCGAGCCATTACTGTAAAAGCAGTGGATAGCGACTTTGTTTCTTCCAACATATGGATGCCGGCTCCTACAAAGAAAATCATAAAAATGGTTGCTCCAGCTTTCACATAACCTTGAAATATTGCCTGAAACATATCCCATGGTGTCTGAGGATTACCATCGATGTAGTGAAAACTGCCGGCGATAACCCTACTTATATTTCCTACGGCCACTCGTTTAAAGGTTCCTGCCGGAACAATCCACGTCAACAACATGGCGAAGACACATAATAAAAAGAGCAGTGCATATACGTTAGGAAAGCGTACTTTCGTTTTTTTATCTTCACTCATGATAATTTTTTTCCTCCTTATACTCAGGTTTCACTGAATTTCTCCTCCGCAGTACTGAAAAGCCCACCATGCTTGTAAGGCACTTCCGAGAGCGATACACTTTTCATTGAAGATTACTTTGGCATTGTGCTGTCCATAACGATACCCCTCCTCAGGAGAAATACCCGCTCCTATGGACATGCTGGCAACTCGTTTCATTTTGGAAGCAATAAATGCAAAATCTTCTGATCCATACTTGATTTCAGGTGCTGGTGCAATCTGATTCCCAGGTAGAATATCCTCGGCTTCTTTCAACATTTTATCAACAAAATCAGGTGTAGTAGACAGTGAAGGAATCGTATTGATAACATTGTAATCAATCTGGACGCTAAAGGCCTTGGACATACCCGCAATCACTTCCTGATAACGTTTTTCTAGATAAATCCGATTTTTTTCATCATAAGTCCTAAGGCTACATTTCAAGGTCACCGTATCAGGAATTACATTATAGGAATCCCCTGTCAGTAATGAAACGATAGAAAAGATATTATGGTCGAATACATTGGTTTCGCGTGCCGTAACACTGTTTAAGAGGTTATACAGCTGAACAGCCATATTGACAGGATCTTTTCCCTCGAACGGTCTTGCCCCATGAGACCCTTTTCCATGGATGACTACATCAAAAGAAGTATTGGAAGCAAACATCTTGCCTTTTCCATACCCGAGACGTCCCAAAGGGGCTTTTGCGTTGACATGCATCCGCATCCCTGTATCGATTCCATATTTTTCCAGAAAGCCTTCGTCCACAAGTCTCTTGGCCCCCTGCCCTGTTTCTTCTGCAGCCTGGAAAAGACCAACGATACGTCCTCGTACATGACTTTGTTTCAACAGTACCAAAGCTCCCAACAACATGGAAGCATTAAGATCATGGCCACAGCAATGCGCTTTGCCAGGAATTTTCGAGGAAAAAGAAAGACCACTTTCTTCGTCCATAGGCAATGCATCCATCTCAGCCCTTATCATGTAGGTCTTGCCAGGACCATTTTCAATCACAGCAACTAGGCTCCCTGCGAATTCTTCCCAATGGATTCCAGCTTGATCCAGTTCTTTTTCAATTGTACTTTTCGTATGACTTAATTCAAATCCTGTTTCCGGATGACTATGGATTTTTCTTCTAAAATCAATCAATAAAGGTTCAAGTTCCTGAGCTTTTTCTAAGAATTGATTCATGATATCCCCCCATTTCAAATGCTCATTGTTGAAGTTTGATTCGTAAGAAGAGCATTCGACAAAACTTTTTATGGTTTGAAGCGTTTTATTTTCAACTTCACATAAATTTTACATATTTTTGTTTTAAACTTCCAACATGTATTTTCCTTCCTCTTTAACAGGCTTATGCCTGTTAAAGACTTTATAAAAAAAACTGCCAAAAATGGCGGTTTTACGATGCTATCATGATAAGACATACAATATGATATAATGGATAAAATTAAAAAGGAGGAAGGACCTTGATCAGCTTTCTGAATCTCCAATATTTTCTTCTGCTTTCAGAGGAATTGAATTTTAATAACACGGCAAAAAAGCTCCATGTAACCCAGCAGACACTGAGCGGGCATATCAAAAAGATGGAGCACGACCTGGGCGTGAAATTATTCAATTATGGGCCGCCCTTGGAAATCACGCCAGCAGGACTTTTATTGAAGGCTCATGCAGAAGTCCTACTGAATCAAATGAAAAAAATGGAGATGGATATCGCTAAATTCAAGACATCCCAGAGCCGCTTAAGGACGTTGACTCGGTGGCTCTCTGAAGCTTGGATGTACATTCTCACGGGCTCAGTTCATGATGCCTGCCATTATCCGGGATTTCCAGCAAAAATATCCACTGGTCCAATTACAGATGTTTGAAGGGAATACGCCTGAAATCGAAGATCTCCTAATCAAAAAACATTTGGATGTCACCATAGGCTATATCCCGGAAACACAAAAAGGGATCACCAGCCTTCCGCTCTATGATGATCCCTTTATACTCGTTGTCCATCCTTCTGTGCTCAGTAAATGTTTTCCCAGCCGCAATTCACATCAATTCCGATTTTACAATGAGCAATATATCCGAGATATCCTTTCTCACTGTCCATATATTACTATGTCCCGCAATACCTTAGTAGGTGAAATCGGACGGGAATATATGAAAAAGCTTGGAATCACTCCCGTCCAGGAAATGGAGGTCCGGGATGTGGGCACCATGCTGTCCTTATGCTATGCAGAAATGGGCTTCATGCTGTGTCCGAAGACACTGGTAGCATGCTGCCATTATCCTTTTTCCAAAGGACATATCATCCATCCGCTCCCCGGCCATATCGGCAAGACCCTTGCCATCAATTATCCTTCAGAAGAAGCCAAGAGCCCCATATTGAAAGCTTTCATCCAGATTGTCCGAGAAAATCTCCAGGAGTATATCACGGATGCCGGGAAAGAATGATTTTCCCAGCTTCAAGTCTTGTGAGTTTTTCATATCCACTTTCTGTAATAAGTACTGTATCAGAATGGCGGACACCGCCCCAGGCTTTATCCATCAATCCTGGTTCCACTGATATCACCATTCCAGGAGCCAAGGGAATTTCGTTCTTGGAATCCAGTGAGGGGAACTCATGGGCAGAACATCCCACCCCATGCCCTACACGGCCGGGAAGGATTTTTTCAAAGCCAGCATCACTGTATACCTTTGCCGCAACCAGATACAGATCTTTGAACAGCGTCCCTGGTCTTAAGATTCGGAAAACCGCTTCCCGCGCCCGCAGCATGCTGTCATAGGCGTGCTGTTTGAATCCATCCAAATGTCCAATGATGATGGTCCTCTCATTTTCCGCATGATACCCATCTGTTTTGGCCCAGGCCATTCACGTTTGTAGCCAATGCCGTGTTCACCGG